>MDSV01093852.1_pt1 | contig 31017 bp, 27 predicted proteins | sample 810851 | NCBI WGS metagenome assembly MDSV01 (sample SAMN05326640, study PRJNA326480) | marine metagenome | isolation source: seawater | place: Atlantic Ocean: North East | collected 2012 | reverse complement strand
CAATGCAGGTTAACTTCTTAAGTGAGAGATGTGTATGTACTTTAGGTGCAAACAACTTCTTCTTATTCCAAGAAGCATAATCAATAATATTAGGGGAGGATTAATCTCCTCCCCTTTTTTTTTAACTTTAATTAAATTTTAATAAAATGAAAACACAGAAAAAATTCGTAGCTAAAAACTACAAGCTAACCAGAGGAAGAGCTCCTTTAGCTTATATGCTTTCCTCTCACCACACTAAAAGAAGCACCTTACTATTTTTTGATGAAGAGTCTGGTATTAACAGACCGCTTCGTTATGCAAGAAATCAAAAATCTCCATTTGAGGATGAGCAAGATGGAAACATAATAATGGAGCCTATTATTTTTGAAGATGGCTTATTACATGTTCCAAAAAACAATCAAGTTTTACAGCACTTTTTATCTTTACATCCAGGTAACGGAAGTATTTTTGAAGAAATAGATGGGGCGAAAGACGCTTCAGAGCAATTAGAAATTGAGAACTTAGTATTAGAGGCTCAACTTTTAGCTCGAGATTTAAGTATAGATAAATTAACAACGGTAGGTAGGGTTTTAATAGGGGCAGATGTTGACAAGATGAGCACTGCTGAATTAAAAAGAGACATGCTTGTGTATTCGAGACAATACCCTGTTGAGTTTATTGAGATATTAGATGATCCAGCTTTACAAGTTCAGGACGATGTAGTTCAGTTCTTTTCTAACGGATTGTTATCTTTAAGAAATAAACAAAGAGATGTTTATTTTTCTTTACCTAATAATAAAAAGAAATTTTTAACTGTTCCTTTTGGAGAAGACCCATTTGACATTGTCGCTTCTTTTATGCAAACTGACGATGGTATTGAAACTTATAAATTACTTAAAAAGTATTTAAAAGGAGAAGAGAAGGTGGTCAAGAAAATTAAAAAAGACTAACTAAAGAGAGCACCTTAAAAAGGTGCTTTTTTTTTATGTATATTTGCATCATGGTACTACTCGTTAGAGTAGTTTTTTACTAACTAAAAAATTAAAATTATGCAAAAGTATGGAGAAGTAACCACCACAGGTGGAGCGGGACTTATCTCTTTAATGAATGTTGCATCGTGTTATATAGACGCAAACGATGATGTAATTATTGATTATAACAGTGGTTCCTCAATCGCTATTGCGTCAGCATCAGCCTTAGTTCAGGCAGACGCAGACACAGTATTCGATGTAATTAAAAACGCTCAACAATCTAATTGGCGAGAAGTAAAGTATACAATCCCAGCACTCAGCGCAGATGTAAGTGCTATAACATTCACCCTTTAAAACTTAGAAATTATGAATAAATTTTTGAAAATGGGAGATTATGTTTTTGGTGGCAGTATAGTATATGTTGGAGAAAGTGGGGGTACTTTAACTCTTAACTATGAAGACAAAGCGATTGCTCTTACAGGTGCAGGAAGCTTCACAGCTGCAGATAAAACTGCGGTTGAAAATGCTCTTGTATCTATTTGGTCAAAGTCTTATACTAACTCAACTATTGATGTAACTCTTAGTCAAGCGATCACAACAGTTGCGTAACAACTGTTTGATGTTGTAAGTAGAGGTCTGCAAAAAAATGTAGGCCTCTTTTTTTTTGTTATCTTTGTAAAAATGTTTATAGATTATGCCAGCATCAATAAATGAAGTTAGAAATACAGTATTAGCTATAGCTAATAAAAATAATTACGGATATATCTCACCACAGGATTTTAATTTGTATGCTCAGCAAGCACAAATGGATATGTTTGAAGATTATTTTTATCAATATAATAATTGGATAAACAGAACTAATGCAAGAAGTTCAGGAACGGGTTATGCCGATATATTAAAAGGTTTAGAGGAAGTTATAGACACTTTTTCAATTCAAGTATTTTTAGCCCAAAGTAATGCTAATGTTTTTTCATTACCTAATGATTATTATTTAATGAATAAACTATATTATTATTCTACTGCTTTATTTACAGGAACATGTGCGGGACCTTCTCCTAATCAATTAATTGATCCTGCTGCGGTAGGATGGACTACTATTCCAGCGTCAGCACCTACACCTCCTATTGGGAGTTTGGTTGTAAACACTACAACCTTAGCTGAAGCTTTTATTACAGGAGTGGTAAACAATACCACTGTTAATTTAAGTGCTGATATATTTTTAGTGCCAGGAGAAAGTTATGTGATTTATAAAGACACTAAGATTCGAGAGGTAGAAAGAGTAAGTCAAAAAAAGATATTTTATTTAACCAACTCGATGCTAACCGCTCCAACTACTACTTACCCAGCGTATGTATTAGATGGTAATTTGGCTACAATATACCCTACAACTATTTTAAACGCAGGAGATATTAGAGCACAATATATAAGATACCCAAGAGACCCGAGATGGACATGGGTAAATTTAGTCGGGGGAGAGCCTGAGTTTAACGCAACAGCTCCTGACTTTCAGGAATTTGAATTACCTGATTCTGACGAACCTATGTTGATAGCTAAAATTTGTCAATACATAGGTATTGAGATTAGAGAAGAAATGGTATACGGATTTGGAAATAGTGAAGAAACTAAAGAAATACAAGAAAGCAGTTAATTATGGCCTATATAACAGATTATGTATATTATGAAAACAATATGGTTCCGCCAGTCGGAACTCCTGCAGATGATAACTGGGGGTCTTATCAGTATGTAAGTTTAGAAGATATAGTAAATAACTTCATGCTTATGTATCAAGGAAACCATGAGTTAATAAATAATATAAACAGATACCAAGTTTTATTTCACGCTAAAAGAGGGATACAAGAGTTGAACTATGATGCGATGAAAGAAATAAAAATATTAGAATTAAAGGTTTGCGATCAGTTAAGATTTGTACTTCCGCCTGATTATGTAAATTGGGTAAGAGTTAATCTTATGAAAAATGGAATGCTTTTTCCGATGACTGAAAATGTTCAGACTAATTGGAGTGGAGCGTATTTACAGGATAATGACTGTAGAATATTATTTGATATTGATGGTAATGTTTTAAAACCAGCTGATTCGTTTTTTGATATTAAAAGATTGGACGGTACTCAGAAAAACCAATATATGGGGCTCGGAAAATATAACGGTCATTTTGGTTGGAATATAGATGGTAATTGGTATTTTGATTATCAAATAGGAGGAGCCTTTGGTTTAAATACAGAAACCGCAAATATTAATCCTACATTTAGTATCAATAAAAAAGGAGGGGTTATTAATTTTAATTCAGGAATGGCGGGAGAATTTGTAGTTTTGGAATATGTATCTGATGGGTTAGAGAAGGGAGATGATTCGGCAGTTAGTGTAAATAAATTATTTGAAGAGTTTATATATGCCTATATAAAATATTCTATTTTGAATGGAAGATTTGGGGTACAAGAATATATAGTAAACAGAGCGAGAAAAGACAAATCATCATTGCTTCGTAATGCTAAATTAAGATTAAGTAACATACACCCTGGTCGACTCTTACAAAACTTAAGAGGTCAGGATAAATGGTTAAAATAATATGGCTGACATTAGAACTAATTTTATAGCAGGAAAAATGAATAAAGGCGTAGATGAACGCCTTGTTCCTCCAGGAGAGTATGTGGACGCTTTAAATGTTCGTTTAGGTTCTACTGAAACTACTGAAATAGGAGCGGTTGAAAATTCAAAAGGAAATACTCAACTTACTTTTTTACAATTTGCCAACAGCCCACTTTCCACACCCGCAAACCCTACAGACCCGCCTACTACTTTTTGTTTAGGAGCTTATGAAGACGGAGTAAACGAAACTATTTATTGGTTTATCCATGACTCTAATAATCCCAACTCCCCCACTAATAAGGTGGATATGATTGTGTCTTTTAATACAAACACTAATACTGTAACTTATCATGTTGTTTCAGTAGATGATGGCACGGGTAATAATAGAACAACTTTAAATTTTAGCCCTACTTATTTAATAACAGGAGTAGATAAAATAGAAGATTTATTATTTTTTACAGATGACTTAAACCCTCCAAGAGTTATTAATGTTAGGCGAAACTATGACGATCCTTCTGCAGGTGTTGATGGAATAGAAGAAGAGGATGTTGGTGTAATTGTAAAACCACCTGGATATGAAGATGTGGTTGCTGGTAATATTCCCCTGCCTGTTCCTAAAGTTATTCCAGAGCTTTTCCCTGGTGGTGAAAATTATATGGTTACTCGTTTTTTATGTTTTGCTTATAGGTATCGATATGAGGATGGGGGTTATAGTGCTACATCTTTGTTTACTCAACCGTCTTTTCAGCCAAAAAATTTCAGGTTTAACCTGGACACATTTAGTAATTCTGGTATGCAAAATAGGTATAACGGAGCTACTGTTACTTTTTCTACAGGATCAAAAAGGGTTACTGAAGTAGACTTATTATATAAAGAATCTGGAAGTAATGTTATTTATGTAATTGAAAGGTATAATAAAAAAGATTTAGGTTGGGCAAATGATATTCAAAAAAGTTTAACTTTTAGAAATAGTAAAATATATACAACTTTAGGGTCAGATGAATTGCTAAGACAGTATGATAATGTTCCTCGAATAGCTAAAGCACAAACTATACAGGGTAATAGATTAGTGTATGGTAATTATGTAGACGGTTACGATATAGCAAATGAAAACGGTCAAAAAATACCTATCAATTATATATCTGAAATAACAGAAGAAGAGGTAGGTGGCGTAGAATTAGCTGAGCCTATATCTACTAACGGTACCTATAATGTAGGGTCGGGAGGTAGTCCAACTATTCTTGATTCTGTGCTTACCTTTAATTTAAGCGGCTTAACACTTCCTATACCCGCAGGTCTTACTTTCAGTTTTGACATAACAATGAAATCAGCACCCTCTACTGCCGCAGCAGCTAACCCTGTTACTATAGGTCCTGATACGGACTCCAGTTTTCAAAACACCAGCCCGTTTACTGTTAGTTGGCAATTTATAGCTCCAGTTTCTTACGCTACTATTGCTGATATGGTAAACTCAGTGGAGTTTCAAACTCCGATAGGTAGCACTACAATAGGAAATTTTCAACCTTTATTACCCGTTAATCTTTCAAGTAGCGGAGGTACTGTTACGGACAAATTTAACGCAACTCTTATTGCTCCTCCAGCCACTAATATGGAGATAATAAATAGTTCTATTACAGGAACTTGCTCTACTCCTGGGCCTCCAGCTACAGCGGTTTGTGATCAACAAGGTTTTACTTACACCCCTACTGGAACTGGTTTTAGTCTTCAGGTTCCTGCAATGAGATATTACTCTGAAGATTTTCCTAATCCAGGAGATGTTTCTGAACAGTGGGAGTTTTTTAGTTTTAACGACTTTCAATCTTCAGCGTCTTTTTTATTAGTATCAGACACTTATAGTTTACACAGCAATAGAGATTATGAAGTTGGAATAGTATATATGGATGATTACGCTCGAGCTTCAACTGTACTTGTTTCTAATAACAATACAGTTTTTGTTCCCCCAGGAAACTCTCCTAATAAAAATGTAATAAATGTAACACTAACAAACTTACCTCCTTATTGGGCAACTAAATATAAGTTTGTGGTAAAACCAAGTGAGGGTACTTATCAAACCATATATTCTTCATTGTACTACCAAGATCCAGATGATGCTGGAATATTTTGGTTTAAATTAGAAGGAGACAACACTAATTTGGCTCAAATAGGCATGAATTTAATTGTAAAAGCAGACACTTTAGGGCCTGTTAATACAGAGGTAATATGTAAAATTTTAGATATAGCAGCTTACGGTTCAGGAGATCTACAGACTGGATCTTTAAAAGGATTGTATATGTCTATAAAGCCAGGTGGATTTAACACAGATATCGCTGCTGACGCAGTAATAAATTACGGAAACCAATCAGCCAGCTCTAACAGTACAAGTTGTAGCTTATCAAACAGTTATAATTTAAATTTTCCTGGTGCAGGAGGCCCATACGATTTACCTGCAGGATCTTCAGTAAGAATAAAAATCGACAACTGGAGGGGTAGTAAAGGAAATAATTGTAGAAGTAAACATTATCGTTTTGATGATACATTTACGGTAAGTTCTGATTATCCTGATTTTTACACATGGTTTGTTGGTGACAGTATAGATGTAACTAACGGAAGCACTAATGGGGTAGGGTGTCAGCAATTTACAAACTCAGGAGCAGGTCCTTACGCCAATTCAGGCTCTATAGGTAGCTCTTGTTTTACTACAAAAATCTTTATGTATGGAGATAATACTCCTGTGACTGGAAACTTGCAGTTTAGAAATAGATGTGGTATTCCAAGATGTGGGCCTTTTTACGATAAAAGACCAGGGCATGTTGGTACAAAAATTGAAGTAACTCGAGGCGGAGGATTAATTATTTGGGAAACCGAACCAGGGGAAGTTGATCCTAATTTATTTTATGACGCTTCTGAAGCTTTTGATATTTATACAGACCCTGCAGACTCAAGAAGATATCATGCGTCAGGAAATGCTCCAGGAGATGTAGATCAATCATCTACTGTTTTAAGTGCAAAAATAAGATTAAACTTTGCTAATTGTGTTACTTTTGGTAACGGAGTAGAGAGTTATAGGATAAATGATGCTCCTGAAGGAAAGGCTTTTGTATTAGGAGAAAGGGTTTTAGCTGTTTCTAATCAAGACTATAAAGAGGCTGATAGATTTGCAGGCATGACTTACAGTGGTGTTTTTAGTGGTGCGGCTAACTCTAATAATCTTAATGAGTTTAATTTAGGGCTGGTAAATTATAAAGACTGTGAACCTTCTTTTGGACCTATACAGATTTTATATGCTCGTGAAACAGATATATTGACACTTCAAGAAGATAGAATTTCTTATGTTTTATCAAGTAAGAATGTTATTACAGATTCAACAGGAGGCGGGGCTATAGCTTCTGTTCCTGAAGTTTTAGGAACTCAGATAGCTCGTATAGAAGAATATGGTATTAGTTTTAATCCAGAAAGTTTTGTGGCGTGGGGAGCAGATATGTTTTTTACGGATGCAAAAAGATCTTCTGTTATAAATCTTAGAGGAACCTCAAGGGGTAATGATGCTTTACAGATTATTTCTTCTTTCGGATTGCGTTCTTATTTTAGAGATAGTTTTGCTTCTGATTTTCAAAATCAAAAATTAGGTGGTTACGACCCTTATATGAACGAGTTTGTATTAAGCTCTACTGAACGAAAAGTTCCATTTCCTGCAGAAGGAACCGCTTGTGGAACTAATCTTACTCAAACTAATGCGGTCAACACATTGGCTTATACTGTAAATGTAGGAGAGGCTATAGGGCAAGTAGATATACCATACACTATTACTTCAGGAAGTATAATTGTAAGTGCAGTGTGGAATGGTATAACTTATACAACTGGTTTAGTTTCAAGTAACGGAACCTTAAGTTTTGCTAAAACCTCACAAACTCCAAACACGGTAGATATTACTGTAGTTCCTGACCCTTCTAATATACCTACTTACGGTATAACTGTAAATTGTCCGCCAACTCAAGACTTAACAGTTGTTAGAATAGTTCTAACATCTCCAAGTAGTGATGGTCAGTTTATTCACTTTGTCTATAATTGGGAGGACGCATCAACAATAGCACCTCAGGTTTCAGACTTAGCAACTATGCAGCTTACAACCCCAACTGAATATATATCTAATACAGGACAAGCTTCAGTGGGTGTAACACCATATTCTGGTGCGACTATTAATATGTCTACAGAAAAAATTGGATTTGATGATTTTGATTTTGATGTTTTAGAAAATAAATTTAAATTATTATCTTCTAATACTCTGTATGGGAACAATAATACTGATATGCAGTTGTTATTAGCAGATCCAAATTTAGTTAATATGATTCCTATTACTAATCCAGGGCCTGATTTATTTACAGCTTCTTTAGTGACTACTGCGGTAAACATGCCTCCTGCTAACCAATACTTATATTTAGTTTGGGATTTAAGAGAAAGCACAGGAAGTCAGCTTTGCTACTCTACAATAAGTGCATTTGATGCTTGTTGTGATTGTAGTCCAGTATGCTCAACAGGATATTTTGGGCCTGCGGTAAGTCAACAAACATTAGTTTGTCCTACAGACACTAACCAGCCTGGTGCTTTCTTAGGTTCTTGGCATGGCACAAGCCCTATTCCTTTAGTGGGAGAAGTTTGTTATGAAGGTACGGTGTGTAATGTTAATACACATGTTCCTGCAGGATTCTATATAGTAGACCAAAATGCTCCAGCTACATCTTCTCCTAAAAATTGGATACAAGTTGGAAATAATGGAGCGGTAATAGGAGCAGGAAATTGTTAAAAATAAAATGATATGGCAACATTAGGAACTTATTATTATGACGGAACAAGCTTTGCATTAGCAAGCGGATTATTTACTGATGTTACATTGTTAACACCTGCTCCTGACGGATATTACTCTCAAGGAGGTATCGTAAGGCAGGTTGCCGCTGGTGTTTTAGGAGCTCCTATAACTTGCCAGTCGTGCAGTTACGCATGTAACGCATCTCCTGTTTCTGATAATGTTAATGCTTTTGGTCAATATACTTTAGATGTGGATTTAGGAAACACAACTGGTGCTGCATTGGTAGAGTTTACCCCAGGAACTAACACCGCTATAAGATGTACTTGGACTTATGATGGTTTAAGTGCGTCAGAATATTCTTCTCCAAACTTTGGGTATTGTCAAGGGGTAATTGGAGACGAAAATTGCTGTGGTGTAGATAACGCTACAGGTAGTGGGGGATCAAATTATACTGGTAGTGCTTTTATATATCAAGGAGGTTTATGGCAGTCTTCAGGGGTAGCGACATGGGGTCCTTACGCAACTCAAGCTGCAGGGGGTGTTGATTTAACTCCAGGAGGAGGATATGGAACGACAATAATGGTGGTGCCAAAACCAAACGCCAGCCCTACAACAGCTACTTTTGTTATAGACATGCCAAGTATAGGAGATCACTTTTTTACTTTAAAAGTTAATTGTGCCTCTAACCTGCCTTCATTTACAGGAGACTCAGTAAGTGCTGCAGACTGTGTGTCTGTATGTGCTAATACAGCTAACCCTACTACTTTTTATCACGCTCCTGTCTCAGGAACAAGCGGTATACCAGCGGTTAACGATTGGGTTTTTACAGATATTAATGGAGTAACAGCGGTAGCTAATGGTTATTGGAGAGTAGATATAGGAGGGCTGAGTAAGTGCATGGAGGTGCAGGATGGTGTAATTATTAATTTAACAGCTTGTTAATATGGCAAAACCTTATACAATATCATATAGTGAAGAAGCAAAAGGATGGCCTTCTTTTTATTCATACATGCCTGAATACATGATAGGTATGAATAGTTATTTTTATTCTTTTAGAGGAGGAAATCTTTTTAGGCATAACACTAATGAATTAAGAAACAATTATTATGGTGTTCAGTATAATTCTCAAATAACTGCAGTGTTCAACACAGAGCCTCAGACTATTAAATTATTTAAAACCTTATCTTATGAAAGTGATGATAGATGGGAGTGTACAGCTTTGTTTACAGAATTAGGAACAGGATCTATGTTAGACACTTATTTTGAACAAAAAGAAAGAGAGTGGTTTACATTCTTAAGAGAGAATACTACAACTATAAATTATAGAGCAAGATCTACTCAGGGGTTAGGTAATAATTTAAGTATAACAGGTGTTCCTGGAGCTTTTATTATTAACTTTATAGCTGGCTATCAAATAGACAGTATACTGGCTGTGGGAGACTTTATATACGCAACCCCTACACCAGCGGCTGTTGCTCCTATTTATTTTGGGCAAGTGACTGCGGTAGATAGAGTTAATGACACTATAACTGTTGATGAAGGAGTTGTCGATCCTCAAGGAGTGGTAGGTGTTTTAGCTGGAAATGGAGATTTTATGGTGGGGGTAAAAAATGCTCAAGCAGAATCTCACGGTGCTCGTGGTTACTTTATGCAATTTACGCTGGAAAATGATGCTACTGCAGCAGTGGAGCTATTTTCTGTAGGTAGTAGTGTGATGAAAAGTTATCCATAGATTTTTATTATCTTTGCAGTAATGAAATTAAATATACTGCCGCTAAAAAAGTCTGATTATGAAAACATTTTATGTAAATGGTGGAAAGACTGGAGATGGGAACCTCCTTCAAGAGATTTTTTACCAGAAAACGGAATGGGTGGCTTTATGGTTTATGATGATGTAACTCCAATTTGTGCGGGGTTTATGTATTTAACTAATTCAAAAGCAGCGTGGTGTGATTGGATTATATCTAATAGACATTATAGAGATAGACAAAACAGAAGGGATGCTTTAGAGTTGTTGGTTAAAACAATTAGTAATGAAGCAGAGAAAAAGGGTAATAAATATATTTATGCATTAATTAAAAACAAACCATTGATTGAAGTATATAAGAATAACAATTTTGTAGAAGGAAGTACATATACTCATGAAATGATAAAAACAATATAATATGGCAGCAGTAACAGCAGCAGTAGTAGGTATCGCTTCAGCAGGAGCCTCTACTTATATGAGTTTTTCTAACGCAGCTAAACAAAAAAGAGCTCAAGAAGAAGCGGATAGAGAGGCTAAAAAAGCAATGAAAGACGCTCGTTCAAGAGCAGAAAAAGATTATTTTGAAGGGCTTAATGTTCCTTTAGATGCTTATGAGGCAGAGTTTGAGCAAAATTTAGCAGTAGCTAAACAAAGCACTGAAGCATTACAAGAAGGTGATGCAAGAGCTTTAGCTGCGGGTGTGGGTAGAGTTGGAGCAACAGCGTCTCAGCAAAACGAAGACACAAGAATAGCGATGGGTGAAGAAATTTCTGACTTACGAGCTACTAAAGCTCAATCTAAAGATGCCATCAATCAGCAATTAATGGAAATGGATGTGGCTTATGCAAGAGAACAAAATCAAAGAAGTAATGAAGCTGAGGCTAAAAGAGCACAAGCAATTCAACAAGGTATTCAGGGTATAGGTTCTACCGTTAGTGCTGTAGCTGGTGCTGCCCCTTTGTTTAAAAAACAAGGAGCACCCGCACCTCCGTCAGGAGGAGGAGGTGTAGGTAGTTTCGATGCCTCTTCAGCAAAAATAGATTTTCAACCAAAACAACTTGGGTTAAATATGTTTAGTGATTCTAACAAGTTAGGGTTAAGTAGTTTTTCAAGTAATCCCAGTTTATTTGGTTCAGATAGAAAATTAAAAACAAATATTTCTAAAATAGGTAAATCACCAAGCGGGTTAAATATATATTCGTTTAACTATAAAAACCATGATGGTTTATATCAAGGAGTAATGTCTGATGAAATTCCTTCTGAAGCAGTGGTAAGAGTCGGTAGCTATGACATGGTAAATTACGCCATGATAGATGTAGAATTTAAACAATTATAAACATGGCTCGAATTGATGTAACGAAGACAAAAAGAAATATAGACTTTGATGTATATGAAAAGCAAGATCCTAATGTAGGTGTTAATTGGGCTCAAGAAGCTGAAAATATTACCAAGGCTTTTACAGATGTAGCTAAGGATCGTCAGAAAAGAAAAGATGATATTGACGCTGATACTAAATCTAATTTAGATAAGCTTAACGAAATTGATTCTTACGACAATCAGACTTTGATGAATATGACTATTGACGGTACTAATAATGCCGCTAATGTTATATACGAAGCAGAAAGAAGAATGAAAAATGGAGAACTACGACCTCAAGATTTTCAAAAAATTAAACAAAATATAAGTTCTGGATTTACACAATTTCAAAAAAATGCTAAACAATGGGAGAGTGATTTTGCTGAGTTTCAAAAAAGAATGGGGGATGATACATCAAGTTCTTTAGAGCAATACTTAGGAGAAAGAGCAGAAGCGTTTGGTAACTTAAAAAACTTACAGTTAGTAACTAATCCAGAGACTGGTAATTTAGCTTTTGGAAGGATAGATGAAAGCGGAAATTTATTAACAGGGCCAGACGATTTAATTAGCATTAATCGTATGACTGCTATGTTAAAACAAAAAATTGACAAAGTTGATGTAGGTGGAGCGGTAGATAAAGCTGTTACAGGTTTAGGTGATTATATTACTGCAGGGAACGCTACAACTATGGGTAAAGACGGAACAGGTCCAAGAGCAGTATTAACTGTAGATGACTTCATGCAAACCCCAGAAGCAGACACTTATCTTAATGAGAAGGCTGCAGCTATTTGTTCTAATGACTTCCAAACAGGTAGCATATTATCAGATTCAGGAGCTCAAAATTCATTAGGAGAAACATATAGAGGAGGAGACCAAGCTCAGTTTGATCAATGGAATAAAGACAATCCAGGTAAAGAGGATCAAAACCCTATTATTGTTATGGGTTATAAGAAGAATGGTGTTATTGTAGAGCCTGCTATTACAGAGGGGCAGCAAACTGCTGCTGAAGCTTATATTAAAAGACAATTAGAAGCTAAGCTTGGTAGAGAAGAAAAGTTAACAACTAAACAGGTAGTTCAGAAAAGCGGAACTCAAATAGGCTTAGACGACAGGAACGATCAAATATTTGGTTACTTAGAAGATGTTGATTTATTAGTAACAGGAAATAAAGAGCAAAGAGATGCTGCTGGTCAATCGTTAATAGAAAACTTCAATAAAGAAAATCCAAACTCTCCTACTCTTCAGTCAGCTAAATGGACTGGAGAAAACACTCTAACTATAAAAGTAGACGGTAAACAGGATGTTATTGTAGATACCGAAGGTAAGAGTGCTGACGAAGTGCGTAGAGAGGTGTTTACTAAAATAACCCCTAAAGGTGTTGGTACTTATCAAAGTGCGGTATCAAAATACAAAGGGAATTTAGGCGAAAATATAGGTACAGGTCTTGGTGGAGGTACAGCTGGTCAAAATAGAATTACCTATAATAGAGTCCCTCTTAAAGTGATTGATGAAGATTCGGGTAAAGAAGAAGAGGTTAATGCAGTAGATTGGATGACTGCGAGAAAACAAGATTTAGGAACTACTTTAGCTTTCTATAATGATAGACCAGAACAAGTTGAAAATAAATTTAACGAACTCTTGGGTATGAATGGATTCCTACCTCCTCAGCTTCAAGAAAATTCTTCTATTAAAGTAGTTAAGGCAGGTGATGGTACATATAAAATGGTGGTTAATATAGGCGAGACTACTGAAGAAATATCAGACATTTACTCCGACAACGAGAGTGTAACTAAATTAGTTGGAATGGTACAGTCGTTTATAGAAAAAGAAGTAAGTAGATTTAATAGTGGAGTTGGGGGAAGTGGAGGTGCTGATAATAAAAAGAAAAGCACACCTTTATCTACTCCTGATGGCACTTAATAATTACAGATAATAATGGATGAAATTAAAGCAATAGAGTTGTATGAATTTTTTGATGGCGAAGGTTATGACCTTGGCAATCAAGATGGTTTTTTACAAGCCCTGCAAGATGAAAATAAAAGAGTCGAACTCTTTTACTTTTTTGAAAAAGAAGGATACGATATCGGTGAAGTTGATGACTTCATCTTAAAAAAAAAAGACGGTTCCGACTCTACTTTTCCAGAGGGAAATATGGAGCCGTCTATACAGGAGCTTCAGGGAGAAGATGGCTCATTGGAATCTTCGGATCAAATTAATATAGACCAACCAGGTAGTGAGGAAGATCCTGAGTCCCCTTCATCAGAAGAACCACCAGCTGAATCAAGTTCAGAAGCTCCTCCAGCAGGCATAGAGGGAGAGCAAGAGCAGTCTCAATTCTCATCCGCTGATCCTTTTTCAGACCAAACAGAACCGCCCGAACCAGAAAACTGGGGAGGTTTAAAAAGTTTACTTACTCAAAAAACATCAGCAGAAAGAAGAGCTCCTGGATACACAGGGTTGTTTGACTTAAACGAAGAGGTAGAAAATGCTACCGAAAACGCAACAACATCAGGAAGTGAAAATGTAGAAACTCCTGATTTCTTTGATCAATCATTATCAGTTATAGATAGAGAGCTTATAGAAAGCACTGAGGAGTTTGTGCTTCCTTTAATGAGGTATCATTTTGGAGATTATGGTTTTGCTTTTGAAGATGCGGACGATATGGGTGATGGAATGATGGTAAAGGCACAAAATGGTGAAGAGCTGTATGTTAACTTGGATAGAATGTGGAATAAAGGAAAGTCTGCTGCAGAGTTAAAAAACTTTCTTCAATCTAATAGAACAGAAAGCACTAAGCTTAAAATGCAAGAGGAGGGGTATAAGGCTAAAGAAAGAAAAGTATTAAATGAAAGAGCGGTACAAACCGAACTTAAAACTTTTCAAGACGACACCGAAATTTTTGCTGCTGAACTTAAAACCTATTTAAGTAGTAAGGCTCAGTTTGACGCATTAGATCCTGTAACCACTCCCAACTATAAAGACATGTCTATACTTTTAGAAAAAGAAAGAGTAAGACTTATTGAGATGGAGGCTAAATTTAAAAACAGAGGGAAGTATTTAGATAGAATTATAGGTTCCTATGTAGAAATGAAGGCTGATCAAAAAAGTGCTACTGGATTATTTTGGAATGCTTTGTTAGATGGCTCGGCTCGTATTGCTTCTAAGAATGTAGATAGATTAATAAGTGGAACAATAAGCGTTTTACCTTTAGATGTTCAAATGGGAACTCGAGGTTATAGAAGAAGGGTTGCTGAGTTGGCTAATGAAAATGGCATAACTAATTATAGTGAAGATTATATAAACCAAATAGTATCAGATGATGACGCTTTTGATCAGTTAAGAAGACTGTTAGAGCAAAAGGCGATAATGAATGATATTGAGTCTAAAATTGTTGACGAGAATAAAAAGCTAATATTAGAAGATAAAAAACCAGGGGAGGAAATATTGAGCAATCCGTTTTCGTGGTATGCTAACGACCCTCAGTATGACGATAGACTTGGAATGAGAGAGGCTGTTAGAGGAGGTCTTCGTTATGGTTTAGGTATGGATGAAACCACAGTTGAGGGTACTAAAAAATCTAAAGAAAATTTTTGGGGAGGAGCATTAATAGGAATGACTGAATCTATTCCTGCTATGTTAGGCCCATCGCCTTTAAGGGTTTTTAATATGATTTCTTTAGCTCAAGACCATGTAGAAGAAGAGATGGAGAATGACAGATCTTTTGATAATATAAGCGAAAACGAAAAAGCTATGATATCAGTACCATTAGGTATTGTAACTGGTATATTAGAAGAGATTGGTTTTAGAGGTATATTAAAGGGTAACCCGTGGATAGCTAACACTATATTAAAAAGAGTATTAGGAAAGACTACTGCTAATGCAGGGTCTAAAACTTTTCTGGAGCTGGTTAAAAAAGAAGTAAACAGCGTAGTAGCCCAAGGTCTTATTAGAGTTGGAGCTGCGGGTGCTGCTGAATTTGAAACAGGATTCTTACAGGAAGGTGCTGATATAGCAACTAAAGAGATATACAACTCATTAAAAGAAAAAGAAATGTTTACTACTCCTGAAGATATAGAAGCTGCTTTAGCTCAAATGTTTAAGAGTGGACTACAAGAAGCGGTAGGAGGTTTAGTTTTAGGAACACCACATGCGGTAGTATTTGCTGGGTCTAAAGGAGATTTTACCAAACTGGATGATGGTGTTTTTCAAATGTTTAATGAAATAAAAAATGATCCAACTATAAAAACAGGATATGTTGAGAGTTTAAAACAAAGAATGCTGGATGGTAAGATAACCAAAAAGCAAGGGAAAAACGCTATTGCTATGTATGATCAGGTGGTTGGAATTATGGACCGAATACCTAATGATTTAAATGTAACTCAAAAGAAAGAATTATTAGGCAACCTGCTGAGACAACAAGAGCTTAATGACTACATTAATAAGTACGATCAGCAGTTAACTAAAAAACAACAAAACGAATTAACAGAATTAAAGAATGAAGTACAAGGTATATTACTTCGTTCTGAATTAGCCAAAAAAGCCGCAGCTAAAACTGATGTAGAAACATCTACCGAAACCGATGCTGAAGGCAACACCACTACTACAAGAGTAGAGGTTAGCGAAGAGTTTACTAAAGAAAAATTAAAAGAGGATGGAATTGAAAACCCTACTCAAGAGCAGATAGATAAAAAGCAAGCCGAGCTTATGGAAGAAGGGAGGCAAACTATTAACCAACAAAAACAAAAAGATGCCATTCAAGAGTCAAGCACAGAGAAAGTGGATGCACAAGTTTCTACCGAAAGTAGCAGCGAGGTGGGAGAGGTACAGCAGTCCGAGACTACCACAGAAAGCGACACCGAAACCGAAACCGATATTACCGAGGAGCAAGAAACGGAAGTAGACCCTCAAGAGGCTGCAGACCTGCAGTCTATGATGGAAGGAACAGAATCTGAAACTATAGTTGTAGACGAAACTAATCCTAATGTTACTGTTGAGCAAGATACAGAGGTTGAGATTGACCCTCAATATGAAAATGAACAGGCTAAAAACGAACAAGAAACAACTATTAAAGATTTAGCTCTTAAAGCAGCTAATGCTGTTAAAACAATTTTACCTGATGTTACATTTAAACTTCATAGTACAGAAAAATCTTTTATAGATGCGGTAGGTCAAAATGGTAGAGGTTTTTATAACACAGACACTAAAGTTGTTCATATTAATATGCCAAGAGCTAACAAAAGAACGGTGGCTCACGAAGTTTTTCACGCTGCTGTTTTGTCTAATAGAGGGGCTAAAGAGGTTGTAGATATAACTAACCGTATGGTTTCTACATTACAAAAAAGTATTACCGATCCTGCAGTTAAAAAAGAACTTAATGATTTTATTAAAAAATATAAAGGACAGGATTTACAAAATGAAGAGTATACAGCAGAGTTGTTTGGAATGTTAGCAGATAACTATACTAAGTTAACAAAACCTTCTCAAAATGTAGTAAAAAGATTTTTAACCAGAGTAGCTCAATTAGTTGGGGTTGAAACTGGCTTCACTAAAGCTGACCAAGATATAGTTGATTTATTAAACACTTTGAGTGGTAAGATTAGAGAAGGACAAGAGGTTACTCAAGAAGAGGTTTCTAAATTAGTAGTAGACAAGACTAAGCCAAAAACTAAAAAAATATCATTAAAAGAAAGGGTAAGAAATAAAGTAGATGAAATAGCTGATGCTAAAGAAGCTGGATACGCTAATAAGTGGTTTAACCCTATAGTAATGACGCGTGCTGGCATTAAATCTCCAGAGGAAATTAAGGAATATATAATTCAAAGTTTTGAAAACGAAGGAAAAATAGACGAGAGATTTAAAAAGGACATCTTTACAATGCTTTACAATGATGCTTTTGGTATAAAGGTGGATGGTCCAGGTCAACCAGGTACCACTAAAACTTTAGATAAAGCTGTCAATAAAGCAATAAATGAATCTAAAACATACCAAGAGGCTTTACAAAAATTAAGACAAAATGAAGAGGTTGGTCAGGAGTTGGCGGATGTTGAATTAATAACTCAAGAAGACTCGGAATTTGAGGCTGCTATGAACGAGCAAATGGAGTTAGAAAGCGAAATAGCTTCATTACCTATGGGTATGGATTTATTTTTATTTGAAGAGCTCGATAAGGTGCATGTTAAAGATTATGATTTATTTGGAGACCCTAATTACAGAAAAGACTTTGGCATAGGTTTAAATAGATTGTTAAGAAAAGATGGTAAAAGAGATATAGACACAACAGCTCAAGAACTTAGTGAGATATATGGGTCAGAGATAACCGTGCAAGATATTATAGATCACCTTACAGACAGAGCTTCAAGCCCTGGTAAATATACTAAAGCAAATGTTCGAAGAGCTAATGAAATTCAAGGTAATAATCCTGGTAGACTTCAGCGAATAGAGGGTGATCAAAGAAATATTTATCAACTTGCTGTTCAAAATGGTATAAATCAATCAGGGTTTTTCCCAGCTAATTTATTTAACCCTGGAGCACTCAGAAGAAGATTGTCTCAGTATGGTTATGGATTAAAAGCAGCGTATAGATCTTACGGAGATAGAGGTTTGACAGGTTATTATATAACAAAACCTAACGGTAGAAAATGGAACCTACCAGCTCAAAATGGTAGAATGCAGGTTATATTTAATAAAGAAAACGATGCTATTGATATTATAAACCAAGCTCGAGCTGAAGGGTTTCAAGATTCTACTATAAAAGATTATTTAACCAGGGTGAGGGATTTTGGTAAGAGGGAAATAAACGCTTTAATGAAAGTTTCTCAAGAAGCTTTAGGTAATATTCCTACAGTATTAGGAGATGTTGAAGGTGGAATGATGAAAGGTATACAACTTTTTGATAGAGTTGTAAAAAAATATAATAGACTAAAAGAAGATAATAAGTCTAAAACCAAAAAGAAAAGTCCTGAACAAATACTGGACGAGACTATTGAATATTTAGAAAGTCAACCTGAATACAAGGCATTGTCTGATAAAGGACAACTCTCCACTAAACAAATGTTATTAAGCCAACAAGTTGCAACAGCTTTAGGCGGCAAGAGAAGTATAGATTTAGGTAATAGTATTAAGGAGGCTCGGTTATCATTAGCTATGGTGGCTCGTAATAACAAAAACTTAAAAGAAGTTCAAAGGCATCTTCGTTCTTTTGTAAGAAAGGTTATGCCTATGGATGTGTATAGCAAAAGTGATGTTACCAGAATGCTTAAACTGGTTAATGAGGCTACACTTGATAACATAAATAATGTTAAGAACCAGATATTAGAAGAAGCAGCAGAAAAGAATAATAAAAGATTAGACGCTTCTATTCAAAATATATTAAACGACCCTTACGCTAAAGTCGTAAGCAGTAGGCTTAGAGGTAAAAAAGTAGACCAACAAACAAGAGACAGGTTTGCATATATAAAAGAACTTGTTACACCAAAGGGTAAAAAGTTTAAAACTGAAGATGAGGTTGTTGACTACAAGGCAAAACTTAATACAGCTTATAATGAGTTAGCCAAAAAACCCAACCCAACCAATAGCGATTATGAGCAGATGGTAAACCTCTCTATTGCATTAAACTTAATAGACGCTGAATATTTAATGGGACCTAAAGATCTTAGTAAAACAAGTGCTTTAGCTTCTGTTGAGGCTGACTTAAAAGATATTGTTTTAACTGGTAGAGCTAACTTTAAAGAAGAATTAAGACAGCAGCACTTAGAGTATAGAAGTCAATTTGAAGAAGTTTACCGAGATGTAGTGGGTAGGGTTGAAACATTTAGAGATGAGGCCATAAGAAGACTTAACGAAAAAGGTATTAAAGAGCCTAACGAAAATGATATATATGAAGAGGTTTCTGATATAATTCAAGAAGCGAAAGAAACTGAAAACTTTGTAGAGCCAGAAACTGAAAATGAAAAAGAGTTAACAAGAATAGAAAAGGTTAAAGAGAGATTAACCAATTTGGTTAAGGGATACAACTCTTTTGCAAGAACTATTGTAGACCGAAACTCTGATATGTTTTTATTAATGGATAGAATATCTAAACTTCCTGGAGAGCTGTTTGGAGGAACAACCCAAGAACTTGTTACTAATAGAATAGATGAGGCTACTCGTGAGTTTAAGCAAAGAAAAATGTTGGTGGAGGGTATTATAGTAGAAAAAATGAAAGAGCTTTATGGTAAAAATTACAAGCAAGCTCAAGAGTCTAACGCTGTTAAGGTTAGGGTAAAAGACCAGTTGTTAAGCCCTAATGAAATGTACTATCTATACAACCAATATAAAGACCCATTAAACCACCCTGGTTTTGTAACTAAGTTTGGTGATAGAAAAAAAATGAAAAACATTTTAAAGAAAAATGGTATAGCTAACCCTACTGAGCAACAAATAACTGATCAAGCTCAAACATATACTTCGGACTTAATGAGCGAAATAGAAAATACATTAGACCCTAAGTTAAAAGAGTTTGCTGATTGGCAGGTAGAAACTTTATTCCCTTTATTGTATCAGCATTATAATTCAGCATACAAAGACATATATAGAATTAACATGCCTTATAATAATAATTATGCAGGGATGATTTACAGAGAAGGTACAGATGATTACCAGCAAGACATAGGAATTGACCTGCTTTCAGGAACTCCCCAATATCACAATGTGGTGGCGGCTAATTCTACTAAAATGAGAGAGGATAATTCAAGAGCTATAAAGCCTACAGATGGAACTGACGCTTTATTTACTTATGTAAGGGATATGGAATATTTTTCCGCTTACGCTCGTCCAATGACAGATATAAATAAGTTGTTTACAAATCCTGTTATATCTAAAGCTATAACCAACCTATATGGAGAGAACACTCTTAACGCAATAAGAACTCAAATTACTAAGATATCTAACAAAGGAATCAACGAAGGAAACTCTAAACAAGATTATTTTGTAGACACCATGCAGGACATCTTTGTTACTTCTCGTTTAGGATTAAGCCCTGTAATATTATTAAAACAGCTTACTTCTGCAGTTACTTATGGAAATGATATCGGATATGATAACTGGATGAAAAACGCTGCTTTAGCTCGTTTTGGAAAAGGCCAAAGCGTAAAGGATGTTTGGAAAGAAATTAGTGAAAACTCAGTATACTTACAAGATAGAGACTTTAGAAGTATAACCAGGTCTATTGAAATGTATAGCGATAGTAAGTTAGCAAAGATGGTTCCTGAATCCAAAATACTTAAAGGAACTCAAAAAGAATCTTTATTAAACATTCTTATGTATAATGTAAGAGTTGGTGACAGGGGTGCTATATTTTTAGGTGGTGTTCCTAATTATGTATATTATAAGAATGAGTTTAAAAAGAAGAATCCTAAAGCTACTGAACAACAGGCGATTGATCATGCTATTAGGTTGTTTGAAAGAGACACTAAAAGAACTCAGCAATCAACTGATCTTCAAGATAGAGACTACTATCAAACTAAAGACCCTTATTGGAGGTCTTTAAATATGTTCCTTACTACACCTAAACAATATTTAAGAAAAGAGTTGTACGGTATGAGAAACATGATGAGGTATATGAAAGGAGAGCCAATGAAAGGTACAGGTTGGCAGGCTTTTAGAACATTTATGGTATATCACACAGTTATGCCTATGTTCTTTCAGTTTGTGGCTAACGGTATGCCAGGAGTTTTGGCAGACTGGGATGAAGAAGATCCAAAAGATTTAATGAGAGCAGCTCTGTTAGGAAATTTTAATGGATTCTTTATATTAGGAGAATTAGCCACTATGGCTGCAGACGCAGCGACAGGAAAACCTTGGGCTGGAGTTTCTACTAAAAATCTACCTATATTTACGCAAGCGGGAGAGATAATAAGAAAATATACTAAAGCTTCTAAACTGGTTAATCCTGAGTTAAAAGAACAGGCTTACATGAGAATGTGGATGGAGATTGCTCAAATAACAGGTATCCCTGCAAATAATATTTATAAAATGTCTAAGAATTTTGAAGAGCTATTAGAAGGAGGTGAAGATCCAGAGAAGGTTATTATGAGGTTATTTAATTATAGCGACTATCAAATAAATGGAAAGAAAATTAGAAAGGGTAGTAGTAAAAATAAAAAGACAAACTCTAACCTTCCTATGTATAAAGATAGAGACTCTATGTATAGAGACGCTTCGGAGCCTAAGAAAAGAAAGTCGAGTAAAAAAAGTAAGAAGAGTAAGAAATCTAATTCCCAATATCGTGATGACGATTCAATGTATAGATAATGAAAACACTAAATGAAACACTTTTAATGAATAATACTTATAAGGTTTTAACTGGTATTGAAACCTTAGAGTCATTGTCTGAAAAGCAAAATAACTTATGCTTGCTTTATAATCCAAACTGGCCAGTAAAAATAGGCAGAGATGATGTCTATGAAATATTAATAGAATATTATATTACAGTAGAGGATTATGAAAAGTGTCAGGTTTTGACTGAGCTTAAAAAAATAAAAAAACAAGCTTAGTTTTATATTTCGCTTTCAAATTTAATATGATCTTCAGTAGATCTATTACGGTTGTATTGGTCTACTAAAAAGTTTTTATTATAATTCTCTCTTTCTGCATCTAATTTATAATACAAAAATGCTTGAAACCCGTTTATATGAGAGTCGGTTGGAAAAAAATACTTCCATCCTTTTGACATCCCTCTGTTTATATAATAACAAAAAGCAACACCAATCTTACCAGTGTTTTTTCTAAAATTAATTACCGCTGTGTGATCCGATGTTGGAATAACCTCTTCAACCATAAAGGTTTCTTTAGACGCATTTCCTTCTCTATCTGTACGAGAAAATCTTTTTGCTATTTCTTTACTAAAATTATTTAATTCTTTAGCTATTTCTTTTTTCATTATGCTTTCGTCTTTCGTTTGTAGCTATCCTATGACAATTTGAACAGCGAACTTCACATTTATCTATCTCATCCATTATAGACTCTATACTGTAAGAGCTTCTTGACAGGTCAGAAATATTCATTTTTTTCTCTCCTCTCACATGATCAAAATCCAATACTAATGGATTTGTTTCTCCGCAATCAACACAACAGCTCCTCCCTTTAACCCAACCAACAAACTTCTTGTTTCTTTCGTTTTGTTTTTTGTTTCGTTTGCGAGTGCGAGCTTTTATTTTGTCCTTGTTAGCTTCGTAATGTCTTTTACTTGCTGCGGCCTGATCTATTTTACTCTTATAAGCCACTTTTTAGGAAGGCCAAACAACTACAATATTAAAACTCTTTTTAAATTTCATCTGACAAAGATTGTATTAGTTCCGAAAGCTCCTTCATTAAGTCTTGAGCCTTTGTCTTTGCCTCCTCATGATTGCGATCCATGAGCTCCTCGTAAAGCTCATCCCCGAAGTCGTGTATCCTATCACAAATATATTTTACATGTGTTATTGATTGGGTATCTTCGGGTGCTATTCGTGGCATTACCGTAACATAATTGCTTTGTTAGATTCCATTTAGTATTGCATTTAATTTTTTCTCAACCTCCTTGATCCTTTTTTCTGGAACTCTATCTTCTATTAATTGTACTAAGGATGCGTATTTTTTATGGTGTTTTTTTAATTCTTCACACCTTTCTTGCACATCTATTAACGACAAATTTAACATTTTATTTTGTTCAACCAAATCATTTAGTTGTTTTTTTAATTGAACAGGGTTTAGATCGGCATACTCTCCAGACTGTTCTTGCCATAAAGCAAGCACATGAAAATAATCTCTTTCCATACTTTTGTCTGACTTAAGCATCCAGGGGAACTCTTTTATAGCATGCATAACAGTGGCATGATTTTTAGCAAACTGCTGAGCAATAAAAGTGTAAGAGAATCTGCACTCGTCTCTTAATATTTTATAAGCAATAGCTCTTGCTTTTATAAGTTTATCTGTTCTAAGTTTGGATTCTATCGAGGCGTTAAAATATATATTAACAATGTTTTTTAGTGCTTTTACTTTTTGATAGTCGAACATTATATTTTTTATTTAAATTAAGTAGATCTAAGTATTCATCCATAGATACTATTTGTAAATCAGACAAGACAATAATGTCCTCTTCATAGTGCTGGTGTTTAAGAACCTCCACCGCAAAGGTAATGGGTTTATTATCATCATCTATTATAACTCCAGGTAAAATTGTTGAGGTTAAAATGCTTTCGGGTATATTAGGAATATGATTTTGTATAAAGTCTGCAATTTTTATTCCAGTTCTAATATCAAACTTTTGAATATTCTCTACAAACTCTTCAGCTATATCAAACCCCGCCTCCTTTATATACCTCTGTTTTACATCCATGTTTTTCTAATTCTTTTAATCTATATTCTTGTAATTTAGAGAGTTTGCCATTCTTTTTTTTTACTTCCGAAAACAAAACTTCACAGTTAGGAGGGATTGCAATTAGGTCGGGTATACCATTCTTATTAGTCTTTATTAGCTTAAGAACATAGTAGCCTTCCGACTCTAACTGCTTAATCCTTTGGCTTTGTATTTGTTGTTCGGTCATATTTATAATCTAAATAAAATCCTATAGCCACAATTATATTCATGCCTATAGATGATAAAATTTCTATCAAGTCATGAAACGAGTGAATAGATAAATGAATATGTCCTACCACCCAAAAAGGTATAGCTAAGTTTTGGCTGATCCATATCAGAGCAAAGATAACAAACCTTCTCATATTACAAATTTACAAAATCTCTACGAAAATGTGAGAGCGTGTAATCTTTCTTCTTTACAACCGCTTTATATATATCTTTTTCTATACCGCCCTTGCTAAAAATCCAGTAAACATTATTTTTTAATCTTGTTTTAGTGGTCATTCTGTCTCGGCTTTGCCAGTAAGATGTAGCACTAAAATCTATATTATAATAAACCAATGCGTCTGCGTGTCGTAAAGATATCCCCTCTCTACCGCTAACTATTTGAAGGGCAATGTTTTTGTTAGTGGTATCAAAACAATCTAAATCAGTGCAAACATCTTCTCCAAAAACTTCTTTGATAGCATTTAACTCTTCTTTAAACTTATAAAATATACCTATTTTTTTATCTTTAAATTTATCTCTTATGTATTCTGCTTTAGTTAAGTCTAACACCATAGATTTTCCGCTTTCAAATTTAATAGTGCCACTACAAAGTTGATGGACCTTGGTCATTAATTTTACCGCAGTATCTGCTAAAATAACCTCATTCTCTCCCTCTACAACTAAATCTTTTTTTAATCTTCTTATTAAATCTTGTGTAGATTCTTTAATATCTACCTCTAATATTTTTTCAGTAGTCTCAACAACAAATCCTGCTTGTTTTTGACTAAACCTTATAGTATATGGCTTCATTTTAACCAGTATCTCTTTACTACCTTTAGAGTAATCATTAATATACATGCCTCCAATCTTCTTTTTTACCACACCTACATATCGAGATGAAAATTGATAGAAGTTTTTAAACTCATCAAATGGATTGTTAGGTATAAAGTTTACTTGATGATACATTTGGGAATAAGATTCGGGAGTAGGGGTTCCGCTAAGTAATATAACATAAGGATTACATCTAAACACTATGTTTTTTACCTTTTTAGATCTACCACTGGGTTTAGGAAAAGCACCCATACCATGTGCTTCATCACATATAATTACATCCCATCCAGTTTGTTTTATTTTATGTAGGGATTCATAGTTTATCACTACTAACTCAAAGTCTGGTATTAATAATTCGTAATCTTTTTCAATGCTTGATATAGCTTTTTTCTTAGTTATAAATAAAACTTTTTTAACTTGTAACTTATCACATATACCTAAACTTGTTAAGGTTTTTCCAGTCCTAACCTCCATTGCTAAATATAAAAAGCGATGAGGTTTTAAGATACCTATACCTCTTGCTATAATATCTTTTTGATAGTCCCTAAACTCTATCATAATTCTAAATTACTTTGCTTATCATAGTGAGACAGGTTTACAAACTCTATCCATCTACCTATATTATCCCTACCCTCAATGGCTAAACAGCCATATTTAAATTGAGAATAAGATTGAAGCCATTTATTAAATCTATTTCTACTGATAGTCATTTTAGATTTAGGTGCAAAGTCAGGGTTTTCCTCAATGAAATCTAAATACAAATCGTTTTTGTATATTCTTTTATGTAAAACTAATTTCTCGTTATTTTGACCTCCTATTGCTCCACACCACTCAACAAACTCGTGACAAGTTTCCGCAGAAAATTTTCTTGTTTTAAGGTTTACAAAATCACTTTTTAATAATCCTTTATCTAAATATAGTTGTAGACATCTAATCATAAAATTATCAAACTGACACCAGTCATGATCAGTCCACTCTCCAAACATAAGTTTACCAAACTCTACAAGAGGAGTAAAATCTTTAGTATAAAACTGGCTTAATTCTAACTCCCACTTTCTTCTTTCAAAAGAACTACCTGCTCCCTTGATAGCATAATTAGTAGTAATGGATATTTTAGGAGACTTGCTAAATGGTATTTTAATTGCATCTTTATTTTTCTTTTCAAGAGTAAGCCCCTCTGTTACTACACTGAATAGTCTTTCAAAATCAAAATGTTTTTTAACATCATCAAAGCAAAGTATTTGAGTATCAGCAGATACTAATTGGTATGCAAAGGATCTTTCAAAATTAAAAGACTTACCATCTATAACTACTAACTTTTTCATATGAGATAATCCATTCATAAACAATCCCTTACCAGTTCCTCCTTCGGGGTTGTCGGATATAACCTCATCATTTAAGATTACCGCAGGAGAATAAGATAAATTTTTCCATCCATGAAGTAGATAGCCAATGGTTGAATGCATAGATTGTATTCTTTTATCAGTCCCTCCGCTTATATTTGAAACGAATGTTTCATAGTCACAACTGGTAACCTCGCATATATCAAACACTCTATCAATTACATGATCCTTCCAAACATACCCACCTAAATCTATATAATCTATTGGGTTTATTTCTTCTTTTGTTATCTTAACTGCACAATTATTGTAATACAAATAAGATGTATCTTTAGTGTCAGCAATAAAATATACATTTATAGAAGACAATAAAGTAAGAAACTCTTCTCTAAAATATCTCGTATGCTCAGCAAAGTAATTATAAACGCTTATATCTTCAACATCTAATAAATAATTAAGAATAAAATCTTTAATTTCTTTTTCAGAAGTGTGATCTATCAAATTGTTTGTTACTTTAACAAACACATAATTTTTACTCCCTTCGGGGTTAAATTTATAAAACCCATTATCTTCTAAAAACTTCTTAAAAGATATGTGAATAATTTTTATAACTCCCTTGTCAGATTTGCTCCAAAATTTTTGTTGAGATTGTTCTTCTTCTAATCTTTCTACAACTGAATTTACTACCGACTCATCTACATCAGTAGCATCTTCCAGTTCTGATTTAATTTTATTTTTTGCTATACCTCTTCTTAATTGTTGTTTTACCTTGTTTACCTTATCCTCATCCTCATAATATTTCGTTCCAAAGTTTTGGGTTTGAGCATAAGCAGAATGTATAGTTCTTTTGACTTCAGAGATAGGAAATCCTTGATGAGCAAAGTCATTCATTATATATTCCGCTAATGTTTTAGTTACACCAAAATCATTAAAGGCTGAAGCCAGTATATAAACATTGTTATTTCTTTCTCCACTTTTTAACCCATACTTTCTCTCCCACCATTTCATAAGTATTTCTACTATCTTATTCTCATCAGTTATAGGAATCGTTTGAACCCCCTTATGCCTAACAACCTCCTGGTATTCTTGTTCGGTAATTTGATTCCATATACTTGATTGCTCATTAATAAAAATCAAAGGATCATAAGATTCATAACATACTCTTGAAATGTTTTTGCATGATTTATCAAAGTATGGAGAGTTGTAGTGTCGTTCTAAAGAGTTGAAAAAGTTTTTATGATTATCTACCTCGGCAGGAATTTTAACTAACACCTTTAACCCTAAACCACTTGGAGATACAAAAACCGAATATGTATACCTGTCTTTAGTTAAGGAGTTCTTTTCCTCCAGCATTTCTTTATCCCCTTCATACCCATCAAAATCTAAACATATCAATCCGCTATGCTCTAAAATAGATGAATCATTTCTTTTTGTAAATTTACCACTAAAACAAATTGCGGGTAATGACTGTTTTAATTGATTTCTTGCTGACTTATCTTTTTCTGATCTTATTGTTCGGACTATTTCTTGTGATGCTCCCTCTTTTATTCTTTCTAATATTATCGATACATCTCTATAAAAAGGTTGGGAAGTATCTTTAATATCCTTAAATATTGTTATTTCCATTTGTTTGTGTCGGTTTTGTGTCGACTTTGTGTCGATTTAATTTTACTTAACTTATTGATTATTACTTATTTATATATTTTTAGTGTCGAATTGTCAATATTATGTATAAAAAATAAAATAAAAAAAGTAATTGTATATTAATTTTTGTGCATTATTATATATCGCTACGCTATTTCGACAAAACGACATAAATAAAAGAAAAAGAAAGGGGAACAAGTCCCCTAACTTTTCACACACAAACAGAGATTAGAACGGTAAGTCCTCATCTCCAGGATGAGAAGCAACTGGCTCCTCTTTCTTTGGTTCAGGCTTATATGTATCTACTGCTAAATAATGAGTTTTACCATACTCATCAGCACCATCTCTCTTGGCTGATACATTAACTTTGATGTATTTTTTACCATTATACTCAAACATATGTTCTTGAGGTAAATCAGATAAACAAATACTGCACGAGATCATATTCCCGTCAAACTTGGAAGTCCCACTTCCGACATAGATTTTTTCTTCTGCCATAATTAAATTGATTTATAAATTATTTGTTCCAACTTATTCATTGTTGCCTCCATGACTGCATCACGATCGGCTTGTGATGTGAAGTTGGTTGGAACTTTCAACCACACAGCACTTTCTTTTTTATTAAAGTATTTCTTTAATAATATATGTTTCAATATCTTCTGTAGATTCATCGCTAAAAAATTTATTATACACTTCTATTGCTTTCTCAACCTTTTCCCTTCCATAACTTAAAAAAGTTTCAGAAGGGTGGTATACACCCAACTCATATGTTAGTTTATCAACTACATAAAAAACAAGTGGCTTATCAAAAAACATTTGATACAAAAATGCTTGACTATCGTAGTTATATTTTCTTGCACTATACTTAAAGTCTTTTATATTTGATGTTGTTTTAAGATCAATTAACATATTACTACCAACAATATCTGCCTTGCCCTTCCACTTCACACCCATAAACTCGTGTATTACTGGAACTTCAAACTCATTATTATCATCATAGATGGCATCGTAAAACTCAATGTTGTTTTTCATTGTGCTTATTGCAATATTAATATCATCTTTTTCTTTAGTTAGCATCATAAGAGGCCTTTTATAATGTAACAATTCCTCCTTATACTTCTTTGTATTTCTACTGGATGCCTCTATTGTCCAATATTCTACGCTATCTATTTTTTCTGGCTCCAACATTGCGGTATGAAAGTATCTACCAATCAACATTGCTTTAGTCATAGGTTTATCTACCCTAAATTTTTTAGGATCATTTAATAAAGTAATTATATCAGAATTGGATAAAAATTGTTTACCAAACTTACCATAGTAATGAGAATCTTCTCTTAATAGTTTTAAATCCTTTTCCATTACTTTATATTTTTAGATAATTCTTTTTTGACTTGTGCTTTTATATTGTATTTAACCTCTAAATTCTTTACCAGTTTAGGTAACCCTAATTCTTTATTATCAGCAATGTATTTTAAAACTTTCCCCCAATTTGCATCTCCAATATCTAAACTCATTTTAGTCATTGTTTTAGCACTCGGTGTTTTGCTTACTGGAACTGGCATTTTTACAACCTCTGTTGTGTCTTCCCCAATCCATAAACTTAATCCTAATCCATGCATTGCAATGGCTTTAGCGGTTGATCTTTGAATTGCTGTATTAACATCCATAGAGGTAATTTTTTCCATAGAGATAGAGTTGTTTCTATAATCCATAACTGGTAAATAATCTATATGTTCCATATCATTTATAGTTATTCCTACTTTTACATAAGCGGTTTTACCATCAGTAAAAAAGTTTAACCCAGTATGTTCAGATTCATACACCTTCCTTTGTGCATCAGGATATTGCTCTTTAACCATACTCCAGGCAGTTGCCCAAGACATATAATCAAACTTACCTTTCTTATCAGTTTTACCTTTTATAGATACGGATGATAGTTCCTTAAAGATGTTTTTCTTTTTGTCCATTTTGTTGTGTTTTAATTAGTTGTTGTTTTTTTTTAGCATATTTTATTAATAAATTATCTCTACTTGTTTTAAGTTTTTGTATATGCTTATCGTTCTTTCTTGTATTTACTTCTGCCTTCATCCTATACTCAATAAGATCTAATTTTCTTTTATAGTTTTGTAAAGCCAGTCTTAACGCCCCCTCTTTCCATCCATATGTATGAAATAACAAATACTCTTGTTCATTAAGTTCTTGAAAATAATCCCCACTTCTACCACAATTAAGTATTTCTATTTTACTGGGAAACTCTTGTATTTTAACTCCATAATTGATTACCATTGCTCCATTTGGCAAAGTTCTTTTTATTGAATTAATGTCTTTCTTTGCTTGAAGGAGTATGTCTTCCACACTATACACCTTGTATTTCCTTGATTATGTTTTTGAAATCATCATCCTTATCTATAAGTTGCTTGGCTTGTTTATATCCATGAATAATAGTAGAATGACAAACGCTATATCCTTGCTCCTCCATAAATCTTTGAATATAAGATACTCTTATAGGGCGTTCCATACATAGATAGTATAGTAGTTGCCTGGCATCTACTATCTCTCTTTTTTTAGTTCTATCGAACATTTGATCTAAAGTCAGATGAAATTGTTTTGCAATAGCATTTGCATAAGACTCGAATATGTCTTTTTTCATAATGTTTATTTGATTTGTATTAAATTTAATTAGTCGGCTAATATAATTCTTTTTCAATTAATAGCCAAATAATGTTTAAGTTTTTTTTATTTCTCCATCTTGGTTAGTTCTTAAATCATCACTATATCTTTGTTCTTCAGTCCATATTCCATCCTCCACTCTGTTGTCTGCACACATACAGCACACCCCATTTGTATTGGTATCAAATATTTTTTCCTCTTGACATATATTACAAACTAAATAATTATATGTATCGTGTATAATTTTATCACTTTCCATTATTTATTCTCTTTTTTACATTGCACTCTATACAATATAAGGTAGCCAATTAAGTCCAGTAAGGTATCCTCTGTCTTATCATTGATTCCTACTTGTTTGATCCTACTTAACTTATCATCTATCCTCGCCAGTATTCCCTCTTTGGCAGAAAGTTTGGAGAATATTTTTGGTGGATCATTTGCAGTATCTCCATATGCTTTGTTCTTTTCCAGTAATAACATTATTACTT
>MDSV01137510.1_pt1 | contig 31026 bp, 11 predicted proteins | sample 810851 | NCBI WGS metagenome assembly MDSV01 (sample SAMN05326640, study PRJNA326480) | marine metagenome | isolation source: seawater | place: Atlantic Ocean: North East | collected 2012 | reverse complement strand
CACGTCGCCTCGGCGGGCGCGGGGGCGGCAGCCGTGGACGCGCACGTCGAGGACTGGTGCGCGCTGGCCGCCACCGCCGCCGACGCCCGGCCGGACGCCAGGCTCCTGTGCGTGGTCTCCCTGCGCGGCGGCGACGGCGATCCCACCATCACGGGCGCGGACGACCGCGCGCCGACGTCCACGAGCGAGTGGGTCGTGACCACCACCGGCCGCCTGCGCGCGGTTGCGGCGCTCTCGCGGCTGGCCGAGGCGCTGTGCGCGCCGGGGAGCGAAGAAGCACACGCGAGCGCCGAGGACTTTGAGCGCGCCGAAAAACAGACGCGCGCCGACGCCGTCCCGACGTTCTCGCGCGCCTCGGCGGCGACCAAGCTGGAGGCGCAGGTCACGCGTCTGCTCCGGGAAGGCTCGGCGACCCGGCGCATGACCGGGGCGCTGCTTCTCGCGGCCTGGCTCGACGCCATCCCGCCGGGCGCGCCCAAGCCGCCGCTGGCGGAACCCGGCGCGCGGCTGGGAGAGCTCCTGGCGGCAACGGACCCGGCGTACCCGTCGGCGCCTTCGCCGGCGCCGTACGCCGAGGTGGCTTCTCTGGTGGCGCACGTCAAGCGCGAGTCCGCCGGTGTGCTGCGCGCCGCCGCGGACAACAACGTCCGCCCATCCACCTCGGAGGTGCCGTCGCCGGCGGCGGACGGGTTCGGCGCTGCGCACGCCGCGACGCTCGCGGCGGCGATCCCGGCGGTACGTCGAATGTTTTTTTTCCCGGATTTTGTCTGGTTTTTGCGTTCTTTCGTTCGAGCGGAGTTTCGGCTGGAGGACGCGCTTGGGACGCCTCGGCGTCCCTCCGGGCGCGCCTTCGCCGTTCGACAGGGACACGGCGCCCCGAGCTCCCACAACCAGGGTATTCGCCGCGCGCGAAAGGGCACAGCAGGTTTCCCCACGCCTAGTATTGGCTGGAGTCAAGTAGACGCGCCCCAACATCTCGAGGTTTCGTCGTCTGTCGGATCCTTTTTCGTTTTCTTTTTCGTTTCGACGTTTTCGCCGGTTCCCCGTCGCTGTTCTCTCGAAACGTCTTCCCTCTCGTCTGACGTCTGACCCGCGTGAGCCCTCCTTCGACGCGAAATGAAACAAATGCGCTTTGTTTCCCCCGTAGGGTCCCGCCGCCGTCGAGTCCGCGCGCGCGACGCTGCTCGCCTCGGCGACTCGGCTGAGGGCCGAGGAGGCGCGGCTGCACGGCTCGGTGCTCTCGGCGGCGGCGGGGGCCGCCGTGGCGTTCGGCGCGCTTCCCGGGAAATTGAACCCCTTCATCCAGCCTTTGATGAGCTCCGTCCGCCGCGAGACGGACGAGCCCCTGCAGAGACGCTCCGCGCGCTCGCTGGCGAGCCTGATCAAGCTGTGCGTCGGCCGCGTGCCGAGCCCGGTGAACAAAATCGCGGGCAACGTCGTCGCGCTCGCCTGCGCCGACCCGGCGGAGACGCCGCGCGCCGAGTGGGACGACGCGGCGATGGCCGTCGCCGCCGCCGCCGCCGCCGCGCATGAGGGCCCCACCGAGGCGGCGATCGCGCGGCGCGGCGCCGAGGCGTGCCTACTCTCGCTGTGCGACGTGTTCGGCGACGCGCTGTTCGAGAGCGTACCGAGGCTGTGGGAGGCGATGTCCGTCCCGCTGACCGGCGTCGGCGCCGACGGCGCCGCGGCGAGCGCCGTCGCGGGTCCGTCGCCGCCGAAGCAAGCCGTCGTGGACGCGTGCCAGCTCCTGAAACGCGTCGGCGCGCGCGTCGCGGAGGCGTCGGAGGCGTCGGATTCGGATTCCGTCCGCCGTCCGTTCTCCGAGCCGGTGAAGCGCCGGGTGCTCGCGCTGCTGGAGCCCGCGTTCGCAAAGGCGACGGCGAAGGACGCCGACCCGGCGACGCAGCGCGCAGCGAGCGCGGCGCTGGCGGCGCTGGCGGCGGCGGCGCCCGACTCGGTCGTCCCGCATATGCTGACTCTGGTCGTTCCCGCGCTGGAAAACGCCGGCGAGGCGGACGACGCGTCCGGCGCGCGTCGCGGCGCGGCCGCCGTGGCGTTCGAGCTGGTCGAGCGGCTCGGCCCGGTCCTCGCGCCCTTCTGCGTGCTGCTGCTGGTCCCCCTGATGGGCCGCATGAGCGACCCGGCGGACCTGACGCGCGAGATGGCGACCAAATCCTTCGCCTCGCTCGTGCCGCTTCTCCCGCTGGCGCGCGGGCGCGCGCCGCCGGCGTCGTTGACCGCCGCGCAGAAGCAACGCAGCGCGAGCGACGGCGCGTTTCTGGAGGCGCTCCTGGACAACAGCAAGGTGGAAGACTTCGCGTTGCCGTTCGAGTGCCGCCGCGCGCTGCGGCCGTACCAGCAGGAGGGCGTCAACTGGCTCGCGTTTCTTCGCCGGTTCAAGCTGCACGGCGCGCTGTGCGACGACATGGGCCTCGGCAAGACGCTGCAGTCGACGTGCATCCTGGCAGCGACCGTCGTCGAGCGCAAGAAGCTCGGCTTACCGTTTCTGCCGGCGCTGGTCGTGTGTCCCCCCACGCTCGTGGGGCACTGGGCGCACGAGATCAACGAGTACGTCGCCGAGTCGGTTCTGAAACCGCTGCAGTACCACGGGTCCCCGGCGGACCGCGCGCTGTTACGGCCGCGCATCGAGAGCGGCGACGCCGACGTCGTGATCATGTCGTACGACTCGCTGCGCGCGGACGCGGACGCGCTCCTGACGAACAGGTCGTGGTGTTACTGCATCCTGGACGAGGGCCACGCGATTCGCAACCCGAAAAGCAGAGTCACGCAGGCGGTGAAGCGCGTGCGCGCCGAGAACCGGCTGCTGCTGAGCGGGACGCCCATCCAGAACGACGTCGTCGAGCTGTGGAGCCTGTTTGACTTTCTGATGCCCGGCTTTTTGGGCACGGAGAAGGAGTTCAGGCGCGCGTACGGCGTCGCGGCGTCGCGCTCGGCGGCGGCGAAGAAGGGCGGAGGGCTCACGGAGCAGGGCGCGCTGGCCACAGGGCGCCTGCACAAGCAGGTGATGCCCTTCGTGATGCGCCGCACCAAGGACGAGGTGCTCAAGGACCTGCCCCCGAAGATCATCCAGGACGTGTACGTGGACCTGTCGCCGATGCAGAAGCGGCTGTACGACGCCTTCGAGGGAAGCGCCGCCAAGACGGACGTGGAGGCAGTTGTCAAGGGCGCGGAGTCGTCCGGCGGAGGCGCCGAAGGTGGCGCCGGCGGGGGCACCGCGCACGTGTTCCAGGCGCTGCAGTACCTGCGCAAGCTGTGCTCGCACCCGCGGCTGGTCACGCCGCCCGACGGCAAATCCAAATCCAAGTCGGCGGCGGGCCTCGGCGCGCGCGCCGCGGAGGCGTACTCGCCCAAGTTCCGCGCGTTAAAGCAGATCCTGCTCGACTGCGGCGTTGGTGTGGACAAGGTGGTGACGGAGCCCGACCCGGAGGGCGAGTTCCGCACCGCCGCTGGCGGCGGCGCCGGCCACCGCGTCTTGATTTTCTCGCAACTCAAGAGCGTTTTGGACCTGGTGGAGGACGAGCTGTTGGGCCCGGCGGGCGAGCTGGCGCGGGTCTCGTGGCTGCGGCTGGACGGCGGCGTGGCGCCCACCGCGCGCTTCGACGTGGTGCACAAGTTCAACGCCGACCCGAGCATCGACGTGCTTTTGCTGACGACGCACGTCGGCGGCTTAGGGCTGAACCTGACCTCCGCTGACACCGTGGTGTTCCTCGAGCACGATTGGAACCCGCAGAAGGATTTGCAGGCGATGGACCGCGCGCACCGGCTGGGGCAGAAGCGCACGGTGCACGTGTTCCGGCTCCTCACGAAGGGCACGTTGGAGGAAAAGGTGATGAGCCTGCAGCGGTTCAAGCTGGACGTGGCGAACGCGGTGGTCAACTCGGACAACATGAGCCTCGCGGCGATGGACACGGGGCAGATGCTGGAGCTCTTCACCGCCGAGAAGGGCGCGAAGGGGGAGGCGGCGCCGCGAAACGCGCCCGCCGGCGGCGCGGGCGCGGCGGCGGCGGATGCTGTGGCGGGCGGCCTGAAGCAGGCGCTGACGGGCCTGGATGACCTGTGGGACGAGTCGCAGTACAAGGAGGAGTTCGCGCTCGATGGGTTCATCAAGAGCCTGAACAAGTGAGGGGGAGGGGTACTAATAAAGAGCGCGGAGTCCGACGGCGGACGGTGATCCTTCTAAAAGCGAGACGGAAAACGAAAAACCCGTCCCGCTTTCGGTCGCGAGATCGTGCCCGCCAACCCGCGTGCGGTTCGGTGAGAGCGTCGTTTCGTCCTCTCTCGCGCGCTTTTCGAGCGCCGAACGTCACAATCTGGCGCGCCCGCGCTCCCGGAAGGCGTCTCTGCGTCGCGATGGCACCTCGTCGCGTGCGACCCTGCGGCGTGGTGAGCGACTTCGCCGACGTGGTGTCCAAAGTCGCGGGGGACTACGTGAAGGACCGGCGTTTGTGCTTCTCCCTGGCGTTGGGGGCGACGTCGCTGGCCCTGTTCACCGCGCACCAGACGTCGAGGCCGGACATCGCCGCGCAGTTCCGAGCGGCGAGCGCCGAGCGCGCGGAGCGGCGCGCGGCGTCTCGCTCGCGCGCGGCCGTGAAGAAGCCAATACCCACGGGTGATGACGTTTCCCCGGACGCGAGCGCGTCGTGCGCATCCTCCGCGGCGGTCTCGGCGGACGGCACGTCCTCGATGGCGGTCGCGGTGGCTGAAAAAAAAAAGGGGGAACCGCGCCGACGCGGCGCCGCGGTGGACGCGATCTTCTTGAAGCGTCTGGCGTTCATCCTGCGCATCGTGGTGCCCTCGATCACGAGCAAGGAGGCGATGCTGCTCGCGATCCAGAGCACCATGCTGATTTCGCGCAGCTTCATCAGCCTGCGCATCGCCAGGAAGGGCGGCGACGGGCTGCGGGCGGTGATGGAGCGGAGTTGGAAAAAGTTTTTCTTCGTGCTTGGCGACTTTTTCGTCTCTGGCGTCTCGGCGAGCGTCGTGAACTCGGCGCTGAAGTACCTGACCAACTCCATCACCGTCTCGTTCCGCGAGCGACTCACCGAGCGCGTGCACCGCGAATACCTCCGGGACGGCGCGTTCTACCGCGCCGCGGTGCTGCGCGTCGGGAACCTGGACAACGCAGACCAGCGCATCGCCGACGATCTGCATCAGTTTTGCCACACCGCGTCTGATTTGTTTGCGCGCACGTTCAAGCCGCTGCTGGACGTCATCTTGTCCACCGCGCGCATGGCCGAGAACATGGGCTACGGCGGCCTCGCCGTGCTCTATGGGTACTTCGTGCTCTCCGGCGCGCTCATCAAGAGCCTGTCGCCTCCGTTTTCGGAGTACATCGCGCGCACGCAAAAGCTGGAGGGTGACTTCCGCCGCGCGCACTCGAGGCTCATCACGCACGCCGAGGAAGTCGCGTTTCTGGGCGGCGCCGAAACAGAACGCTCCATTCTGGACGCGCGGTTGCGCGGCGTGACGAGCTGGTCGCGCTTCTACTTCTACCTGCAGTTCAAGCAAGGCGTGGTGGACCAGTACTTCATCAAGTACTTCGCGTCGATGATCGGGTGGCCCGTGCTGGCGTTTCCGTTCCTGTCGGACGCCTCGGACCGCGGCGCGGCGCAGATCGCGGCGCTGTACCGCGAGAGCGACACGCTGATCCAGAGCGCGTCCAGCTCGATCGGCGACCTGATGATGGTGTACAAGAAGTTGCAGAGGCTCGCGGGGTTCACCGCGCGCGTCGTCGAGCTGATCGAGGCGGTGGACGGCGACCGCGCCGAGCGCGCCTCTTCGAACGACGCGGCGCGCGAGACGGGTGCGTCCCGCGACGACGACGCGTCGGCGGACGAAACGCGTCGGCGGGAGGGCGCCGTGACGTCCGCCGCGAGCGACGGAACGCGGGGGCCCGCGGTTTCGGATTCCGCGGCGACGAAAAGAATGGCGAACGAAACAGCGAAAGCGAACGCGTCGGATTCCGACGGGTCCTTCGCGTTCACCGACATCACGGTGTATTCCCCCGATGGGCGTCTGCTCGTCAAGGACCTCGACCTGGCGCTGCGACCGGGCGAGAACCTGTTCGTGTCGGGCGCCAACGGCGCCGGGAAGACGAGCCTTTTCCGCGTGCTGGCGGGCCTCTGGGCGCCCGCGCGCGGCGCCGTCTCGAGGCCCGCCGGGTCCCTCGCGCCGTCGGCGGCGAGCCGACGGTTCGACTCGCGCGTCTTCTACGTCCCGCAGCGTCCGTACCTGGCGCACGGCTCGCTGCGCGACCAGGTGACGTACCCCGAGGTGTGCGGGAAGAAGCGCGACGCGGCGCTGGACGCGCGCGTGCTCGAGGCTCTGCGGACGGTGAATCTCCTGAAACTGGTGAGCGACGCCGAACCCGGTCGAGCGGGTGGGCTGGACGTCACCAAGCACGACTGGGCGGACGTGCTGTCGGGCGGGGAGAAGCAGAGGATCGGGCTGGCGCGCGTGTTTTTCCGCGCGCCGAGATGCGCGGTGCTCGACGAGGCGACGAGCGCGGTGAACCCCGACGAGGAGGCGCTGTTTTACCAGAGGCTGGCGACGCTCGGCGTGACGGTGTTTTCCATCGCGCACAGGCCCGAGCTGGAGCGGTTCCACCACAAGAAGCTCACGCTGCTCGCGGACGGAACCGGGGGGTGGACGCTGGAGGACATACGAAAGGAAAGGTGAAAGCCGTGATACGCGCGCGCCGTCGATCGCGCGTCTCGGCTCCTAATGCTCGGGTACCGACTGTACGCGACAGCGCGTTCCATCTGACGTGTTTGTCACGCGAGTTCTACGTTTATAGATCAAGGCGAAGGCATTCCCATATTTTCCTCCGTTTCTACAAGAATGATGGGGACTCGCGTTAAGGTTATTTTTTTGCCGGCGTGTTCGATATTTCTTGCCGACACGCCGAGGCCGTGTCGCCTGACGCGCTTGGCACTGCGCGCGTCGAAGACCGCGAGCCCGACCGCCCACTTCGGAGGCGCACGTACCCGAATACGCGAGCGCGTGCCCTTCAGTGAGCTCCGGAAGCGGGGCTGGTGCGATCGGGTGACCGATCTTGCGCACGACAACCCGTTCATCGACCAGAAACGTCCGGTTTCAGACCCGAAAATTTCGGGCTCGTTGTTAGTAGTTTACTCAATATCCCCCGGCGGAGGCGTATCACCTAGGGCCCGGCCAACCGTCGCGATGCCGTCGTCCCTGCGCATGCCGCCAGATGGTGATTCGCCGCCGGAGACCCCCTTCGACTCGGGGATGGGCCCCTCCGGCTCGGGGACGCCCTCGACCAGATCAAGCTCGAAGGCGCCATCCAAGAGTGGATCGCCGCGGAGCGGTGCCTCGCTGAAAACCGGCCTCGGGAGCGCTATTTCGGGCATGGAGACGTCGAGATTCCTGCGCGACGCCGCTAGCTCAGCCTCGTCGGCGATGACGAAGGCGGCCTCGAAGGTGACCAGCGTGACGTCGAACGTGTTCGGCGAGTACAGCCCTTCGTGCGGCGTGGAGAAGCAGACATTCTTCGAGGAGAAGGAGATCAAAGGCGTGAAGTACGGCAGCGTGTTGAACCTGGAAGCCGCGCCCATCCCAAACAAGTGGGGCCCGGGCGCGGGTTGGTTATTTTTCCCCGCGAGCGATTTTCTGAACCGATGGGACAGCCTGCTGGCGATCTTGGTCATCTACGTCGCCATGATGGAACCCATCCGCGTGGGGTTCACGATCGAGACGGACCGCGAGTCCGAAGTGTACGGCGGTTTGTATTGGTTCGAGTTCGTGGTGGACATGCTGTTCATCGCCGACCTATTCGTCTGCCTGCGCACGTGCTTCATCGTGGAGGACGAATGGATGAACTCGTACTTGGTTCAGGACCCCGTGCAGATCAGGAAGGTGTACTACCGCTCGTGGTTCCTCTTGGACCTCGTCGCCGTGTTCCCAATGGCGTACATCCTGGAGATCTACGAGGCGGCCACCCCGGGTGACGCGCTCGCCGCCAACGACAAGAACGCGCTCAAGTTTTTCCTGCGCCTCGTGCGTCTCACGAAGCTCATCCGGCTGCGCCGCATTTCGGACCTGATGGCGCGGCTCGAGCACAAATTCCCGCGTCTGTTCGACTCGTACGTGCTGATCAAGATGTTCTTCTCCATCCTGTACTGCGCGCACATCATCGCGTGCCTGTGGTACCTGTGCGGCGTGGCGGTCGGTGAGGACGGGTGGGTGGCCGGTCTTGGGGACTCGGTGGACCCAACCAGCATACCGCGCATGTACCTGGTGAGCTTCTACTGGTCCTTCACTACCATGACCACCGTGGGGTACGGGGACATCTCGGGCGCGACGGCGCTCGAGCAGGGCTTCTCCATCATCGCCATGGGCATCGGCGGGTTCACGTTCGCGCTCATCGTCGGCGGCATCGGTGACTTGATCACGCGCGCCGGTGTCGCCGAGGCGGCGTACTCTTCCATGATGGGCGAGCTCAAGGAGTTCCTCAGCTCCAAGGGAGTTGATAAGGATCTCTCCATGCGCGTCATCAAGTTCCACGAGCGCCTGTACGGCAATAGGACGGTGTTCGACGAGAGGACCATCTTCGACAGGCTGCCCGAGTCGTTGCGCTCGGAGGTTGTGCTGCACATGTACGGAGGCGTGGTGTCGCGTATCCCGCTGTTCAGCAAGCTGAAACAGAAAGCTCTGGCGAATGTGTGCCTGTCGCTCAAGGCGTACCACGCCGCGGAGGGCGAGGCGTTCACCGTGGAGGGCGAGGAGGCGGACAAGATGTTCATCATCAAAGCCGGGATGGTGAAGCTCACCGTGGCGGGGGACGAACTGCAGTCGTCCCCGATGAAGGGCGGCGACTTCTTCGGCTTGATCTGCCTCGCCGGGTTGTCCGACATCCGGCCGTACACCACGACGGCGTTGCGGCAGTGCCAACTGTGCACGCTGTCGCGGGACGACATGCAACGGCTCATCGGGATGCACCCGGAGATGAGCGAAAGGTTGATGGAGTTCGCGCGCGCGCGCCTGGCAGAGATCAAGGCGGACGTGGCGGCTTCACGCAAGCACCGCGAAGGCAAGACGGACACCTTCACGGAGCTCGAGTCGATGTCGCAGATCTCCTCGTCGGACGCGGCGGAGAACAAGAGACGCGCGGAGCAGAAGCAGAAGGAGGCCTGGGAGGTGTTCCAGAGGATCCACCTGGCGCGTTTCGTAGCGGCAACGCAGACCAAGACGCAATTATCCAAGCTCCGGGCGAGGATGAACATGGTGAGCGGGAAAGGCGGCAGCCTCGCTTCGTTCCTCGAGAAGGCGGGCACGGATTCACCCGACCCGAAGACGCCATCAGGCGAGGCTCACCCGGACGAGGGTTCAACGAAAGAAGGCGGCGTCGACGTCTCCGGGGTGCCGACCGTAGATAGCCTGCTCGGTTCGCCCGCGGGCGGCGAGGGCGGCGGCGGGGACCAAAAATTCGTGCGCACGCTGAGCGTCGCGAAGGAGGCGGTGAAGAAGAACTTCGAGCCAGACTCGCCGACGGCGGACGCCGAGGACGTGATGCCCGTGGTGCGGGAGGAGGCCGCGGGAGAGAATGCCGTGCTGGCGGCGGTGCGCGCGTTGTCCTCGCGGCTCGAAGCGCAGGAGCGTGTGCTTTCGGAGGTGAGGGACAAGATGGAAGAGTTCGGACGGGCGAAGTGACCTTTCGCGCGAAGGGTACGCGTCGTTTATTACAGTATCAGATTATAAAACCGCGTTCATGTACCAGTTCCCTCGGTCGCGCGGCGCGCAGGAGCGCGGCGGTTCCCTGAAACGCGCGTACGCACGATATTAATACAAACACGTGATGACTCGAGGCAAACTTCACAACACCCACTACGGACCTACGCGTCGCCGCGACCGGATTACCGGTTCGCGGCGCGCTCACGACGGTGAAGGCCTTCGCCGGGTGGGCCGCCGCCGCGCCGTCGTCGCCTCCGCGCCGGGCCCGCCCGCCGACCTCCCCCCCCCCTGCGCTCCCCGTCCGTCTCTCTCCCCCTCCGCGCCTCGGCGCTCCGCGGCGTCGGGACGCGCCCGCGCGCCCTCGCCTTCCTGCCAGGCCGCTGTCCTGGACGCGGGTCTGGGCGGGAACGAGCCGACGGTCATGCGCAGCCGCGCGAGCGGCGTGCGCATGAACTCCCCCCGCCGCGTCTCGAGGTTGATCTCCTTGGCGAACGACGCGCGCAGAAACCGCTCGGCGAGGCAGCCCGTGAGGAACAGCAACGTGAGGTCCACGAAGATGTTGGTCAGCCTGGTGAACGTGAAGGACGGGAACAGCTTCGAACGGATCGCCAGCGCCGCGTCGGGGGGATGCGAAAGCACGAGGGGCTCCAAGACGCACGCGGTGAAGACGGTGAAGAGCGCCAGCCCCACGTTCACGCGCATCAGCTGGTGCGTCCCGAAGAACTGGAGCAAAACCGAGACCAACTTCGCCTCAACGGAGATCACGAGCAGCTGCGGCGTCTCCGGCCCGGTGGAGGGCTCGGGCTGGTACCCGGAATGCGCCCACGTGGTCTCCGTGAGCCAGGCGCGCAGCGCGTCAACCTCCCCCTCCGGCGCCGCCCGCGGGTAGCGCTCGTAGTGCTGAATGAGGATGGCGGCGTTGGCGGAGACGAGCGTCGCGCGCGCCACGAAGATGCACACCGCCAGGCTTAGCTTGTAGAAAGAGAGCAGCGTGTTCCGCAGGCGCAGATACGTCAGCGTGTGCCCCAGCATGACGTACACCTGCGCAACGTTCAACGCGAACATCCACGTCATGGCGTGCAGCGGCAGGAACGACCCCGCCGAGTCGGGGGTACAGAACGTGCGGAACTTCTGGAACCACAGCAGAGACGTGCAGCACGAGATGGCGCCGCGCGTCAGGTCGACGCGCAGCATCGCGCGGCGGTGCCACTCATCGAACCGCGCCTCGAGCGCTTCGTCAGGGAACTCCATGAGAGGCATGATCTGTTGGCTGATGCGGGAGATGCCGCGGAGCCACGGTCGCCGCGGGAACGAGCGACGACCGCGTCCCGACGCGGTAAAAGTCGTCGTCGCGTCCCCGGCGTCGTCCTCGAACCCCTCGTCGCGCGCCTCGAATCCGAATTCGCGAGTCCCGAGTCCGTCGCGCGCGCTTCCCGCGCTTCCCGACGCGCCCGGACGCGCATCCCTCTCGCGCCCCTCGATCCCTCGCGTGCCTTCCACCAACCTCTCTCGATGCGTGTCTTCCGACTCCAAACCAACCTCGAACTCACTCGAGGGGGTCCCGCGAACGCCGTCGAATCGCAGTTGGCGCTGCGCCTCCGTCTCGCGGCGGAGCTCCTCGCGCGCGAAGGTGACCTCGCGCGCCCTCTGCTTCATGTTCGCGACGGCGAGCGGGAGCACGATTAACAACAGCGCGTCGAACAGGAACCCATCGAAGGTGTACGCGAATTGTACCGGCGATCTGGCGGTCCGCTCCTCGACCGGCACATCAAACTCCCACAGGTGCGTGCGTCCCATGTCGACGCCGTCCACCAATTTGCGGCAGATGCCGATGTACGAGCACTCCACCAGCCCTTCGAGTCGCGTGGCGTTGAAAAAGAGCAGCGCTCTGGTGATGACTAGGAGCACGACTTGCAGCTCCAGCTGAAGCAGCTGGTTGGTGATGTGGTACCCCAGCGACAGAAACATGCCGATGATCACGCGGCTCCCCGCTTCCTGCGAGCGCCGCAGCCGTAACGACGACATTACCCACGCCGAGAGCATCAAACACACCAGCGCCATCCGCAGCGCCACGATCGTGGGGGTCCGGTTCCGGACGTACCACTGCCTCCGCGCGTACACGCAGAAGAGGTGCGCGACGAGGACGAGCATGTAGGCGGCCGCGCACATCACGACGATCGTCTGTCCCCGCTCCAACCCCTTGGTGATGTACAGCATCGGCGGCAACAAGAGAAGGAGGCAAATGCTCGCGTGCGCGTCAGTCACGACGGAGATGTCCACTTCCCACTCGCGCCAACGTTTCAGGAGCTGCTGCCTCGACATCTCCCGACGATGGTGGACATGCATCGCGAGCTCATCGCCGCGCGTGTGTGCGGGCTCGGGAGGCATGCCCTCCGTCTGTACCCTCCGGACCCGGCGGGCGCATCCGCCTGTACGTCTCATTTTTCTGTCTGTGACTTATGAAACGACGCGGGGAGTCTATAGATATCGTGAGTCTGCCAACTGCCAGTCTGATCTCCAAGTTTGAACTCCAGTTCATCCAGTTCCAGAACTGGAGCTCAAACTGGAGCTCGCGAGCTCCAGTTTGAATCTCTCAACTGTCTGACTGTATGACCGGACACAAACTGCAGGCAAGAAAATGTACATCCAGACCACGCATGACACGTGAATGATGAGAAAATGACGAAAATAAGCGGACAACCGACCCACGTGGCCCCGCTTCCGCGGCGCTCGTCGCCGGCACGCACTACGCGACCGCGCGCGACGGTCCATCCGATCCGAGCGCCTCGGACGAGTACCCGTGCGCAGGGTCGCTCCTCGAGCCCGCCGCATGCATCACGCGCTCGCGCTCGGGGTGTCCGCGGGAGTCGGCACCGCGCGCGGAAGGCTTTCATCAGTCGGCACGACGCGCCGCGTGACTCGAGGCGCTGCCGCCGAGCCACGCGACACCCCACGCGGTGCGGCGCGCGCCGAGTCCACCCTCACGCGTCGCGCTGGAGTCCTCCTGTCCTCTGCCGGGGCGCTCGCGGCTGCGTGCCTCTCGCGTCCGCCGAGCGCGGTGGCGCTGCTCGGCGGCGCGGCGGGAGCGGTCGGCGAGGCTGACGCCTCGTCCTCCGCCGCCGAGCTCCGCGACTCGGCGCTCGCCGCGTTCAACGCGCGCGACTTCCCCCGCGCGGCGCGTTTCCTGACGCGCCTCGCAGAGCTCGAGCCCGGGGAGTACAAGTGGCGCGAGGCGCTGGCGCAGTGCTTCGTGGACGGCGGCGGGTTCGCGTTCGGGAGCGCCGAGGAGAGTTCGCGGCGCGCGCTCGCCGAATACGCCGAGGCTTCGGCGCTCCTGACGAAGGCTTTCCTCGCTGCCGGCGGGGACCCGCGCGACGCCGCCGTCGCCGTTCGAGACGGAAATCTCGACACTCTGTCAGATACGCGCTCGGATACACTCGCGAACACTGACGCGAATAAGCGGCCCGACGGTGGGTTTCACGCGTCGGTATCGGATCGGTCATTCTCGGAGACTGACCGATCCGAGTACCTCGTCGCGAAGGCGCGTCTGCTGGCGGGACGCGCGTTGGCGTACGAGCTCGCGCAGCGGTGGTCTTCGGCGGTGGCCGAGTACGACGACGCCATCGCGACGGCGGCGCGCGCCGGCGCGCCCGCGGACCCGCTCATCCTGAATCAGAGGGCGAACGCCCTGGCACAGTCCGGAGACTGGGCCGCGGCGCGGCTCGCGTACCTGCAGAGCGCGCAGGGCTTCAGGGACGCCAGCAAAAGGCCGCTCACCTCCTCCGGGCGCTCGGGGTCCTCGCCGCGCGACGCCAAGTTTCGCGCCGACGGCGTCGCCTTCGCGTCGTCGAACGCGGCGCTGGCGCTCGCCGAGCTGGGCGACCTACGAGGCGCCGAGCTGGAGTTGCGCGCGGTCTCTAGGCGCGCGCCCGGATTGGTGGACGCGCGTGCCGCGCTCGCGGCTCTGTACTGGGCCTCGGGCCGCCCGGAAGACGCCGAGATGGAATGGGAGTTCGCGTGCGACAACGTGGACGTCGGGTGCGCAAAGTATCGCGACCCGAAGTGGGTCGCCGAGACCCGGCGGTGGCCGCCGGCGATGGCGGAGCTGCTGCGCCGGTTTTTAGGCATTTCCTAGCGAGCGTTTTCGTTTTCGTTCGTGCGCGCGCTCGTCTCCCACGGGCGCTCGTCTACGGTACGGTACCTACTTTCGGAAAACGATCTTCGTCGTCGCCTAAATCTCCTCGGCGTCGAGCAGAAACTCGAGCGCGCCGAGCGGCGCGGCATCCTCCGCCGCTTCTGTGGTCACCGCGTTCCCCTGGCCCCAGAACCGGTCGTACTTGCGCACCTCACACGCACGCCGCACGCGGACCTGACAAGCCAACCTCAGCCTCCGGTTGCCAGGCGGCGCGTGGGGCGGGAAGTTGAGGCGCGCGGACTCGACCGCCGTCCACTCGCCGGGCGAGACTGCGTCCTCGGGACCAACAATCTCCACGGCGCACGTTCCGCAAGTCCCCAGGCCTCTACAGTTGATCACCCTGGCGTTGCCGTTGTGCGGAGTCTCGCCGGCGCGTAACAGCGCGCTGCGCAGCTTCGAGCCCGCGCGGACGGTCGTCGGGCGGCCGCGGAACACGAGCTCTACCGCGTCCGTCGTCTCGGAGGTGTTGTCGGCATCCCCGCCGGAACCGCGCGGCATTCTTTTGTGGGTCGGGCCGAAACCCCGGGGCCCGCGCCGAAACCCCACGCTCGCGGGACCCCGTGGCGTGACGCGCGCGACCGCTCGGGTCAGCATGCTTCGCACGCCGTCCCCGAGGCGTCTCGGACTCAAAGCTGCGTGGGTTTGAGTGCCAACACGCGGTCACGATCGCGACGAACCCTCCGCCGTGGGAGTCAACCTTCGAAAACACCGGCATTTTTCGCAAACGACGTGATATTTTTCGAGACATGTGAGAGTCTCTACTGAAAAAGTCGGACGCCTCGCTCGACGCGCGTCTCGCGCCTCGCGCCTCGCCTCTGCCGTCGCGCCCGCCGCCGACCCCACGCACGCCTCACCTGTGGTTCTTGATCCGCGCCATGAGCACATGCCTCGCGCGCATGCGCGACAGCAGCGCCTCCGCCGCGGAGAGCGTGGACAGGTCGGATATGCCGGAGAACCCCGACGCCGCGCTGCGCGCGCTGCGCGCGTCGTCGTACTCGGACCCGGCGCCGGGCGACCCGCGGGGCACGCCCGCCCAGGCATCCTCCTGCGCCGCGAACGCGTCGCCGATCGACTCTTCTGCGTTTTTTCGCGCGGTCCCTTCGGCGGGCTCGAGCCGCACCGCATGCCCGCGACGAGACGAGCCAGTCTCGTCTCCCGCCTCGCCGCGCGGTGCGGACGCTTCGAACTGTTTACCCGTAGACGAAGACGGATGGGCGCCGAGGACGCCGAGAAGCGCCCGCGCGGCGAGCGCGCGGGACGCGCGCGCCGCCTCGTCCGCGTTCGCCTCGAGCGGCGGATGGAGCATCCGCGCGATGATCGCGTCCGTATCGCCGCTCGAGGCGTCTCGGTCCGCGTCTCGGTCCGCCTCGGGGGACGCCGGCGCCGAGCACACCGGGGACGCGCGCGTCGAGAGCGGCCCAGACGGCGAGCCGCTTCGCGACGCGACGTCTTTCGGCGCCTCCGCGCGGCGGCTCGCCGCCGCCGCGTTCGCCGCGGCGACTTTCAAGAGCTGGTTCTCCCTGGCCATCTCCTTGTTCTGCTTCTGCAGGTGGTCCATGCTCTTTCTTTGCTCGCGGAGCTGCGCGAGCGCGTCCCTCAGCTCGGCTTTCACCGCATCCAGCTTCGCGCGCTCCTCGGCGGAGAGATCCTTCCCCCGCGCCTGTTCCGGATCCGCCGCCGCGCCTCCGCCGGGCGAGAGCTTTCGGCGCACGAGTTTTGAAACGCCGCTCACCACGCACATCGCGAGCGAACCCGCGAGGCCGGCGACGAGCTCGTTCGGAGACACACCCAAGGGGCCCGAGGGACCCGAGGGTTGGGACGAGGCGCGTCGCGCGCTCGCGTCCTCGACGACGCCCTTCTTCGCCTCCCGGGGGGGTCGGGGAGGCTTACCGCCTCCCCTCGCGGGTCTCTGCGGCGCGCGCTTCGGATCGGCCGAGAAAGAACGGCTCGCCTTCGCGAACGATCGCGCGGGCTTCTCCTTCCCCGAAGGCGCATCGCCCTCGGTCTTCCGCAGACCGCCCTTCGCTTTCGCCGGCTTCGCCCGCTCCTTCTTGCCCGGCGCTAGGCGCCGGGCAGCCTCGACGTCGACCGCCATCGCGCACGGCGCGTGCGCGCGAAGCACTGCCGCTGACGACGGTATGTTTTGGCGCCAGCAGATCGCGGACCGTCGGATTTTTTTCTTTCGCGGCAAGGCGGCATGCGGGAGATCCGCTCGCTTCTCGCCTCCCGCAGAAGCATCGATATATCGCAGCAACGGCTCTTTTTCTCGGCCCGACCGAAACGAGCGGAAGTCGTCCCCGCTTCGCCACCCCCGCGCCAGAGCCGCAGACGCGGGAAGGTTCCGACCGCGAGACGCACGCGCGCGCGTTCGTCGACGCGAGAGTAGAACCACCGCGCGGCGGCACGCGCGTTCGTCCGCACACGTCCACGCGCGCGTCGCGTTCGTGCGCCTCGTTTCGTTTCGTGCGCACGAAAAGATGCCCCTGTCGCATCAGGCGCAGCGCAAGACCCCCGCGACGGGCGTGCACGTGCGTCCCCCGTGGGGATCTTCCGGGTGGAACAAGTCCGGCGCGATGGTCCCGAAGGATGCGAAGACCCCCCCACCACCGTTGCGCCCGAGGTCCGCTCTGAGCCGCCGCGAAGCGAACGTCCCGAGGCCGTCGCCCGCCAAGCCGCAGCCTCGCGCTTCGTGCGCGCGGGAGAAGGAGAACCCGAATGGAACGTCGGCGCCCGCCACGCCCGCGCCCGTCGCGCCCACCGCGCGGACCCCGCCGCCCTTTGCCGCGCCGTTCTCCGACCTCGATACGGCCGACGCGGTCGAGTCCGCGACGGGCGCGACCGCGCCGGCGTGCCCGCCGACGCCCGTCGGCTCCGGCGGCGTCGGCCCCGCGGGGACGGACTTTTCGCTCGCGACGACCCCGAGCCTCGGAGGCCAACCGGCGCCTTCGCCGGTCCCGGCCGAACGCGAACGAGACGACGAAGACGAGGACCGAAAGGCCGTGGACGCGTGTCTCGATGCGCTGTGTGCCGTGGAGACGGAAGGCGTCGAGACCGCCCCCGACGACGAGTCTCGGTCGCGACGCGTCCCCGTCGTCGACGCCGAAACGTCGTCGACGCCGGCGAGGGAAAAAAAAACGGTCGAGATCAAAGTCGAGGCGCCGTCGCCCGCGGCGGAGATTGTCACGCCGGAGAAGGAAAAAAAGCGCGACGCGCGCGCGGCGCCCGCGGATGCGACGGTGGACGATGCCGCCGCTTCCGGACCGGAGACGCCGTTCACGGCATCGCGCGCGGCGAAGCGGAGCCGCCCCGACCCGAACGACGTCCTGCAGGACGGCGGCGAGCCCGCGGCGGACGTCGAGGCGCTCGCCGCGCCCGGCGGGATTCTGCACGCCCTTTTTTTGTCGAGAAGTGGTGGAATTTTTTGCGAGTCGAGAGACGAAGACGTCGTTAAGAGAAGAGAGGCTGTCGCGTTCGCGAAGACGCTCGCGGAGGGCGCCGCCGCGGAGCTCGCATTGGCGCGCACCGCGCTTCGCGCGACGCCCGAGGCGCGCGTCGAGAAGAGGGAAGCGCTCCGCGAGGTGGCCGACCGCGCCGCCGACTGGCTGCGAGCGCTTCAGCCCGCGTTGAGCGCGATCGCCGATTTCGCCGCGGAGGCTTTCGAGACGACGCGGCGCGCGGAGGCGCGGGTGGCGGAATCGGAGCGCCTGCGCGCGGCGGACGCCGCGACGCACGCGGCGAACGCCGAAAAAGCGCGGGCGCGCGAGGAAGCCGCCCAGCGCGCGTTGGCGTCGGCGCGCGCCGAACTCGAGGCGGAGGCGCAGTCGGCGTCGACGGTGGAGGCGACGGCGCGGCGGCTGGCGTCGGCGAAGCAGGAAGCCGACGCGCGCGCCGGCGCGCGCGACAAAGAGATGTGCGACTTGCGACGCGCGCTGGAGATGGCGGAGCAGCGCGCCGCCGCGTCCGCGGAGGACGTCGCCGCGTCGCTCGACGCGACGGAGGCGGCGACCGCCGAGGCGGAGCGCGAGGCGGCGCGGCGCGCGCGCGCGGCGCGGCGCGGCGAGGTGAACGCGTTGAAGGTGCGCGCCAAAAAGGCGGAGACCGCGCTCAAGGAGGAGCGCGAGCGGCTCGCCGCGTGCCTGGCGAGCCTCGAGGCGGCGGAGACGTCGATGGACGCCGCGGCGGCGCGCGCGGCGACGCGCGAGCGCGACGCGGTGGCCGCCGAGGCGCGCGCCGAGGCGTGGCGCCGCGAGGCTGAGGACGCGCGCGAGGAGTACCGCGCGCTCTTCGAGGATCTCAGGCAGCAGGCGACGGCGTCGAAGGCGGAGGCGGATCGCGCCAGGGAGGAGGCTGCGGCGGCGAGGGCGGACGCGACCAGCGCGGCTGTCGCGAATCGCGAAACCCTGGAACGTGAAACCGCGACGAACGCCGCCGCGGTGGACGCGGCGGTGGAGAAGATGGTCTCGGCGCACGACGCCGTCGCGGCGGAGTCTCTGGCGACCCTGGAGAAGGCGCTCGCCGAGGCGCGCGCCGCGCTCCGCGAACGCGACGCCGCGCTGGGTGAGGCGGAGGCGCTCGCGAAGCGCGAGCGCGACGCCGCGCGGCGCGCCGCCGCAGAGGCGAAGCTCGCGCTCGAATCGGCGGCGGCGGCGGCGGAGGCGTCGCGTGTCGCCAAGGAGGACGCCGCCGAGTCGCGGGGCGCGCTTCGCGACGCGCGCGTCGCCGCGGAGGCGTCGCGCAGAGCACTCGAGGCTGCGCTCTCCGAGAGCGCGCGCGCCAAGTCTGCGTCTGCCGCCCTCGAGGAGAGCTCCGAACGGCTGGAGACGCGGCTGGGCCGAGCCGATTCGCGCGCCGCCGACGCCGAAGAGGCGGCGGCGAAGGCGAAGGCGGCGCTCGAGGCGCACCGCGCCGCCGCCGCCGCCGAGCTGGACGCCGAGCGCTCGGCGGGGCGCCGGCGCTCGGCCGCCGCCTCGGAGGAGGAGGCGCGGCTGAGGCGCGCGCTGGCGCTCGCGGAGTCCGCGGCGAAGGAGCTCCGCGCGCGCGCCGCGCGCGCTGAGGCGCACGCCGAAGACGTGATGCGCAAGTCGGTGGAGATGCTGGAGGACGCCAAGGTGCGCGTCCGCGACGCCGAGGCGCGAGCCTCGGCCGCCTCGGCGGCGCTCGAGTCGCCCGTCGGGATCGCCGGGACGAGCGGGATGGCGGCGAATGACGCAATCCCCGCGACCGGGAAGACCGGGAAGACCGGGAAGACCGGGATCTCCACGACGGGGATCCCCATGACCGGGATCCCCGTCGGGATCCCCCGAGGCGAACGCGTCCCGATCGGTGGGGTCGTCCCGACGAGCGTCCCAGAGACGGTCCCGGAGACAGGCGAGGCGCGGCGGGCGGAGAAACGTCTCGCGCCCATCGCGAAACGCGCGGCTCCCGCCTTCCCATTCGTCGCGACGTGGTCCGCCGGCGTGCCTTCTGGCCGGGAACACGCGTGGACGTCGGGGGCGGGCGGCGTGAACACCCCGGCGCGCAGGTCCGTGTTCGTGGATGAGCTCGTGGGGAACATAGACAAGTTGTGATGTGAACGTCTCGGCGCGCGAGCGGCGCCGCGCGAGACGGGTATCGTACGTAATAACCCTGTTGGTGCGCCTCGACCCTCACGTGTCGATTTGAGAAATCTCTGTCGACCGTTCATGTCGCAGATCGAGAGACGCGGGGGCGTGACCCGCAGGCGGCCGGCATGTCGCTTCCGCCCTTGCCGGAGGGACACGAGCGTATCCTCGGCGATGTTGGCCTATCTGCCGTTCCTTCGGGCGCGTACATCCCCGGGGACGGCGCGTTCGCCGCCCTTGACGCGCTCGCGGACAAGTTCAACCTCGCGGCTTTCGCAACGCGCGGATCTCCCGCACCCACCCCCCGGGACATCCTGACGCACGGCGCGTCGACGTCGTCTCCCATTCTGAACCTCTCCCCCGAGGCGGCCGCGAAGTCCTCGAAGATGCGCCCCGCGCTCGCGCGGCTCGTCGCGGACGCCGCGCTCGCGTCCTCGGAGACGGACGCGACGCTCGCGAAGCTGTGTCGCGAGACGCACAAGCGACCGGAGTTGCGCGACGAGCTTCTTTTATCGGCGCTCGCGCTCCAGCGCTCCACCGCGAGCGCCGTTCGCGACGCGGACGACGCCCCTTCCAGCCTCTCCAGCCGCGCCTGGGATATCATGCACTGCGTCTGCGCGGCGGTCGCGCCCACGGAGACGTTCGCGCCGTTCGTAGGCGAGTACCTCGCCGAGTGCGCGGCGAGCGAGGGCGCGGCGCAGATGGACCGGAAGCGCGTGGCGAGCGCCGCCGCCGCGCACAAAAAGGCGCGCAAGGCGGGCCAAAGAAGACACCCTCTGCTGCCGGAGCACTTCGAGGCGTTGCGCTCGGAGACTCGGCTCACCACGCCGGTGTACTTCCTCGACGAGACGTTCGAGGAGCTGCCCTTCGACGCGCTCACCACCGTCGCGGACGCGACGCCGTCGGTGGCGGGGACCATCCGGCTCCGCGAGTACGCCACCTTCGGTTTGTTCGCCGAGACGCGCCGCGACGCCGCAGACGCCGACGACGAAGCCGATGCCGACGCCGCGCGCGAGGCGCACGTCGCGCTCGCGGACACCGAGCTCATCTGCGACGTGATGCAGGACCTGCGACGACATCGCGAGACGAAAGAGTCCCGGGACGAAGACGGAGAGACGTCCGGGAAGGCGCGGAACCCGTTCACATCCGGAGAGGCTGCCGCGGCTGATTCTCCGCGCTTGGTGTTCAAGAAGCGCATGTTCCGCGACACAGACGAGTCCGTCACCGAGCCGGTGTTCGTGTCGTTGTCGTACCTGCAGCTGAAGCGCGATTTCCTGGAAGGGCGGTACCCCGTGAACGCCGCGGACGCCGCGCAGCTCTGCGCGTTGCAGATCCAGGCGGAGGACGGCCCGCGCCTCGGGCAGAAGGAGCCCGTCAAGGCGCTGGTGGACGCGCTGCCCCGGTTCATGCCCTCGCACGTCGTGTCGCGGAGCTCGTCGCTGGTCGACCGCGAGCTCATCGCGAGCGACGTGCGCGAGCGGCATAGGGTTCTGGTGCACGACTCCAAGGAGGAGGCGCGCGCGCGCTTCCTGCGCCTGGCGCGGCAACTCCCGTACGGCGGGTCGACGTTTTATTTCGTGCGACGCATCGAGGACCCAATCGGGCTGCTCCCCGGGCGCATCGTGCTCGGAGTGAACAAGCGCGGCGTTCACTTCTTCCGGCCGACGCCCATGGCGTACCTGCACAGCGCCGAGCTGCGGGACATCATGCAGTTCGGGTCCTCTGAGAACGCCGTCTTCTTCAAGATGCGCGTCGCCGGCATGATGCACGTGTTCCAGTTCGAAACGCGCGCCGGCGAGGAGGTGTGCGTCGCGCTGCAGACGCACATCAACGACGTCATGACCAAGCGGCACAAGGAGAAGAAGATGAAGAAGGAGAGCGCGGCGAATGACACTCGCGAGGCACCGCACGAGAAGCGCGACCTCGTGGACGCGCCGTCCACGCCGCGCGGCGCGCGCGACGACGGCCCGGCGGACCCGCGGGTCAAGGGGCCGACCAAGTCGGGAAGCCGCGGCGGCTCCGGCGGCTCCGGCGGCGCGCGTTCTGTGCCTGGATCCTCCCCCGAGACGGAGAACGCGAAGCGGGTCTTGGTGGCTGCAAACCGGAAGATCGAGTCGATGGCTGAGGAGCGCGCGGCATTGCGTGAGCGCCTGCTTGAGGCGCAGGAGGCGGCGCGCGGCGCTGAGCGGAGCGCGGAGCGCGTCGCGCGGCTGGAGGCTGAACTGGAAGCCGCTCGCGCGTCAGAGGCAGCGGCGGAGCGTCGCCGCGCCGAGGCTGACGGTGCTGCCGGCGAAACGGACGCGCGCGTCGAGATTCTCTCCCGGCGCGTCGGCGAGCTCACGGTGGCGCGCGACTCCGAGGCTGAACGCGCGCGCGACGCGGAGGCGGAGGCGCGCGCCCTCGAGCGCGAGCTGCAAAAGCTGAAGGCGGCTTCGGAAGACGCGCGCGTCGACCTGAGCCGCGCCGCCGAGGCGGACCGCGCGGCGCTCGAGGAACGGCTCGAAGGTGCCGAGGCTCGGTCGGCAGACGCCGATCGGCGCGCGGAGACGGCGCGTTCGGCGCTGGACGACGCGAACGCCGAGCTGGAACGCGCGCGTCTCGAGAACGAACGAGCGCGGGGCGCGCTGGATGAGCTCGAGCGTCTGCGCGAGGCGAGCGCCGACGTCGAGCGTCGGGAACGCCAAACCGCCGACATCATCAAACGGCAACGCGAAGCCGTCGAGACGCTGGAGGCGAAGTACAAGGAAGAGAGCGCTCTGCGCAAGAAGTACTTCAACCAAGTCGAGGACATGAAGGGCAAGATCCGCGTGTTCGCGCGGACGCGGCCTCTGTCCGAGAAGGAGAAGAAGGAGAACCAGGCGTTCTCGCTCGCCTTTCCGGACGCCTTCACGATGGAACACCCGTGGAAGGATGAGCGCAAGCCCCGTTCGTACGCGTTCGACCGCGCGTTCGGCGCCGACGCGTCCCAGGCGGAGGTGTTCGAGGACACCAAGTACCTGGTGCAGAGCGCGTTCGACGGGTACAACGTGTGCATCTTCGCGTACGGGCAGACGGGCTCGGGCAAGACGCACACCGTGCACGGCGACGCGAAGAACCCGGGTCTCGCTCCGCGCGCCGTCGAGGAGGTATGCCGCGTCGTCGCCGAGGGCGCGCGCAAGGGCAAAACCTCCGTCAGCATGACGGCGTACATGCTCGAGCTGTACCAGGACACCATGAACGACTTGTTGCTGCCCGCGCCGACTGGAAAGAGCGGCAACGAGTGGTCGGCGCCGCGCCTGGACATCAAGAAGGACAGCAAAGGATGGGTCACCGTGCAGAACGCCACCGTGGTTCCCGTGCGAACGAAGGAGGACATGGAGGCGGCGATTGCGACGGGTTTGCGCGCGCGCGCGACGTCAGCGACGAAGATGAACGCCGAGTCGAGCCGGTCGCACTTGATCTTCTCGCTGGTGATCGAGACGACGGATCTGCAGACGCAGGGCGTGTCGCGGGGCAAGCTCTCGTTCGTGGACCTCGCCGGGTCCGAGCGCGTCAAGAAGAGCGGCGCGGCGGGCGCGACCATGAAGGAGGCGCAGGCGATCAACAAGTCCCTCTCCGCGCTGGGCGACGTCATCAGCGCTCTGGCAGAGGAGAAGAAACACGTGCCCTACCGCAACCACAAGCTCACCATGCTCATGTCGGACTCGCTCGGCGGGAACGCCAAGACGCTCATGTTCGTCAACGTCTCGCCCTCGGACGGGAACCTCGAGGAGACGCAGAACTCGCTCACGTACGCCACCCGCGTGCGCACCATCAAGAACAGCGCCTCCAAGGACGTCGCCGACAAGGAGATGCAGCGCCTGCGCGCGGCGGTGGCGTCCTGGCGCGCCAAGGCGGGCGAGCTCGGACCGGAGACGCGCGACGTCGAGGACCGCGTGCAGACGACGATGGCGGCGGACGCGGCGGGAACGGGGGGGGGGCTCCCGATCCCGAACGGCGGCGGCGCCGAGACGCGGATGAAGAGGCTCGCGGGGGGGGCGGGGAGGTTACCCAACCTGTGACCTTTCGTACTGCGTAGTAGTCTACTTTACTTTCGTAGACTACGATACGTAGCTCCTTTTTCATAGAGTCACCGCGCATCGCGACGTAAACGCATCGGGTTGGTGACGTTTCTCGCGGCGCGTCATCTTCTGGAGGATCGTTCACGTAGCCGTAGCCGTCTCTCGTCCACACAGTCTACTACGCGAGCTATCTACGAGTTCTTCGTCTCCGCGGCTTCCGCGGGAATCGTTTCCGGCCCGCCCAGCACCCTGGTGTTGTAGCTGCGGCACGCCGCGCATGCGTGGTACACAAAGTGGAACGGCGCGACGCTTTCCTCGCCGCAGTCGTTACACGCGACGCGCTGCGTGGTTTTCAAGCCGGACGCTTTTTCCCCGGCGTCGTCGCCGTTGCGCTCGCGCTCCTCGGCCAGGATGGCGTCCAGCATGCGGAAGTACGCGGAGAAGTCCCCGAGGGACTTGCGGCAGAGCGGGCACGTGTAGTAATGCTTGGTGTACGCCTCGAAGCAGTGCGTGTGCATCATGTGACCGCAGGGCATGGCCTTCACGGGCGTGTCCGAGTTCCACAAGAAGTCCTTGCACACCGGGCAGTCGCTCTCCATGGAGGAGACGGCGCCGAAAGGCTCGCTTTCCGCGCGCCCGCAGTCGTGCGGCCCCATGGTGAGCGAGACGCACGAGTTGCACTGCATGCAGTGGAAGAAGTCCTTGCCCAGCCCCTTTCCGCGCCGGCACACGTTGCAGAACGGGCAGTGGTACACGTCCTCGGAATCGTCCCAGAAGTTGCACACCGAGCAGAAATACTTGGCCGGCGCAACGCCGCACGCGCGGCAAATCGCCGCCGCAGGCTGCCGTTCGCCGCAGCGCATGCATACCATCTCCTTCGTAGCGAAGCGGTCGATCGTGTGGTCCTCCGCCTCGTCGTGGCAGAAGCGGCAGACGTGCGCGGCGCCGCAGCACGCCGCCACCAGCCGAGCGGCGCGCGAGTAGTGCTTGCACCCGAGCTGCTTCACGAAGGGGCCGCGCCCCACGGGCTGGCACAAGACGACGTCCCCGTCCCTGTCCTCCGCGCCCGCCGTCGTCTCGACGTTTGGACGGAACGACGCGACGGATTTCGTGCCGGCCAACGCCAACGCCTCGATGGTCGACCTCGAAACGAGCCTTCCGGAACGGTCCGCGAGATTTTCGCGCGAGGCTTTTACTTTTTTTGGGGGGGGGAGGTCGGATCCAGTCGCCGCCGCCGCCGCCGCGTCCCCCGCGGGGGACGCGGTTTCGTCGCGAACGAGTTCCGCCGGGCTTTCGCCGCGGCTTTCCTCCTGGCGCTTCTTGTTCCTCTGCTGCGCGCAGATCCAGCGCGCGGCGAGCAGGTGCTGCATCAGGTATGCCTTGCGCTCGGGCGCGAGAGAGTCATCGCGAGAGAGAGTCCGCGCGGCCGCCTCGAGCTGCTGTCTGTTCATGCGGAACATGTCGTCCCAGCTCGGCGTGTACCCAGTCTTGTCCACCGCCGCCGCCGCCGCCGCCGCCGCCGCCGCCGCCTTCGCCGCGGACGACGCCGATGTCTTCTGCGAGCTCTGCTGGCGGTCCTTCAGGTACTCCTGCACGTGCTTCAGGCCTTCCATCGCCGCGTCTGCCTTCGCGGCGCCTTCGCCGTGGTCGTCGGGCACAGGGCGCTTTTCTTCTTTTTGGTTCGCCGCCGCGCCGGTTCCGTCGGCGGCGCTTTCTTTCTTCCGTTCCTCCACCTCGTCCTCCCCCGACCACCAGGTGTCCAACCACGACGCGAAGCGCGTGTTTTTCGAGGCATCGCGCAGCCCCCCGATCATGGCCGCCTTTTCGTTCTCCGTGAGCGCCTTGCGCTGCCAAGAGAGCATGCTCTGCAGAACCTCGGCGCCCGTCCTGCCGATGATCAGCCCCACAAGCCGCCTCTGCTCTGTTTCGGAAAAGTGCTTCTCGAACAAAGGCCACAGCTCCGCCTCCTCGCGCGCGACGTGCGTCTCCAGGCACACGCGCACCGCCGCGCACGCCGCCTGCAGTCGCCGCTCGACGTCGCTCACGGCGGCTTTCTCTATCGGTTTCGCCCCCGAAGACGACACCAGCGCGCTCTTCTCGGCGTCCTCGGCGTCGCCGATGCCGGCGGCAACGCGCAAGTCGCGGAGGCACGCGTCGAGGTCCACGAACAGCTCCGCCTCGTGCTCGTGGTCCAGCGTGTACGAGTGCGAGACGTTGTGCAGCTCATCCTTGTCCTCCAGCGCGGGGAACACGAGCTCGTCCTCGCTGCGGCTGTGCGCGCGGTAGACCCCCCAGAAGAACACGAAGCGGCCCTCTAAACCGCGCAGGGCGTCCAGGCGTAGACTCGGCGACTCCGGCGGCGGCAGCGCTAAAACATCCGCTTCGAGCGCCAGCAGCTCGCGCCTCAACGCCGCGTGGAACTGGAAGATGTGATCTATGGGACTGAGCTTCTTGACGGGCTCGGTTTCGTCGTCGTTCGCGCCGCGGACGTCTCGGGACGGAATCGTTTTCGTTCGCGCGCGCCGCGCCGGCGCAACTATTTTCTGACCAAACTGCTTCGTGCCGCCGGCGAGATGGGTTCCGGTCAGGGAGGCGCCCTCGGGCATTTTCCCGCCCCCGCGGTTGCGCGCGAGCCACGACGCCAGCAGCGTGCGCAGCGGTCCGCGCTCGCCGCGCGTTGGACCTCGCTCCAGCACGGGCCCGACCCAACCCAAGGGCACGCTCGCGATGAATCGCTCCACCAGATCCGCCTGTTCCTCCTGCGTGAAATTATCGTTCAGAAGAGGCACGAGGTGCGCAGCCTCCTTGGCCAGGTGCTGCTGTAAGACGGTCTTCGTGGCGTGCGCGATCCTCGCAGCTCTCTGTACGGCCGCGCGCAGCCTCTCGCGGGCCCTGACGTGCTCCGAGGAGGGCTCGCCGGAAGCCGTCGCGGTGGCGCAGAGTGTCTCCCCGGATCGGTTCGCTTCGTCCAGCGCGGCGGTGATGCTCTCGAAGAGCTCATCCTCCGCCTCGTGCTCCAGCTCGTACGCGTGCGCGACATTGCTGACGCGCGCAGCGACCGCGGGGAGCACCACCTCATCCTCCGCGGCGACGTGCGCGCGGTAGGTCGCGATCAGGAACGTCCATCGCGCCACGAGCTCGCCCACAAGCGCGCGTTTCGAGAGCCAAGCGTCGGGATCGACGGTGGCGCCGGAGGAGTCCGCGGCGTCCGCCACGGCGCCCGCCGCGGCGCGCAGGTCCCGCACGAGCGCGTCGAACTCGTCGTTCAGCGCTCCCTGGAAGGTGGCGTGGAACACCTCCATCGCCGAGGGCGAACCCGCCTTCGGAGGCGACGGCGGCATCTCGCCCGCCCCGCAATGGCGACGGCAAAGGCGAGGCGCGTGCCAGGGGAGATTATCGATGTTTTTATTGATCCGCGTCGGATGATCCGCCTTGGATTGCGTTCTCTGTGGAACCCGTTCAAGAACCGTCCCATCGCGACCGATCGCGGAAAATGTCATACTTTATGAAAAGATGCTCTCGCCTCACCTCTCCCCCCGCGGCCACGCGTCGCCCCGCGCGGCGGCGTCCATGAGCGCCTCCCGGTCCTGCTCCGACGCGCCGGCGCTTCCTTCCGCGAAGTTCTCCTTGATGAAGTCCGGCGTGTTCTTCGACACCAGCATGTCCATCAGGTCCTCGCGGATGAAGTCCATCGCCTTGTGCGACTTGGGGCCGATCCAGTACACCTTGGCGCACCGCCCGCACGCCCAGAAGTCCTCCGCAGCGCGCTTCACCTTCGCGGGGATGCGCGGGTGCGCCGCCACCTCCTCCGGCGTGAGCTTGCGCTGCACCTTGCCGTTGCACTTGGCGCACCGCGTCAAAAGCCGGCCGCGCTGGAACGCCAAGCCGAAGCGAGCGGCGACGAGACGCAGCTGTTCCCGCGGGTCGTCGGGCTCGACGACGAAGACGCCGACGTCGCGGAACTCGCGCCGAAGCGCCACGCGTCGGTCGCGGGTAAGCACGACGCGGTTCTCTGTCGTGGCAAGCTCGAACAGCCCGCCGTACTCGCCGGCGGCACCTGCGGGGACGTGCTCGGCGTCCACGCCCAGCGCGCGCAGCCAACGCGCGAGGCGCCCGAGGGCGCCGTCCGCCACGAACCGTTTACGCTCCGCGCGCGCGTTCGGCGGCGACGCCGCCGTCGGCGTCGGCGTCGGCGTAGGCGTAGGCGCCGTCTTGGGCGCCGCGAGCGCGATGACGTCCGCGCGCGTCGCCTCGGCGAGGGTATCCGCGGGGCATCGGAACACCAGGTCCGGCGCGCCGGCGCCGGGGTATACGTCCCTCGACCCGAGCGCGTGCACCGCCGCGTCCATCAAAGCCGGGATTGACCCGTTTTGAGCGGACCCCGCGGACGAGGAGGCCGCCCCGCGCTTCGCGGCGGGCGAAGCGCACCCTCTGAGCCCGAGGGGGGGCATCGAGCCCGGCGGGTACCCGAAGATCCTGACGCACTCCTCGGGCGTGGCGAGCCGCACTTTACGCTTCGCGACGCCGAACCGCGACGCCACCACGCGCAGGTCCACGCGGTCGGAGCCCCGAAGCATCAACAGCGCGGGGACGCGTGAAAGCGGCTCGGTAAAAGTATTTTTCTCCGTCGCGTCGCGTCCTGGCGGCGCCTCCGCTGCGTCCGCTCCGTCGGCGAACGGAGCCCCGAGCGCCGCGGCGACGGCGGAGGCGGACGACGATCCGGACGGTGGCGAGCTTGTCGTTCCGTTCCGCGCCGGCAGCTCGATGACGACGCCTATGCTCTTGACCACCGCGTCCACCGGGACGTCGGGGCCGAGCGCGGCGGCGGTGTCCGCCGCGGAGGGGCCCGTGCGGGGCGGAAGCCGAATCGGCGTCGGGTCGACGCCCGACGGCGCGAGGCGCGCGACCAACGCCGCGGCCGTGTCCGACGGCGAGAGCGGAGAGAGGATGGCGTCGTCGTCGCCGCCGCCGTCGCCGTCGTCGTCATCGGGCACGCCCGAGCTCGATAACGCAGAAGAAGCCGGTCGAGCGATCGATCGAGACCCGGTCGACGCGCGACGCGGTCGCTCCCGATTGTCCTCCGCGGAAATTTCCGCGGCGTCTCGCTCGAACGGCGCGAACTCGCCGTCGAACGCGTCGTCGCGGAGGCTCCCGTCGCCGGAACGGGCGCGAGGGAACGTGAGCATCGCGGGAACGGCCGGGGCGGCGTGTGTGTCGCGCGCGATACGCGCGGCGTCTTCCATCGTGGCCGCACCGAGAACGCCGGGCAAGAGCCGCACGAGCACGCGCGCGTCCTGCGCGGCGTACTCCGTCTGCGCCGAGCTCAGCGGCCTGCGGTTCCAGTCCGAGCACGTCTCGGTCTTGTCCAGGGGCGCGCCCAAAAAGCGCGCCGCCGTCGCGGAGAGGCCGGGAAGAGCCGGTTGCTGGTTCGAGCCGGGTTTGAGGCTCGATGCGCACAGCATCTGCAGACATACGGCTCTTGGGATCGCCGCGAGCGCGCGCCCGAGCGACGCGGGCCAGGACCGAGCGGCGCGGCGCAGGTCCTCGGCAAGCCCGAACCCGAGCACGATCGGCGGTTCGTCGTTGGAAATCCCTTCGGCGTTTTTGTCGTCTCCGTCGCCGTCTTCGGCTCCGATCCACTCCCTCGGCGCACACAGGATCGCGCGGAGCGCCTCGTCGATCGCGTCCGGAGCGCAGGTGGCGCACAGCGCGGGCACGTCCAGGAGCGCAGCCGACCGCCGGCCCGCGAGCTGAAGCAAGGACGTTTTGTTTTTCCCGGAGGCCGAATCCGGGCGCCACTCCGTGTCGAGTCCGATGACGGCGTCGCGCGCCAAGCACCGCGCCGCGCGGCGTAGGCTCCGCGCGTCGTCCGCGAACACGACCGCGCCGCTCGGCAGATCCAGGGGAAGCGTCGCGCGTCGTCGCTGCGCGTGCGCGTCGTTTTCTGTCCCGCGCGTTCGCGACGATGAAGGCTGCGCCATCGCCGCGCGGAGCCCGGGGTCCTCTCCCGCGAGCGCGTCAGCCACCTCCCACCTCCCCTGCGCGCACAGGTATCGAACCCGCGCCTCTTCCCTGGCGCGGTCCCGCTCCGGGAACGTGGGGGGGAGGCCCAGCCGGCGCATGCGCCGCTCGGCGCGCTCGGCGGCGGAGATCCCCCCGACGTGAAAACCCGCGCGCGTGTCTCGCTCGGCCAGACGGCGAACGTACCGCTCACGCTCGCGTTTCGGCAAGCACGCGGCGACTCCGTCGGCGAGCGCGCCGTGCCCGCACCGCTCGATGGCGTCCAGCGCGCTGGGCGTCGCGAACGCCGCCAGCGAGAAGTGGCGCACCAGGCGCACGGCCGCGGAGACACGCGCGGCGGCGCTGCTTTTGTCGGCGGTTCGCGCGTTTATCTCATCCGGATCGGTTCTGTTCTCCTTCGTAAGCGCCGGCGCGCCGAGGGCGCCGCCCACGCACGCGCCCACGTACCAGTGCAGCGCGTGTTCCACCGAAGGGCGCGCGCGCGGGCGCGGGTCGTGCGCCTCGAGGTCGGCGAGGTCGACGCCGGCCACGGCCGCGAGTCTCGCGGCGGTGCGAGGCTGCAGGCGGGCGGAAGGGAGGCTTCCGCTCCCGCCGCTTCTTCCGTTCCGCTCTCGAGACGGATCTTCGGCGTCGGCGGCGTCGGCGTCGGCGCTCCGCGCCGCGAGCACGGCGCCTCGGAAGGTGCGCGCGAGGAGCGCGGCGGCGGCGGCGCGCGCCTCCGGGTCGACCAGCCTGGTTCCAGGCTCGGTCGCCGCGAACACCGGTCTGCGCACCTCTGCGACGCACTCGGTCGAGCCGAGCGCCTCGAGGAGCAGGTGCGTCACGGGCTCCGAAGGCGAGACGCCGCGGGTTCGGGTCGGCTTCGTTCGCTCCGCTTCTTTTCGTTTCCAACATTCGTCGTGGCTCTCGTTCGCCAGCGCCTCCACGCAGCGCAGCACGAAGCGCGCGGGGTGGGGCACGCGCTGGAGCGCCACGACCACCGCCGCGCGCACGTCCGCGTACTTTTCCTCGGCGTACGCCGCCTTGAGCGCGGCCACGGTGCGCTCGACCGAAGGCGGCGCGGGTGGGGGGGAGGGCGAAGCGCCACGTCGTGCCGACACCGCGTCGGGGATCTGTGGCTGCCCGGCATCGCCCGAGGTCGAGGCCACGCTCGCGTCGGCTCCGTCGTCCAAGGTCAGCGCGAAAAGCTGCTCGACGACCCGCCGCACCGCCGCGTCCCCCCTCGTCCGGCCCGGCATCGCACACGCGCGCGCCGACGCGCCGAACGCGCTGACGGCGACCCCTTCGCGATCTCGGTTTCCGGGTCCCCGCGATTCGTGCGCCGTTTTCTCAGACGTCAGACCGTGAGAAAGTACGAACGAAACGAAACGCACGTGTGAGACGAAAACCGCCGCTCCCGCGACACTCCATCAGAGACTCCGCGCTCACTCGCGATGTGTTCTCTCTTCTCTTCTCT
>MDSV01026050.1_pt1 | contig 31030 bp, 43 predicted proteins | sample 810851 | NCBI WGS metagenome assembly MDSV01 (sample SAMN05326640, study PRJNA326480) | marine metagenome | isolation source: seawater | place: Atlantic Ocean: North East | collected 2012 | reverse complement strand
TTGTTGGTCTGTATGTTGTAGGTCCTTCTCTAGCGGCTTTTAGATCCTTTTCATATTGTTTGAATCTATCAGAAGTAGGATCGCTTTCTATTTCCTGCCTCATCTTTTTCTCTTCGTCACTAAGATCTTTGAACTTTTTGTTTAAAAGGCCTTCATACATTAGTTGGCTTTCCATTTCAGCATTTTGCTTTTCTTTTTCCGCTAATTGTTTAGCAGTGTCTGCATCATCAACAAGACCAAAAGTCAAAGTACTAAATATATTTCTTGCTGTATTTTTAACTGTTTCGGCTGCAGTAGATATAGCTTCGCCAATCAACTCGAACGCCTCAGTAATCATTTCCTTTAAAGGTTCGACTATATAATAATCTGTCAAAGATATGAGTTCTGCAACTAACCCCTTTCCTTCGCCTTTTTCGTCGGTTATACCTAAAGCAGTACCCACCGTCTTGTCGAAACTGGCCAACATATCGATTACCCCGAAACCAATACCCCCGATATGTGTAAAGAAGTTAGACCAATTATCTAAGTTAGTAGGGTCGTCCCAAAGCACACCAAATAGATCCCCCATCTTTACCATCCATTTTATCGGCGCCGTTTCAGAAAGATATTCTATAACTTTATCATACATACTTCCTATAAAGCTTGTATCGCCTCCTTCTGCTTTATGCTCTTCTACTCTTTCGCCTAAGAAATAAGATATAACGTCTATACCTAAACCTAATGCAATTCCAAATCCTGGTAATGCATACATAAAACCAGCTGCAACATCTAAAAGACCTAAGAGAATGCTATCAGGATCACCTTTTTCAAAATGTTTGTAAGCTTCATAAAAAGATATTATCGACCCGATCAAAGGTAATCTTTTTGCTACTGCCTTTAAAGGTTTGAATATTACACCAATTACTTTACCCATTATTCCACCTGCAAGAGCTCCAGCACTACCACCTGCTCCCATCAAGCTACCAATAACTCCTGCAGCTCCAGCTCCTAATAACCCTCCTATCAAATACAATAGACCATTTTTTGATTTAGGTAATTCTTCTCTTGTACCCGACTCTGTATTAATAGTATCTTTAAGTAACTTCGCTTGCGCTTTTTTACTAATATCTTCAATAACAACGGCTTGGGCTTGTTTTTTTACTTGTCTTGGTGCTTTGGGTCTACCTGCTAAATATTTTTCTTGTGCTTCATTTTCAGGTTTATGCGTTTTACCTTCATCACTAAAGATAGCAGCAAGGCCTATACCTAATTGATCTAATTTGTTGACAATTTTTTCTGTTTGTTCCTCTTGCTGTTTAGCAAAATTTCCAAACATTTCACTGAATTCAGTGGCAAATGCGGTAGAATCTAAGGCCATTAATATTATTTATTTTAATATTCTTAGCCAAACAACTCGTTACTAATATCTATTTTGGTATCATCTACAGTTGTTATCTTATCTTCAACAGTTTTTACCGAGGCAATAAAGTCAAATATCTTTTTTGTAAATGAATTTGGTAATAATTCTATTACATTTGTCTTTTCTTCATAAGAAGAATTAACCATATCCATAGTATTATCTTCGTCTACTGTTACTGACTTAACGTATTTTAGAACTTCTGCTACAAACAATTCAGCAATAATTTCTTGTTGCTTTTTGGCTTTTTTTAGTTTAAATGTAGTTGATACATTTATTTTATGATCGTATGAAAGAGAAGGCATTTGTATTATTGCTTTATAATTAGCGGTCTTAATTTCTTTCTCTCCAAATATTTTATCGAAATTCGTAGATTCAAAAGCTTTACTTATATTACCAAGATTTATTTTTTTCTCATTAACTTCTAAAGTAGAACCAACAGCATTCATTCTATAATTTACTATGACGCTCAATCTATCGAAATTATTAATAGAGTCGAGAGAAATATCTTCTCGACAATTATTGGTTATAATAGAATTAAAATTATTATTGAAATCTAAAATTCCGGTTGCATCGTCAGGTAGTTTAGATAAAAGATCTTTTTGTTGCTTAAGAGTAAAAGGAGAAAACTTACATTTTTTTCCAATAGAAGGAAGATAAATGTTATTTGATTTTGATTCATTTATTTCCTTTAGACGCTCTAATACGCTTTTTACTTCTTCACTCATTTTCTTTATTTACCGGTAGATTACCGCTTTTCAATAAACCAAACATCAGTTCAATTTCTTTCTTCATATAAGACACAGGGTAATACTTCCAAAGAGATGTGTTTCTATCATAATAAAACAAACCTAATTCACCGACATGTTTACCTGATAAACATTGCTCCATATAAGCATACATGCTTAGTTGAAGCGAGTATATATTATATTGACAATTAGATAAATGAGAAAAATCTCCTAGCATATAATCACTAAAAGTATTATTAAAATTAAATCTTTTATTCGTTTTAAAATCATATAAATTAAAAAATCTTTTATTGTCTTGAAAAACGTCAGTTGTGCCTGCTACTTTATGTTCGTGATTCCATAATCTTTTTTCTGGTGTAATTGTAGATTTATCAAACGTTTCATCCACTATTTCTAGAAATGGTTTCACATATTTTTCTTCATCTTCAAAATCTATAGCTTTATCGTTAAGCCAGTCTTCCATTACTTGGTGAACATAATTACCATAATCACAAGCCTTTTTATTTTCTTCTTTCCAAAGATCTTTTATTTCTTCTGGGGTGGTTCCTTCTCTTTCAGCTACACGTTTCGAATGCTTTTCGGTGTCAAAAGGCTTTGTGAATTTATGAATTAGAGTTGTAGCACTAACATACTTTTCACCGGTATATGAATTAGTATAAGAATGATATTTCTCGTTAAACTTGATCATTAAGAATGATGATATAATACCATCTTAAGAAATCAAGCGCCATCGTCACCTATAGCTTCTACAGGACAACCATCCATTGCCTCTATACATGATTCTAACTCTTCGTCATTTTCTGGTTGTTTATAGACATACGAATATCCTTCATCTTCTTCTCTCGTAAAATTTCTTGGTGCAGTTTCTCGGCATAAATCACAATCTATGCATTGCTCGTCAACGTAAAATTTTCCTTCCACGTTTAGTTCGTATTTGTCAGTAACGTCGGCCATATTTTTATTTAAAAAATATCATCAAAATCCATATCGTCATCATCTTCATAAAAAATATCTTCTTCTGGCATTGAGCATAATATTTGGAAAAGTACGACAATTTTTTGTTTTCTTTTATTTCTAAAAACCTCAACAACGTCAAGTTGAGCAAGTCGGGAACAAAGAGGTTGATACCATTTTTTTGAGACGTAAATTAAAAAAGATCCGTTAGAATCGTCTATTATAATACAATCGCAAAACTCTTCGCAGACTGATCTGACCAAATCTATACGATCTGGGTTCATACATATATTTAAGTGCTTTAGAATGAAAAATCTACCGAGCTGTTTGTGGTGTCATCGAATACCACTGAGATCTTCCATAAAGTGTACCAGATGCGCCAGCGGCACTAATTTGATGAGTGTCTGTAATTCCTCTAAACGTAAACGAGTCTTTATCCTTCAATAAAAATTCAGTAACTAACGTAGGGTCAACAGATTGAGCACTTAACCCGGGCATGCGGCCTGTTTTAATTGTAACATCCTGGCCGGTATTGTTTAAAATTTGAACTTCTCCTGCTTTGACAGAACTAACACATTGGCTGTAAGTGCTCGCGCCGGTGAGAAGCCATTTTACATTAAAACACTGATTTAAATTGTTATAAATCGTATCAGGAGTTATATCGGGCATTCCATACATACAATTATTTATTCTGCGTACAGTTTTAGTCCGTTATTTTTTTCTAACTCTCTATTTTTCTTAACTAATTCTTTACGTTTAGTACCGCCGCTTTTTTCATCATCAACAATTTCTTGAGTATGTACCCTTAAAAACTTCCATCTTTTCATGGCTGCTTGCTTTGCTTCTTCTAAAGAAGTATAATAAATTGGGGTATCATCACACGTATTGTTGAAGCTTTGATTTAGTCGATATCCTTGTGTTAAAGGCTTGTAGGTCGTTTTTTCAAAAACATATTTTGATACAGGATCTATTTCTCCTTTACCATATTTGGTTACCGTAAGAAAGCCGGTATCATAATCTCTTACAAACCAATAGCATTTATGTTCATCTTCGTGCCAATCGTGCCAGTATTTGTGTTTTTTTACTTTATTTCTTGCAAGATATTTTTCCATTACCATTTATGTAGAATGTTTATTATGATAAAAAAGCATGTTATTACATTTATTAATATTAGAAACGTTCTTAAAAATAAACTAACCTGAGCTTGTTTTAAAGATAATATAGGTATATCTGGCTGATCTTGATCTGTTTTTCCTATTCTGTGGTCGACTGTACGACACCAAATTAGCCATAACTGTTTAAACATTATTAATTATATACCCAAACGTGAACTCTTTTATCTTTTTTCATTTTAGGTAAAAAGCCTTCTAGATCAAGATAATTAACCACGTTATCTGTTTTTTCTCTCACCATATCAGGTTCTAATGCTTCATATTTTGTAGGTATTTTAATATAGACATTTTCATTTTTTGTAATTGCTACATCAAATTCACATACTGTTATATATCTAGACCCCCCTGTAAGTAATTTTAGGTATTTATCGGTGAGAAAAAAGTTGGTCACCTTTTTCATTTAGATATTTAATAGACTTTTTCTATAAACCCTTTACGACCATCAAAAGCTAGTTCAAGCTTTTTTACCCCTTGACGATAGATTTCCACAATTTCTTGCGTTCTCCAATTGATATCGTCATGCACAATTTTATGTGCTTGAAACGAATCTTTCGTCTCAATGATGAACTTAGATTTCTCTCCGGACTCTTTATCGCGGACCGTCACTTCGTATGTATTAGGATACATCATATGTTATAATTATATAGGTATCTGAAGCACTTTCAACTAAATAATTTTATGGCTCTCGGTATATCATCATTAATTTCCGGATTAGCAGGTCCTGTATCTAGTATCATTAACAAATTTATCTCTCGTAAAGAAGATCAGATGCTTGCACAAGCAGAACTCGATAAGATTACTTCTTCCTTTAAAGAAAAAATCCTCGAAAACCAAAAATCGATTCTCGAAGCACAAAGAGATCTTATAGTAACGGAGATGAAGGGATCCGCAATGCAGCGTAACTGGAGACCTGCCCTAATGTGGATTATTATATTTGTTATTGCTAACAATTATCTGTTAGCTCCCTTCTTAAATCATATAGTCACGTTATTTGGAGGTGGAAATATACTACCAATCTTAGAATTACCCGATAAGCTTTTCAACTTAATGTCTATTGGTTTAGGAGGGTATGTTGTAGGAAGAAGCGCTGAGAAGATTATTCCAAAATTAACAGAAATAAAAGCAGATAATGCAAGAATTGCTGGTGCCATGAACGGGGGGCAAATTAAGAATAGAGACGTCGTTCAAATTGAAAAGGAATATAATAAGAAAGAGATTAGAAAAGCAACACCAGCTCCTCTTAAATTCTAAACAAAGCGGTTGCAGTACCTCTTTTGCAAATGGCTAAAGATTGCCATTCACTTAGATCGCCTGATTCACCGTAAAGTTTTAAAGAAGGTCTTGGATGAAGAAAATGTCTTTGTATACCTTCGATATCGTAATCACCATTTACACCTGCATAGATATGTTTATAATTTTCAGAATGGCTTAAAACCATGTCTTGATCATGAAAAGTCTCTTCAACTAACTTGTAAATAGCAGGTAAGTTACTTGTTCCGCTTTCACTATAAAGGTTTAATAATTTCTTTTGGAAATCTTGAGGAGCTGCAAATTTAATGTGCTTCGATACCTTATATGTCTTTTCATAAGGACTGTTGTGAGAACTAAAGTATCGTTCAAGAAGAATGTTATTATCAACGTCCATGTATATATTTATTCATTAGGTGGTGTAGGAAGTTAGAAGAGAACACACAAATTAATATTTCTGTAATATTACAACTAACTAAAAAAGAGAAAAACAAAGAACTCCAAAAAAACATACAATAATGACAGCCAGACAAGAAACCGAGCTTTTCAAATTTCATAGAAAGCATGCTATCAAATAAGTCACAATCATAAGTTTTAGATTTAAAAAATAATCTTGCTAAAGAACATTTCAACGGAGAAAAGAACCAAATAGCTATTACCCCTGAACTACTTAGAGTGACTATCAATAATTTGTAAAATATTTGTTGCATTGGTAATATTTTTTTGAACCGGGTGAAGTGAATCACGCTTTACTCTGTTAATCATACAGGATGAACACCCGGATAATTTTTTGAGTTCAGCTATTTTTAATTTATAGACACTCTGAATCTGTCGTTTACCGGGGTAAAAATTCCATACATCATAGGTCTCGTCAAAGAATCTAGCTAAGGATTCATGTTCGTTGTCTTTTACGAATTTTATATTGCTTTTGTTCTTCGCAATAAATTCTAAAGACCAACTCTTATCTTCAAAAGATGCTAAGAGTTCGTCAATACTAGCCATTGATCAAAGAAGGCCCTTTGTTATAGGTATCGTCCCAACAACTCTTACAAAGTTGACCGGCACCTTCAACATAATGCTCTCTTAAATCAATATGGGTATTTCGTTTATACGGAGTATCTTCTCCACAGGTAACGCATACCTCTGTTAAATCACCAGCTACTTCTTTAATAATAGCTTGCTGTCTTGGCTGGAACGTTCCAGCAGATGTCATACTCATAAAATTATTATAATGCGTATCCGACAAGATACAACTTAAATCTCCAAATTACCCCTGAATTAACGGTATTACCGTCTTGGTTAGCCAAACAACCTATCTTAAAATTACCGTCACTATCTAAGGTAATAAGAGCTTCTGAACTGCCAGATGCTAATTCTTCTCTACCTTTATCTTCTTCACCTGAACCACCACTAAAAATAGGTTGAAAACTAGTGGCTAACGTTCCTGTTGTACCAAACAGGGTAATACCATTACGGGATTGCCAGTTATCCGGACCGGATCCCCTAGTATTACCTCCAGTAGGCCATACTGTCATATCAAGGGTACCAAACACCAAAACACCTTTTACACCGGCGGGTTTTGAAATGCCAGAAGTTGTCCATGGGTCTATATCTGTTAAAGAACCATTACCGGTAAGCTGGTATCCATTAATATTAGGGGTTGTTGTTGGTCCTGTCGTTCCAAAAAGTTGATATGGTCTTGGGAAGCGTGCAAATTGAGTATAAATGGTTTCACCAGTACTACCAGTGGCATCTTCCGATCTCTCTAATGTACCATCACTATTTGCTACTAACGCAGCCGTACCAGTACCCCCTAATTCAGTTATTGTTAGACCTGAAACCGTAGGCTTGCCGGTTGGTCTTCCTGTTCCATCAGTGTTAAAAAGAACGTCGTCGTATGTTACGCTACCTAAAGTAGTAGTAGACGTTCTACCCATTATGCTATTTGCAGCTACTTGTACAATTTGTGGTTTGGCTGAACCACCTGTAAAATTACCTAAAAGACTATTTGAATCAAAAGAAGGTAGATCATTTAAAGTAATTGTACCTACAGTAAGAGCACCATCAGTATCAAATTCTAAAGAACCACCGGAATCTATTTTTACTGAAATAGTTTCAGACGTTATATCGATACCATTTCCAGCAGTAATAGCAGTACCTAATAAATTATACCCTGTAGCATCTGCAACAGACCCACTGTAGTCTGTTTTTCTAGCATATAACTGACCGTTAAATTTAAATGTATCTCCTGGTAATGCATTTGCACCGGCGAAGCTTCCTACTTCTCCGAGATACTTATTTCCAACAACAAGGTAGTCACCATCAGCCGTACCGCCTTGATCGGTACCATTACCAACAAAAACTCTTCCCGTGTCTGTGGCAAATCCTAATTCACCACTTGCTAAAGTTATAGCTTCTCGATCTGCATTAGTACCCTTTCTTATTAATGCTCTTACGACTGTGTTGTCGGTTATTTCTATACTTGCCATATTATCTATATTTTAAAAGTGCCCCTACAGCAACCGAACTTGTGGTACCGTTGCTTTCATAAACTTGTATACTACCAGTATATACCTGTGGTAAAAATATTTGACCATTTGTAGGTAAGTTAGTAGCTGTCGCTCCTGTTTCCCAACTATTATAAAAAGCAGCATTTAAAGCTCGTGCATCTGGTTCACCAGAAAGACCAGTTATGTTAGTTATAAACTGAATCGCCGGTACAGGTGCCGAGACCACACCCGGGAAAACCCCCTGGCGTTTAATAATTCCGTCTGTGTAACCTACATCAACGCTAGATAATCTCATTGTAGGTGATGAAAAATTAGTAGTATAAACGCTTGAAAAATATGCGTTATCATCTAAAGCAGTTTCAGTTGCTGCTGCTACCTGGTCTGATGTATCGGCGGCAGCTACTTCTACTTCTACAAATTCTGTCACTCTACCTTTATGGATTTGATTATTTGAAAGATCTGGTGGTGCTGCGGCTGTTCCTGTTACTGTATAATAAACGCAAGTTCTATTATAATTCGTATCATAAATTAAGAAATATTCCCCACTTGTTAAATTACTTGCAGCTGGAAATTGTGCTATTGTATGCTCAGCTTGAAACCCTGTTGAACAAAGTGTTTCCTGGAAAGTAGAAGAACCTTCAGTATTTAAATTTACCCAACCATACATATCAACACCAACTAGTCCTACCGTACCATTTCCTGCATTGTTTCCTACCGTGCCTGTATAATCGATGGATGTTGCTGTATTTGAAAATACGGCACTTGCTGGCCCACCTACTCTATATGTAGCAGCTAAATTTGTTTGTGCAAAAGCAGTTCCATACGTTGGCGTATTACCTTTTACTAATCCTTGTATATATACCGTACCGTCTAAAGTACCTAATGTTTCCCATGCTTCAAATATTCTTTCCCCTCTTGGATTTACTAAACTGTTTATTGCGGTAATGATATTCGTTCTCATTGTTGCATCACTAGTATCATAAGTAGCAGCATACCATGTAACTGATCGATATAATTCAATTACTGTATCATATGTTGCGGGGGTGCTTAAAATAAATATACCGTAAATTTGCCCATCACCACCTGGTAATAAAAATGCTTTGTCTTCCCATTCACTTGGAGCATTACCCACGTTAGTAATGGAAAAATTAGCATATTCGCCTTTATTGTCTAATTTAGCTTGTGGTATAGCAGTTCTTAATATTGTACCCGGGAAATCTTCTCTGTTAAAGAAGTTAGCAGGTGTCATCATATCAACCGCTGATATAGAAGAACTATTAGTACCAAAACCTGAAGTACCACCATCTTGTCCAGTGGTAATATTAACAGCTCTAGAAGTCCCAACTTCGTTTATGACCGCGGTTGCTAAATCTACTCTACTACCAGCGATTAGTGATGTACCCCCGTTTATAACAGATATAACCCTATTACCATTTATTTCAACAGTTGTACTACCGCTAGGCGGGAAGTTTTGCCATTCTGGGGCAAATAAAAGTTTTTGAGCACTTAACTTTGAAAAGAACCCATCTGCCGCTGTACCTTCACCAGGTGCTACAGCTAATGTATGATGTAATGACCCAGCACCTGTTTGTTCTCCTAAAGCACCATGAGAGTCATCAGTTAAAGCACCTGCAGGGTTGACGGTCATTTTTGCACTTGCACCGCCACCCGACCCTGGTACAAAAAATTGATTTGTATTTGCATCGGTATCGTAATCAACACTAACTACACCAGTACCATCAACATCAATACTATTACCACCTGTAACTATTCCTGATGTAAGTACTGCAAGTTGGTTAGAAGCGTTATATTCAATAGTTGTACCATCAACTCTAGGAGAAATTTGGTACCAATTATCTAAGGAAGCAGGATCATTTCCACTTAAAGCATATAACAAATTAGTATCATAAATTAAATCACCAACTTCTGCTTTATTGATTACGCTTATGTTAGTTCTAGCTTCGTCATTAAAATTAAATACACCGACCGGGTTACCACCTTTAAGCGAACCGTTACCTACATATACTCTAGTTGTGTCAGTTGTATAACCTAATTCACCATTATCCAGGATGACCAACTTTCTGTCAGTATTGGCTCCTCTTCTAAGTTTAATTTTTGCTACATCTACCGTAGGCATATGAATTATTTATTCATTAATTATCAATCTAAAGACAAAGTTTTAGTAAAATCGTACTGATCTATGGATTTACTTATAAGATCTTTTTGCAACCTAACTGTTTTGTTAACTTTACTATTAACTTCATCATAAATGCATATGCCGTGCACATAAGCTTTTGTCTCTTTATACACTGCAATGATCTTTTTACAATCTTCGCTTTTGTTAAGAATATAATATATTATATGTTTGCCGTTTATTTCAGACATTTTGAATTAACACTTCTTCACAATTACCTTCTCTTTCGGTATCAGTCCCTTTTACAACAATACCAATTGTGTTATCATATATTCCGTTCCAATGAGATAATTTCACCTTTTGTCCTTGTTCAATATTTACGTCTGTTCCTGTATCGATATAAGCAGTTAATGTATCTACTCCCGAATTAAGTTTTTTTTCTACTTTTACTTCTACCCCATAACCATTCATAACAAAAATAAACCCTTGTTTTTGTTCTATTGCTGGTGTTACAGGTTCTTCTTCGCTAATAATAGCTGCGACTTCAGCTGAAGGGTGTTCACTCTCTGTAATATTTGTAATTATATCTTGAACTTCTTCTTTAATTTCTTCTTTAATTATATCTAACTTACAAAATTTTGCAGTTTCATAATGATCGACCTCCACATCTGGTATTTGCCGCGTTTGAGTTGCGTCGTTAATAACTTCTGAAGTTACAGGCTTAGTTGGTTCAGATTTTAGATCAGGATTAGCAAAAGAAGTTGTAATTGGTTTATATTTGTGTTCTAATGAACCCGAGCTTGGGTAATTTTTATTATATGGAGATGTATAATACCCTTTTGTAGAATTAGTTCTTTTAACTACCGTTACAGTAGATTCTTCTTGTTCAGGAGATTCTAAAATATAAGGGTTTGGTTGTTTCTTTTTTCTTGTAAACCAACTTTTAAACATGATACTATTATTTAAAAGTCAAAACCAGGAATATCAAGGCTTAGTCAGCAGCTATGTTTGTTATAATTCCGTTTGTAATAGTTAATACAACTTTTCCTGATGTACTGCTTAACGTAAGTGCTTGTGTGGATCCCATTAGATCGTTAATATACAGTTCACCGGCGCTTAAAGAAACCGTACTTAGATTAGCGAACCCAGTATCGTTTCCAATACCGCTTGTGGCGTTATATGTTGAATCGATTAGATCGTTAAAATTTCCTTGAGAAGGAACTTCACCTTTCTCAAAATAACCTTTTAATGTACCTATGGGTTGATATGGCATTTTATATTATTTATGTTGCACCAGCTGCTGCGTCAGGATCTACTGGAACGTCTCCAGCTCCACCTGTTACTTCAGCTCCGCCTCCTTCTGGTGGCGGGCCAAATGGTGGCGGTTCAGATGGATTTGGTATAGCAGAACCCCCACCCCCTGGTAATCCTGGTTCTAATCCTTCACCACCGGCGCCACCTTCTTCCGCTTGAACCATTTGATCTCTCCAATTTGGACCAGCTTGCTCAATTTGCATTAGCTCCCATGCAAGTTCTTTATCTTTTCTTAAAAATTCTCTATTTGCTTTAACTTCAATATCTGACCAATCTAAGTATCTCTTTTGAGCAAATGTATTAGATATAAACTCTGTACCACCTAACTGGTTGTAGTTGTTAACTCTAAGATCTAATTTTTGCTGCTCTCTCATTTCAAAGAAGTTAGTAGGAACATTGAACTCTAAATTCAATTGTAACTCTTTGAGGTTATATTTTTCCCATATCTTCTTAAGTTTGAGATGAGTAATAAACCCGTTCTTTAATCCTGCAGCAAAATGTTGTTGCATTCTTATAATGAAACGAGCAAACTTTAATTCTTCTCTTAAAATTTCTGTACCGTCTTGAAATGATCTTTCTGGGTCTAATCTTGTTACAGGTACCTTTAATGACTTGTATAATTTTTTCAAGAAATACATTAAGTCTTCTAACTCGCCCAAGTTTTGACCACCTGCTAAAGTTCTAACATCTGTACCTTCACTACCTGTTCTTTTTGCAAACCAGAATGAATCAAGCATTGATTGAGGTGAAAATTTCTGCACTGTACCGTTTTCATCAGTATCATAAGTGTGCCTGCTCCAATATTTTTGTTGTAAATTTCTAAGATAAGCTTCTGCTTTAGGAGGTGACATATTTCCAACATCAACATTAAACACAAGCTTCTCTGGAGCTCTAACTAATCTATAAATTACAATTGCATCTTCAATTAAAGATAACTGACGATAAGATCTTCTTGCATTTTCTAAGAAAGGTAATCTAATTGTTTTGTTATCATTCCAAATACCAGAGTTAATATAAGTAATCTGATTCTTGTCCATTGGAACAAGCTGCATATCTTCGACCTTCGTAGGATTAGATTCATTAAAGATTGGCTTTCTTAAAAGATAACCTTGCACAATAGAGTTTTGTATATTACCAAAAATAGGATCTATTAACTCAGTAGGAATTTGAACAGTACCTAAAATACCTTCTTGGGGATGTTCTTTATGTATAATATGCTCCCAATAAACTTCACCTTCAACTAAAAGTTGTCTAAAATATTCCCAACCATTATGTTCTAAATCAAAATATTGAACAAACTTTTGAAATTCTCCTTGTATTTGTTTTTGTTCGTGTGGTTTAAATTCTCTATCTCTAAAAGATAACGTAACTATTCTTCCTTCGTTATCAGTGTTTATTATTTCATCACAAATTTCATCTAGAGCATCCCCAACTTCTGCAAATGCTGCCATTACTCTATAGTCTCTTATTCTTGCTGCTTTATCCTGCTGGATGTTAGCATACATGAAGTCTTGAAACCCTTTATCCATTGCAATATCACCAACTGCATTATTGTTAATAATGGTTGACGATGAAATAGATTGTCTTTGTAATGCATCTTCTCTTTTACTACCTTGATTTTGAAAAAGTCTATATTTTGGGTTTACATCAGCTAAGGTGTCTAATGTCTCGTAGGACTGGTAAGGTAACCTACTTTGAACATATTTCATTAAAGAACGTCCAAATGTTCCTTGATTGCCTTTACCCTCTTCAATTATTTCATCTTTTGCCATTTATTAACTTCCTGATTCTGATATCGACACTGTTATAGATTTAGTCACTGTTCTTGTTTGTGTTTTTGTTCTTGTCTTTGTATATGTCGGGGTAGGCGACACATTAGGTCTAGATCTAGTTGGTGTCTGAGTTTTGGTTCTTGATTGTGTTGGTGTTTGAGTTTTCGTACTTGTTGGTGTGGGTGTTGCATTATCTGTAATAGATGCTGTAATTGTTGGTGATACGGTTCTAGTTGGTGTTTGTGACGACGTTCTAGTTGGTGTTGGTGTTTGAGTGCTTGTCGCTGTTTGTGTCGGGGTCGCTCCCGGTGAATCTGTAATAGAAAGCGTTATAGTTGGTGTTTGTGTAGCTGTTCTAGTCTGTGTTGGTGTTTGTGTTCTAGTCTGAGTCGGTGTTGCCGATTGGGTGGGTGTTTGAGTTTGTGACTGAGTAACTGTTAATGTTTTTGTTGCTGTTACATCAGGACTCGTTGTTCTCGTCGGTGTCTGGGTTCTTGTATATGTCGGCGAAGGGGTATTAGTTATGGTTTTAGTTTGTGTTATACTCGGTGTCTCACTTTTAGTTAAAGTAGTAGTGGGTGTAAATGTCGGTGTGGGTGTCGGAGAAGCCGGTATAGAACTACCGACAACGTTAACTTTTGCCCATTCAGAGCCGAGTCTAGGGCCAGGATTAGTGGTTCTAATTAAATCTCTGAAGGTAGGTATATCTGCCACAATATTATTTATTCGCTACAACTAATGGTCAATGATTATGCATTTAGATTAACCGGTTGGCGTAGGTGTTTGTGTAGCTGTTTGTGTCTGGGTCTGTGTTTGTGTTGGTGTTTGTGTAGGAGTTTGTGTTGGTGTTTGTGAAGCCGTTCTAGTTAAAGTAGGCGTTTTTGTTTGCGACTGTGTTTGTGTTTGTGTATTTGTCCTAGTCTGGGTCCTAGTCGGCGTTTGAGTGCGTGTTCTTGTAATTGTCTGTGTCGGTGTCTGAGTTTGAGTTGGTGTCTGCGTAGGTGTAGGAGTTTGAGTTTGGGTAACGGTAGCAAGCGGGGTAGCAGTGTTAGATTTAGTAATAGTTGGTGATTGGGTAAGTGTTCTAGAAGGCGTACGGGTTGGTGAACCTTGCTGTGTTCGAGTCTGAGTTTGTGTCCGAGTTTGAGTTGGTGTCTGTGTTTTAGTGCGTGTTGGTGTTGGTGTGGGTGTTGGTGTCTGAGTGGGTGTTCTAGTTTGTGTGGTTGTTCTTGTAACAGTGCGTGTTTGTGAAGGTGATACGGTTCTAGTTGGTGTTTGTGATCTTGTTTGTGATGGTGTTCTTGTCCAAGTTGGTGTTCTTGTTTGTGTTGCAGTCTGTGTAGTTGTTCTTGTTTGTGTTGGTGTTTGAGTTGGTGTTTTCGTTGTACCAACACTAGCTGTTTGTGTAACAGTTTGTGTTTGAGTAGATGTTCTTGTTTGTGTAGGTGTTCGTGTGTTTGTAATATTTCTTGTACATGTTGGTGTTATAGTCTGGGTCTGGGTTAATGTTGCTGTATATGTTTGTGTAGGGGTGGGTGTAATAGGTACTGAATTGCTTTGAATATAATAAGCAGGTGCATCCGGTTTTGCATTTGGACCGTATTGAATAGCAGGAAAAATTACTAACCCACCCGGAGCAGTGATTACAAATTGAAAGTGACCGGTTGCTGCCGCTGATAGAGCAGAAATGTTAACCTTTATTTGTTGAGTAGCGTCGTTTCTTTCTACTTGCCCTCCAAAATCTATAACATTATACCCACTAAATGCAGGAAATCTTGCTGAAAGAGAACTATTTTGACCAAAATAATCAACACTGCTTAACGGGGTAGAAGAAAGGGTACTAGTACCGCTCCAAAAATTATCAGTATCGGCAGCGCTTAAAAATACCTGATAATATTTTTGTAACCCGTCAGTACCTTCTGCGCTCTTCAACCAAGGGGAAAGAAAAGTAAATGAGGTAGGATCTTCACTATATATAAGTCTACTTTCTCCAGATAAACTGGTTGCATTTGCCATTAATGGTACGCGTTTTTTCATCATTGCACTTGCTGGCTCCTAAAAACTTCTATCTCATCTGGGAACGCTGAAACGGTAATTACATCACTACCAGGTGTTCCAGATAATTCTGCACTAAGTGATGGGTAATTGTCGCTTGTAAGCTTCGTACCCGTACCTCTCGTCCCGCTGACCGGGAACCAGTTCGTGGTAACTTTATAGATATTATCAATAGCTTTTTCTGATGCAGGAAATATCCACCCCTTAATAGTAAATGAAGTATCTGCTGTAACTCGTGCTTTATCACCAGCTCTTAATTCTAGAGGGTATTGTAAATTAATATTACCATCCCATAAAACCTCACTTCTTATTTCCTGAGGTCCAATTAAATTGACCAAATCTTTTGGAACAGGCCAACTTATAATTATATAAGGGTTTGTATAAGGAATAAAATTGCTAAGAATTTGATCCATATCCATTTGGTAACGTGTTATGATAGAAAAGTTTACAGATATGTTTACTGGTGTTGGCATGTTATACTTTTCATGAGAAAATTGATCTTGATAATATAATGCGTTTCCAGATCCTGTCTGTCCAACTGCAGGAAGTTTATTGAATACCCTATCATTGTCTCTGGTCATGCTATTAATGCTAATAGCAACAACAGGTAACGTAATTGTTTTTGCTTTGTTTACAATATCATATAAAACGCGTTGTTTTGGTGCGTAAAGATACCTTACAAATATTCTGTCTTTTTGAACTCTATTTTTATTATATCTGCCTATAACTATAGAATCAAAAGCATTCGCAAATTGAATAATTAAATCCTGAATTTCGAAATAATTTGATTTCCAGCGCATTACTATTATTTATTCAGACTAAACGTTCAATAAAGTGTTTGGGTAGCTTTGATTTGTTTTGTGATATTAAAGATCTTGCTTTACCATCAAGAACATACGTAACAGCATAATCTACTTTTGACCTTGTACACCTACCTGATGTCTGTACTAATGCACACAAAGCTTTATTACTATACCATTGCTTATCTAAATCGAACAGTTTTTTAATTCGTTTGTTAGATAAAGGAGGGTATGGTGTCTTTACTATAATCTGAAATCTGCCTTTTTCCCCATTTAAATCAGTACCAAAAGTTAGTGAAGGTGATACTAGTACAGTAGGTTTAGATGTTCTAAAATGTTCACCAAGTATTTTTTCGTTTGTTGCTGTTTGTTCTCTAAACAAAAATCTTTCACCTACTAACTTATTTTTAAGATAATTACATATCTCTAATGAGTGTGTATGTATAATACCCTTTTCGCCTGCATGATTATCACATAAAGCTTGAATATTTCTAGCTAATATTGGTAAATTTTTCTGTAGATTTTGATAATTTAATACAGGTTGCTTTGTAAGATATACAGGAGATTTTTTCGGATCAAATGCAGATGGCGACTCAATGTATTTGTATTTTTTAATGCCTAATGTTTTAGCATAAGCTTCATGATCTGTAATTGTTGCGGACATTAATAAAATATTATCACCGTAATCAAAAATATGCTTGCTTAATCCATCTACTTTCAAAGGGGTAAAGCTAACTCTATCCGCTTTGTTATCAACGACGTATTCACATTTATGCCACATCTGTTCAACAGTAGTTAAATCACCGTGAATCATTTTTAGATATCTTAGTTTGTTTGCTTCTGGGAGAGACAAAACTGTTATCTTGCTTGAATTTTTATTAGTCAGATCGTTTATCTTCTCACTTAAAACAAAAATTAAATTTATAAGCCATCTATATTGAATGTCATATTTTTCAGATCGAAGTTTACTATGATCAATATTATATAAATCTAATCGTTTATAATCTATTTCAGCACTAAACCGTCTTACTAACTCTTCTTCTAATTCAGATGCCTCATCGCAAACTAAAAAGCTTTTACGTTTAACATGATGAGGTAATGCCATAAACATTTTATAGTTTAGAACAGCAAACGGGTTTGATAACGAATTATTTCTATTTGAAAAATAAGAGCAACTATTCTTTTCCCAACACTCATTTTTAAGTTTTGGAGTATGTATGCAAGGAGCAGTATCCACGTCAAACGACTCATCTACATTGCATATATAATTTTGTTTGCCTTTCAGTACCTCAATATCATCAAATAAAGCTTTGTATTGATCTTGTAATTGCTTTGTTATAGTTAAAGCAAATGTACCGAATGCAGGCTCACTTAAGCAATCCTTTTCAAAAATATAATTACCGTGTTGGTCTTTTCGATATGCTTCATATGAGTTAATAAGCTGCTTAAAATGCTTCGTGGGATTAGCACCTATATTACCTAACGTTCTAGGTATGAAACTCTTTCCTGTACCGGTAGGAGCTTGCACGATTACATATTTGTATCCGTCATTATATGCCTTTTCAATTTCTTTTAGAAGGCTAACTTGAGCATCGGACGGGCTGTAACCATTTGGAAATTTTGCAACATACTTGCTGAACATATACTACAATTATATATGGACTCAGTAAACAGTCAACTAGTTTGCTTCGTAGACGTCTTCCACAATATTATCAAAGTCTGATTTTTTAGTATGGAGAGTTACATCTTCAACTTGATGTTGTGACATTTCTCCTAATAACTCATCGTCTGCATTTCTTAGAACGCACCTACACATATCATAGTGACCAGACTCAGAATTTCTTCCGGTAAACCCTCTTCCATGACATCTTTTACAATTATTTTTCGGGTCATCAGTAATTTTTAATTGACCACAATCCAAATAATTTGTATACTCTTCTTTTAGATCATATACTGCACCACTAAAAACGCTAAAATATTTTAAACTCATACTTTTTTCATTATCATTACCACATCATAAAACTTAGAATTTTTCTTAGGTTTTATACGCTTTACTTTTGCTAATCTAACTATGTCGTTAAAAACAAATTTATCAAGACGGTAATTAAATACAATAGAGGTTGTTTGGTCTGTTAATTCAAATGGATATGGTACTTCAAAAACTTTTATACCTCCTTTTTGAACTTCTAATTTAAACTCAAGAAAGAAATCTTTTATACTTACGTTAATAAATTTACCTTTTTTAATAATCTTACCATCGATATCAAAAGTGATATCGTTTAAAAAAAATTTGTGGAATTGTTTTTCCACTTCTTCTATAAGTTTAACGACCATTACATATTTTGAAAATTAATCTTCTCTTGTTGGGTCATGTTTTCAATTTTATCAACATAATATTCCCAGAATTTATCATTAGCAGGAATTGTTTCAATTAAATCTACATTATCACAATTAATTTGTCTGTAGTTTTGCATAAAAATATCCCAAACTATAATTAAATTTTTTACTGCTGGATTATAATCTTGAAAATTAGAAGTAGGTCTAAAATTCAAAGTTAACCTCCCGTTTTCGCTATTAAGCAAAGTAAAACTATTAGTACACAACATTCTTCTTGTAGGAGGTGCTCCAGATTTGAAAACCCTCCTTACAAATTTCACTTCACAAACGTTATCTTTGAGAAGTGTTAAAAGTTGTGATCTACCTACTTGCACTATTATCGAAAGGATTTACAATACCAAAAATTCTACTTTCATTTAAGAAAATACCCTTTTTAACCTTACCAATATCTTGTACTTCAATATTTGAAATCGGTACTCCTAAGTTATTAGGAAAACAAATATGGTCTCCTACTTTAACATATTCACATTTTGTACCAGCTAAAAGAACTTCACCAATTCTCCATGCTTTTGTATCAACATTAAGTGGGATATGAATACCGTTTCTTATCAAAGCTGTACCGTCCTCAGTTTCATCTTTGAACTTACAAAGAATAACATCTTCCATGAGACGACACATTTGATAACCTACAATTGCAGAATCAAATGAACCTTCGGTGGGTACAGATAAATCAATTAAACTCTTTTTTGGTGCCAATAAATCGATACTTTGTCTTCGATTTCCGGGGCCTGCTCCAACTTGATTAGACATACAAAGACTTATTATTACAAACCTTTATTTCAATGCTGTTTTAATATTGGATAGATCTACTTTTCCAGAATCAATATACTGTTGGACTTCTCTTTTTGAAATTTCAAATTTTTTAGCTAAGAATTTTACTATTTCATCGTAATTTTTTACTTTTTCTCTCTTCTCCTTTTTTATGTAATGAATGCGTCCAGGAGAGCCTTTAGGTATAATTTTTACGAGATATTCATACCATTCTTTTTTTGAATCAAAAACATTAAAATATTTGTTTGTTGTTTCATTTATTATAGATGCATTTTCTGGTGAATACATACTAACCCACCTATTAACTAGATAGCCATTAAACTGGTCTTCATCTTCTACGTTTTCTATAACGTCACCTTTTTTACCAAATATAATATCGTTTATAAAAGAAAAAATATTATTCATCTAAATCGGTACCTAAAAGTTTAGCATTATCAAGCTTAGTTTTATACTCAATTAGAAATTTATCATATGTATGGTAATCATACCATTCTTTCAAATACTTAAACCAATTAATAATCATTATAAATCTATATCTCATCTCATTTACTTAATAATAACTTTCGACGTTGCAACAAACATATCATCATTCAATTCATAAAACGTTTTTTGAACATCAGACATAAATTCATTTATCTGATTATCATTAAAATTAGTACTAAACGCAAATGCAGGAGCTTTCTTACCAGCTGTAATATTAATAGCAGTATGACCTAAAGCTACCCCCGACTTAACATATGTAATACTAACACTTGCTTTTCCTTCTTGTTGAGTTACACCGCCTTGAGTAAATTCTTTTTGAACCATAATATCGTCACCATCCATTATTACAGGGCAATTTAAATACTTTGCGCTCCCTAAAATATTTGCAATATGAGTATTCAAAAGCCTTTGATATGCAACTGCTCCTATAGGGTTATCTAATATAGGAATTTCCCATAAAAAGTTCATTGCATCATCACTCCAAATAAATTCTTGTTTGTCGATGTCTTCCTGATCGATCATACCATCAGCCAATACCTCCATTGGTGCTCTAAAGCAAAGAATGTTACCTATTGGTAGTACTTTGTCTTTAAAGAATTTGTATGCAAATCTATCGTGTAGTAGGTTGCCATCATATTTGTCGATATTAAATTCCATATTGCTAATTATATATGAATCTAAAACAATATCAATCTTTTACTACGAATTTTTTAACGCAGAATTTAAAAGAAAAGAAGTTTATGACAGCCATCCCAACAAAAACAAAAAGGTTAAAAGCAGCAGACGCTTGCAAATTAGCTTCTAAATTTTCTGGGTTACTTACTCCACCGATGAGTGCAAATAAACCAACAAAAACTCCCAAACAAAACAAACCGGCAAAGGTCATTACAGTAGTAAGTAACCATGCTATAATATATTCTTTCATGCAATTATTATAATTTAGGTAACTCTGAAATCAATTTACTTTTCCATCTTTTATGTGCTTCGTTAATAATTTTCTTTGTTTCTGTTTTTCCCACCCAACCATTTATAACAACGGACTTAGACTCTTCCAAATCTTTATAATGTGTAAAGAAGTTTAATGTTGTCTTTAGCCAATGTGGATCCAAATCTTTTAAACTTTTATAATCTTTTACGTGTGTTGAAGGAACTGCCACTACTTTAAAATCTTTTTCTCCTGTATCGTCCATATCTAAACAACCAATTGGTTTTACTTCAACAAGCGTACTAGTTCTTAAAGGAACGTTATTGTATATTAGTATATCTAATGGATCATTATCTAAAGCAAATGTTTGAGGGATAAATCCATACGAACAAGTATATCGCATACTACTATACAAACAACGACTAAGTTTAAAGATATTAAGATCTTCTACATATTCATATTTTGAATTGCTATCTTTTTCTACTTCAACAATAGCATTAATTTTTATTGGGCAATCAACCCCAATCGGAATATCGTTTACTAAATTACTCATTTTTCGGTTTTACTATAACGTAACCTTGGTGTTTTAATACCTTCTTAAAGTCGTGCGTTTTATCAAAATTATTATATAAGAATCCCAAATCTTTTCCATTCATTAGCTGTTCTCTTGTAATTTTATGTCCATGATTTGAACTGTGTTCGTTAAAACCTATTCCATTAATTTTAATTGGTTCATATATCCATAAATCATCCACTATCAATATATCAGTATAACTAGAAGTTCGTTTGCTTATTAGCTCTATCTCTCTCTCTAATGGTAAATTAGTATCTGCGTCTATGTTAAGGCAGGACTCATACGTCTTCATATGAGCGTCGGCACCAGGGAAATGTGCATCTAACCAAAATGTAATATTGCCTTTTATTTCCGGTAAAATTTGTTCTAATACTTCAAATGAATTACCTTCATGTATATGAATATTAGGAAACGCTTTAAACTTTTCTTTTGCTTGTTGTGCTAAAAAGGGTTCAATTTCAATAGAATGGATCTCTTCGAACCCTTGCTTGTAAGCAAATTCGACACCGTCACCATATAGCGTCCCAGTTTCGATAAAGTAGGGGGTCTTTACTCGATCTTGAGCAGCTTTTAAATCAAATATTGAGATATCTCCCATACAAAAACTTATTTACCAATTACAAAAATTCCATTTTACCTTTTTAGGGATATGTTTAATATGATCCCAAAAAGCAGGATTCCATTTACTATATAAATTAAACACATCTCCTCGTAGAGTTAGCTTCTCTAAGATATATAAAAAACAAGTTTCAATCATATGAATTTCAGCAGCGTTTTCAAAAACTTTACACCAATCAAAAACAGAATAACCTTCTACGTGTTCTAATTTTATTATTTTTTTATCCCCATTATACTCGACTCTTCTAGAAGCAGTTGCTGGAGGGGTACCATACACACCACTAACAACAACATAATCATCTGTTGATTTAATTCCTAGATGATCCATAAGCTTATCTTCTTTATCTAGATCTCTTTTAAACTCAAAATATTTGTCCCAGTCATCCCATTCACCCCCTAAATTAGCGAACTTATATTTTGCTTTCATTACAGAGCCGGTAAATTTTTTATCTGAATGAGTAAAGGGTAAATAAAGCCAATGCGTAGGATCATGGGTGTTAAAGCTTTCTACCCTGACAGCATCAAGTCTGATACCATTATCAAATAAACCAGTCGGGTCTTCAAATTCAGATAAGGGAATATATTGAATAGTATCTGTACCCATATAGTCATTAACATAATTATATACGTCTTTAACTGGCCATATTATTTTTTTAACTGTACCTGTTTCAATTAAAAGTTTTGCGATCTTTTGGATATAAAAAATATCACCTATACCGCAAGTCTGTTCAATTAAACCGTACTGTTTTTCCATTATCTAGATCTGTATCCATTTCGGGTCTTTTAAATCGGTACAAGGTGGTCCTTTATATTCAAACCACTTTTTAGGACAAATAATCTTTCCTTTTTCTTTACCTAAATAACCACCCCAAGCTGAAAAAGAACTATTTGCCATTATAATATCATCACATTGTGATAAAACGCACAAATCTTCCATTTCCGATTCACCATTTGCTAAGACATTTCTTTCATCAAAAGTAAACTCTTTTTTGACTCTAGGTAAATCATCCGTACAATATAAAAATAGAGCATCTTTTCCAAAAATTTCTTTAGCTCTATCATAATAATCTCTTTTAACGATATTAAAAATTTGAGGATTTTTAAGATAATCACCTCTCCTAATATGAACACCAACGACTCTTTCTACACCGTACTTTTCTTTAAGAGATGTCAGTCCTTTGTCTACCTTCTTTACAATTTTATCTTCAAATTCAAATACTCTATTCAAAGTATCGCGATCTAAATTTTGAAAGTATTTCCAACTCTGAAAATAGCCTTCATATACTACATCATTCTCTATACCCAAAAACGGTAAAGGTTTATACATGAAAGAAGGTTCTCGAGCAGCAATATTAAATACGGTATCTATAGTTTCAAAATTTTTATAAAAAGTATCCGCGTATAATTTAGGGTGGGTACCTTGCATAGCACCAAACTCTAAATTGAAATTTAGGACGAATTGTAAATTGTGCGTCTTTGCATGACTATATACAGCTGCAACTTGATACAACTGATTTCCTATTCCACCTTTTATTTGTACTGTAACCATTATTCGAATAAAAACGGATATTCTTCAAATATCCAATCTTCCGGAACTCTAAATTCCTCTACCTTTTTAAAATTCTCTTCTATAGCATCTAATCTTTCTTCATAGAAACTTACACCGTTATCATCACCTTGAATCTTTTCCATTATTTCATCAAGCTGTTCTATTGTATCAAAGTATATAATACCATCTTCATTAAAAAACTTGTTTACTGAAAATTTATCACCGTAATAAATTGGTATGGATTTTGTAGCAAATGCATCTAATAACTTTTCAGTCCAATACCCTCTTACAATAGCATTTTCTATCGTAACTGAAAAACGATACGGGTTAAGCCCGTCTTCTTTCTTTTCTAATACGTTACCTGAATACTTACCATAGCAATCCATTTTATCTGTACTACGATATCGATCTATAATCATATGTCTGAGTCTATGACCTAAAGTCATAGCTTTATCAGATGCAAATATGCTACAAAATTTTGTCTTATCATCTATACCTTCGTAGTTATGAATCCAACATCTACCATGCGGGTAATAAAGATAATTTTGACCCTTATTAATTAACTTTTGATCGAAAGTTAAAACGAAATCATAAAGATTATTATTTTCTTCAATCCAGCTATACATTCCAGGATTAATGCTTCTTGGTTCTAATAACCAGGCAACCTTCCGTTTAACACCCGAAGCTTTATGCACGTCAGCTAATTTTAAATCCGTAATAAAGCAGCTTGTGCTTACGGGTTCATTATCTGTTACCCATTCAATGTGTTTGTTTTCAGCTAGATGACACGATGACGTGTCCCAAGGAGTAAAATTATCGTCTCTTATGTTTACTTTAACCATGACCAAGTTTTAATATATTTTGTAAGTTCTTTTGTGTTCATACCCTCCACTTTATCAGATTCTTTTTTATTACCTGTTAAAACAACTTGATGTGAAGTTACCGACTCTTTAGTATGAGGAAAATGGAATAAAAAGTCTTCTTTATTTTCACACCTGTAGAAAGGTTCGTGGTCAGTTTTCCAGTCCAAAGAAGGTGATTTTCCATATAAAATTCTAATACGACTTATAATTTCCGTATCTTCATATCCCCAACCCGCAAAATTTTCATTAAATCCTTTTATTTTTATAAAGTCTTTTTTCCTACCTAATAGACAACCACCACATGCGTTAACACCTAAAATTTTACAGTGTTCATACTTTAAAGAATCAGGCCAAGAAGGGAACCCTCGTCTTCTATTATCTAAAGCTACCTCTAGTACTTTAAAATCTGGATAAAATGATTCTAACGTAGAAAATAAAGGAGCGTCTGCATATAGTTGCTTTGCATTATAAGTTAAATAAGCAGGTTGACCATTATAACATATACCAAACCCTTTCTTCTTTTTAATTTTATCTAAAATGTCTATAATTTGTTTAGGATTAACCACGCAATCTAAATCTAAAAATAACAAATATTCTCTTTCGCTTTTTTCAATACCTATATTGTATGATCTGCTTTTTCTAAAAAACCCATCATTTTGTTGATGTGATGAATCTGGATCAACGCAATAACTATTTTGCTCAAAATACATTTTGTCAGTTTCTTCTATTGGTATACAACTTTGAAGAAAAGGTGATGCAGAGTCTTCAACAAAAATAAATCTGCTGTTTATTGTATGTTCTTTAAAAAATCTATACATTAAAAAAGCATTCATTGCTCTTTCGTGATTATCTATTCTAGTAGCAACGATTATATCTATATCTTTTAAATCTTCCATTATTCTGGGTTAAGTGCTGTGTACAACCATTCTTGTGGGTCGATCTTTTTCTTTAAAGATTTAGGAACTATTTTCGGTCTTACCACCCTATCCGCGTGATATTTTAAGTCGCTCTCTTTTGTGGCAAACATTCTTGGTTCAACGCCTGTAGCTTCAAAAAAATTAAGAGCGTTTTCAGTTCGTTTTTCCAATTTACTAACACCCGATCTATGGTAAAGAAAATCTCTACCAGGCCTATATATATCTTCAAATGAAACATGTAGTTTATCGACATCTTCATGAAGATGAAATTCACCTTCTGGAAATCCCAATTTTTGGTGAATTTCACATTCTATAATTTCTTTATCGTAATGACCTATTCTATCTTTTCCAGGACCGCACAATTTCACGCTTTTTTCAAATTCAACTTTTTGCTCATTATAGAGCTTATTAAAAAAGTAATTTAATATTTCATTATCAGCTATACCCGGTCTGCTATTTTTAGCATGTGAAATCATATGATCTAAAATATAATGTGTATTTTCATCGTCTTTCCAAAAACCATGACCAGAAGCTGCTAGAGGGTATGTGCAACCACATTGCAAATCTAAAATAATACCATATCTATCATCAATATAATCTTCTAATTTTTTATAAAAATTCATGACTAAGCAATCAGCATCTATCCAAAAAACCCAATCATAGTTTTTTAAATGCTTTTTCATAAAAGGATATCTAGCAAAATAAGATTTACCTTCTATTTGAGCAATAGCATCTACATTATCTGTAAAATAATGCAAATCGTAGTCATGATAAAGACAATACTGTTTTAATATTGGTAGTGTAATATCTAATAAATTTTTCTGATTTTCATCAGCACCGGTTAGTACGCCTATTTTTACATCACCCATGTTTTAATATAATCTTTTAATTTATATGAAGTAGAGTTTGAAATAAGATACATAATATCGAAATTATCTTTATAAAAAGGTTGTTTTTCTTTTTCTGAACCCGTACCATCAAAATGATGTAAATGCCAAATAACTTTACCTTTACCGTTTAGACGGTTAACACCAAAACCTAATTTTGATACTCTCAACGGTACTTCGTCGTCTTCATATCCCCAACCACAAAAATTAGGATTATAACCATTACATTTAACTAAATTATCTTTTCGGCCCATAACACAACCTCCTTTGCTAGACATATGGCCAATTAGTATATCGTTGTATACTTTGTTAACATAACTCATTTGATCTGTAAATTTTTTATCTTTTATACCTATGTAAGATTCTACAGCTTCCGGTACTATTAATAATTCTTCATAATTGAGCGTTTCACAAAATTTATCTTTCAAAGGTTTTTCAGCACATAAAAATAACCCATTATAAGGATACATAAGACCAGCATTATCATCCTCTTGTAAACGATTTGCTGTCTCTAACAATTGGTTAGGATCAATAATAATATCGGTATCAATAAAATTTAGAATATTAGTTTTTGCTAATTTGATTCCTTTATTAAACCCTTCCCCTTTTCTCCATTCAGTATCGCTTTTTGAAAAAACAACTACATCATCTTTTCCTAAGTCTATCGTATCAGTAACTTTTGGTTCTTTATCGTCTTCAATAAAAATATGCTGATAGTTTTCGCATCTATTTCTATAAAAACTATGCATAGCTTTTAAATTATTTTTTCGTTCTTGATTGTCTAATCTTACGAAAGTTAAAAAAGTTATACCTTTTAAATCATACATTCTTTTTGATTGTTTTTAATTTTTCCATTACATCTTTTACAGGCGTATCAGGTACACCCGCAGGTAGATAACCATGTTTACTATAAAAATGTTTTGCACCACGATTAATATTATCATGCCAATCTGATCTAGGCCGTATTACTGAACTAACTTCACTACAAGCTAACTCATCTAGATATTCATGCGAGTTTGCTACGTCAGGCCACCACCAGTAAGCTGGTAAGTACCCTTTCTTTACAATTTTATAAGAATGATCTACATGTTCCCAAGCGTTGACATAAGCGCTATCATTTATTCCTATATCTTGAATTACGCTTTTATGATAGTATGTAAAAGCTCCAACGCAATGTTGATTAAGAGCAACGGATGCACCATCACCGTAATCGACTATCTTTCTCGGTCTAGGTTTACCACCAACTTTATTTGCAGGTCCATGATAACCATACATTAGGTGTTTTAATCCTGTCTTTTTACTAGTTTCAATATACTTTTCAAAAACGTTTTCATCTTTTATGATAATATCATCTTCCATTAAGAACATATGATCTATGCCTTGTTTATCACCTGGCCAATTAGCTAATTGTTGAGAATGTCCTTTTTTAAGTAGTTCTGTAAATGCCCAGTTTTTAGCAAAACCAACACCTCTACCACCGCCAGTATAAAAATAATTACCACAAAGGCCGTTTTTACTATATACAAATCTTCTTGGGCCATGATCTGATTTATTTTTAAAATCTGGGCTGTCACCATCATTTATAATGCAAAGATAATGGATTTTGTGTTTTGGTATTGAAGCTAATACCTTTTCAAGAAAATCTTCCCTATTACAGGTAATAATAGCTAAACCTACAGTATCTTTAACAGCAGGGGGTTTCCAAGATGGGATTGTCCCCATCCAGTCCCAATATGCAGAGCGCGCTGCGATAGCGGCCGGTCTTTCAGCATTAATACCAACTAGTTTTCCTTGACCGTTTAGTATCTGTTGAGGTGACTTTGAAATTGCCATGGTACATAAGTATTTTAGCATAAATAATTAAAATGTCAATTGGCAATACCAATTTTATTACTCTAGATAGTATAGCGGAGATTCAAGATATAGTAAATGGAGATTATTTGTTTACCGTTTCAGACGGGGTTATATATAAACTAGATTTTCAAAATTTAATTTTAACTGCTGATAATGTAGATTTTTATTCTACAATCGAAAGTCTTTCGAGCCAAGTAGTTAGTCTAACCAATGCATTTAGTGCCATTAATACCACAGTTAATGAACTTTCGACTTTAGGTGGTGTGGGTACATTAGTACGTGATCAAAGCGCTAATTGGGATAGTACATATGCAACGGTTCAAAAATTAAGTACAACGCACTGGTTACCTACAGATGATGTTAAATCAGGAAGTCTTGTAAGATATGCAGGCGGTTCTTCATCATGGAAAGTAATTGAACCGGGGCTAGAGGGAGATATTTTACAAGTAAACAATAACGTACCGATCTTTACAGGAACTGCAGGGTTATATAACAACATTAGCGAATATAATAATACTTTTAGTTCGATTAATACGTCCACGGACGACGACGTAATACCTCTTATAAGTTCAACAACAGGAGGAGCTCAGTATTCTTATATCGGGGTTACATGGGAAGTTGCTTTTAACGGGGGTGATGGTGATCAAACAACAAATAAATCAGCTTTATTAATTCAATTTGGAGATGGGCGAGAAAGTTTAATAGTTACATCTGGTAGCTACGCTATTCCAAATGGTACTAACGGTAATGCAATACCTATTGATTTTACCGTAATACCTCAAGCAGATTTTGGTAATTTTGATTATACTGGTATTCGTGCAAATACATCAGCTAGACGGGACGATAAGACAAAGGCATTAGGTAGTTATACTGCTTTAGGAAGCCCTGCTGCTACTGCCCTCAATCAAACATCTATAGGAAGTCAACGACCTTATGATTTTGACCCTATTATAATTCAAGACGTTTTAACAAGCCAATTTTCAAAATTTATAAATCTAATACCTCAAGCAGGTGGTTTACCTTCAAGCTGGAAAATATATCCCGATCCAGAACAATTTAGTGATATACAAACACCTACGTTATGGGATACAGCAAACGTTATGCTTAGAGTTTACGGGACACCAGCTTAATTTCTAGAATCTTGAATCTGTTTGATAAGCGCATCTTGACGAGCTTTTTCATTTGCAATTTCAACGCGTTGATCTCTTATAATAGATTCCATATCAGATACCTCTCCAGGATCCAAAATAGAAGATTCATTATCACCTAATAAATCCCCTTCAGCATCTAGATACTGTCTCACTAAATGCACACGTTCTTGTTGATTACCGAATATTTCAACAATTGCAGGACAATCATCATACGGTAAAAACGGTGAAGCTTTTAAATTTTGAAAATATTGTTGTTCTATACCTTTGAATAAATGATCTATTTCTTCTATGTGTTCTACATTAATTGATCTCGTACCATCATCAACTATATCTATAGGACTTACACTTGTGATAGGGGTGAAGAAAATAACATCAATAAATTTTAAACTTTCTCTCACTACAGGGATGCATTTATTAATAAAAGCTTTGTCAATATCATTAATACCCTTTTCATGAGCCCACAACGAATAAACCAAACTATCTAAAGGACACCTATCATAGATAATTTTATCTCCTTTTTCAGATTCAAGAATAGTATCAACAACATAGTTTAATATTGACCATTGAGCGTCTTGATTAGTATTTTCACTATGAGGGAGGTTATTTTCAGAAATAAAGTCTCTGTATGTCTTCTCAGGTGTAGAATACATAGGCCATTCTTTTATGAAGTCTTTAATAAAAGTTGTCTTTCCTTGACAAGCGGTACCAGATACAGCAATACGCATAATATTAATTAGGAAAGTTTTCCCTATCATCAAGTGCTTTATTATCTTTTTCTTGCATTAGAGCAAATATGTTCCATGCAGCTGCAGCTAGATGATCTTCGCTATCCTTTCCTTCCCAAAATTTCATTAAATGTCTCAAAGCACTATCATAGTAAACAGAGTATTTCATACCTTTCATCCAATTGTTTTCTCCATATGTTTCGGCTCCGTCTATATAACGTTGCATTACCCTTTCAAGAGGTTTGTGAGGAACAAGAGAGAAGCGTAATTTACCCTTTCTATCATCTCTTTGAGCTCCTGAGTCGAAGATAGTATTGTCTTCGCTTTGTTTGTCCATGAAATATATTATAATAACAGACTTTTAACTTACAAGCTTTCCCATGGTAGGTATCTATTTTTTCGAAGAATATTGATACCATCTTGATTAAAGTTCTTCTGAGCCATTTGTACAGAACGATCTGCATTATACCCTGTATCAAAATATCTTTTCATTGAATCAACAAATTGATTCGCATAATGACCTGGGCGAGCGAACACTTTAGGCCAAGCCTGACCTTCTTTTGTATACTTACCATCAACAATACCGGTCACGTTACCACCATCCATTAAAACCATTAACGGTAACACTTGCCCTAGTTTTAAATTCACGGGCAATCCGGTTCCTGGAGATATTTTAAAATATTTTAAGTATGGAGGTTTTACGCCTGCTTCAATCTTACCACCGTATTTCTTATAATCTTCTTTAAATGCTTCAATCAACCCGGGTACGTCTTGAGATTTGAAAACATCTGCGGGTACATTTAATGCTCCGCTCTTCAGGAAATCGTTTAAAGTTTTTGCTTCCGCCGGTGTTCCGTCTTTCTTTGTTATATTTTTATCTCTCCATTTAGCGATAGTTGTCGCAGCCTCTTGGGTAGTTTTCGAATCCGCTAAAGTGTTCCCAGCGGGTTTATCTCGCGCTGAAAATTGATTTTTATACTCAGGGGCCATACTTTTTCCAAAATTGGTTAACCCTCTTGCGATTTTATCAAATCCTCTTTTTGTACCTCTAGCTGCACCGACAGCACCTTTAGCTAGACCTTTGGTTCCCCCCGCTATACCTTTGGCTGCACCTGCTATACCTTTTGCGCCTAGTTTAGCTCCACCTTTGACAATACCAGGGCCATGTTTTTTAATGCCTTCATACCCAGCTTTAAATGTAGGAAAATAACC
>MDSV01087548.1_pt1 | contig 31050 bp, 28 predicted proteins | sample 810851 | NCBI WGS metagenome assembly MDSV01 (sample SAMN05326640, study PRJNA326480) | marine metagenome | isolation source: seawater | place: Atlantic Ocean: North East | collected 2012 | reverse complement strand
CTCACCTCAAAACTAGTTCTTCCTATAGAGCCGTGGTAGACCACCACGTTGATAGGCCGGATGTGGAAGCGCAGTAATGCGTGTAGCTGACCGGTACTAATAGCTCAATTGGCTTGATTTATGCACTGAAAAGAATTTTAGTAATTGATTACAAAGATAATGTTATTTTTTTATTTTATAACCCCAGTTTGAAACTGGGGTTTTTTTATTTACAATTTAATTTGAAAATATTCTATTCCTTTAAGTTAAAAGTTGATCTAAAATACCTTTCTTTCTTTTATCTTTTAATATTATATTTTTTTTTGTGGTATTTTTTAAATTCATTCTTAATTTAATAAAATTAGGAGTATAATGAGCTACCAACAAACTCCTATCTTTTTTTTCCGAATAATTCGGTGCACCCGCATGCCACATTAAGGTATTTAAAATAATCATTCCACCTTTAGGAACTTTAACTTTAGTAAATTTATATTTTTTTACATCTTCAATAGTAGGGAATCTTCTAAATTTTTGACTTCCTTTTAATAAAATTGGACCATGATTTTTTTTATCTGGCTCATTTAAATATGTTAGAATACCACAGCTTAATAAGAAATCATTTGATCCCATACCAAATGGTATTTTATCACCAGGTTTATTATAACTCACATATGGATAATCTAAATGTAGACTTTGCCCTCTGGATCCCGCAACCGAACATTGTGCAGCATAATAGGTACATATAAAATTTTTACCCATTAATTTATTAAAAGCTCTCATTGCAATTTTTGGCTGTATCATTTGTGTGAATATATTGTTGACATTTAATAGATCAAAAAAATTAATTGATTTATTTATTTTATCTACTTCATAAGTTGAAGTAGCTTTTTTATAATTTTTACTTTTCATTAATTTTTTTTTAATTATATTTTCAGCTTTATTAATAATATTTTTTTTATAAAAGTTTTTTATTATTATGTATCCTTTACCCTTTGTTAATTCATGAATAATTTTTTTTTCAAGTTTACTACTTTTGGAGAAAGAATCTTTTTTTTTTATTTTATTTTTATAAAAAATAATTTCTTTATTTGAAATTGATTTTATTGTCTTATAAGAAAGTTTTCTTTTGTAATTAAATGGATTAAAATTTTTACTATTAATAGCACCATATTTAGTTGGATCAAAATTTTTTGGCCATAAAGTTTTATTATCAAAAACCGCGTCTCTTAAATTTACATTCTTTAATTTTGAAGTTTGAAAATTTGTTCCTCTTAAATTTGTATGGGTCAGGTTTGTATCTACAATCTCTGAATTTAAAAAAATAGAATTACTTAAATCAGCATCTGTGAATACAGATTTATAGATTTTTGTATTACTAAATTCTGAATTAGATAAATCAGATTCCCAAAAATTTTTTTTTAAGAAATTTTTATTTATAAATTTTTTATTTTTTTTTTTCACCAACTAAGTTTACCTTTTAAGAGTTACACTAAAATTGGAATTAATTAGCTTATTAATTTTTTGTTCATAATTAACATTGTATTTTTGATGTTTTAAATCGCTTAACATAAACATTCTTTTTCCTAAAAAAATCCATTTATTCCAAGAAACTGACATTTGTTCAGCAAGTTCACCGATAGGGGAAATTATTTTGTTACCTTCTTGGTTAAATTCTGCAAATGCAGCCTTATCAGCTTCATTTTCTAATACAAAATAGTTATTATCACTATAAATTATGGATCTAGGTAGATATTTTTTTGAGTCTGATTTAAGAAGTTGTAGGGCGTGTTTTGCACTTGTATAAAAACCTAAATCAAAAATTATAAAACCTAATGGTGCTTCATCCAGATGACTTTCTTCTAAAAATTTTGGTGCAGTATCTTTTACATCACCTAGAATAAGTTTTGAGAATTTAAGTTTTTTTAAATTATCTTTTTTTTTAAATGTATAATCTCCACCTGAAAGTTCGTATAATCTATTTTTGGGATCTATCTCCTCTTTTATATGCCCAGTTCCAAGTTCAAATCCATAGACGTTAAAATCTATATCAATAAATTTTTTAATGTCATGTATATAATTTTCTATATCTATTAATCCTTCAAAATTCCAACAACCTAACTCAATTATAGAAATTTTCTTATAATCAAGCTCTTTTGCTTGGTGAGCTGCCATTAGAATTCCTAATGCATAATTTGGCCTAGGAATTGTACCATATTTTATTAATTCAAAAAACTTATCAAATCTTTTTCCATAAAAAAATTTGAAATATTTATATTTAAAGGAATTATAAAGTGAAAAATAATTTTTTGACTGATCTGAAATCATCTTTTAAATTACTAAAGTGTTAATTACTCTTTTCTTATCGACTCCCAAGTCTATGATTTTTCCATATATTTGTTGCCAATAAGTTGAAGAAGCAATTAAAATTGGATTATCAGATGTTAGTATTTTATTTGGTGCATAAACTTTTTTGGAAACAAAGTTGTTATGTTTTCTTTTTATTCCATCTACATAATAAGCTACTTTAGATTTTTTAAATAAAAAAGAATTTTTAATAATTTCATCAGCATATTTTCCAGTACCCCAAACTATTATATCTTTATCAAAGTATTTTCTTAAATTATCAAACATTTTACTTTCTTCCATTTGCTTTATAGAAAAATTTTCTTTAAAGAATTTAAATAACCTTTTTCTCACATGATCGTCAAAATGAATAAATTTTGCACCAGCCTTACTAAGAGAATTGTAAAAATAAACCATTGATAATGATTTTTCTAAATCTAAATTTTCAAACTTATAATCTGTACTTATTTCAAAATCACAGTTTAGTAATTTATATTTTCTAATAAGATTAACAAATGAGTCTATTTCTTTATTTTTGTAATTATCTGAAGTTAAAATATATTTTATAATTATATTTCCATTTTTTTTTGTATTATATTTCTTTAAGTTCTCAAATATTTTTAAAAATCCTTTCTTGACACCTCTTACTTTTTGATAGGTTTCTTGTGTTCCAGCATCTGTTGAAGTTGTAAGAATTATTTTATTTTGATCTAGATATTTATGAATTAGTTCGCTGTAAATTATAGAATTGCTATAGACTCTAATATCTTGGAATTTTGGGTACTTACTATCAATAAAATTTTTAAATATATTTTTAAAATTTTTTAACAAAACTGGTTCACCTCCTCCCCAAGTTATTGCTACATTTTTATCAAAGAAATTTAACTTTTTAAATTTTGATAACATTTTATTTAAATCGTAATTAGGATTAAGGCCTCCATAAAACATTTCACTACAATATGAACATCTTGCATTGCATTTTGAATGAGCTTCTATTGATATCTTATTTATTTTAATTTTTTCAATATTTGTCCATTTTTTAAATTGTAATTTTGGACATCCATCACATGGAGTTTTTTTATTATTATTAAGACCTTCAATAATTTTTTTTTTTTCAGAAATTATACTTTCAACATTGATATCATTATCTGATTTTACTTTTAAAATCTCAACGTCACCTTCCATTTTGCCATTAACAAAAAATCGTTGACAACAGTGCCTTAGGGCGTCAGGACCAAAATAAATTGATCCTTGCAAATCCTCACAACTATAAAATTTATTTTTTTTCATCTATAATTTTAAAAAAGTTTTTTACAAATTTATCTTTATCGGTTTTATATACATATTTTATTTTACTAGCTAATAATATTTTAGAGTATATTTCATATATATTCTTTAAAAATCTATTTTTTTTATATTCAATTATATTCGACTTAATAACTTTGTGTATATATATAGCAGCAAGACCAATTATTCCTTTTATATAAAAATATTTTAATTTTTGCTTGTTTGATTTATTAATTTTTTTTTGGATTAAAAAATCATAAATATCTGAATAAGCTTTAAAATGATAAAAAATATGTTCTTTAGATATACTATTTACAATCGAGTTTTTCATGTTGTATTTGATATAAAAAATATCTTTATTTACTTGTATTGAGTTTGAGTAATAAATTGATTTAAAAAAAAATAGTATGTCTTCAAAATAACCCTTATTAAATTTTATTTTATTTTTAATTATAAATTCTCTTAAAAATAAATTGGAGATGACCTGAGGTATAATAGATAATTCAAAATATTTTTTAAAAATTTCAGTTTTATTTAATCTCATTAAGTTAAGATCATGCCTTTTTTTCCTTTTCATATTTTTAATTAGATCGACTACTCTAAATCCAAAAGCAAATATATCGTCGTTTAACATATCAATTTTATTAAGAATTTTATTTAAACTATATTTTTTTAAACAGTCATCACTATCTAGAAAAAGAATGTACTTACCACTTGAATATTTTATACCTAAATTTCTTGCATGACCTGGACCAATAATATTTTTTGTTGAATTGTATAGTTTAAAATTTTGAATATTATTAATATATTTTTTAATCTTGTTTAGAGTCTTATTATTTGAAAAATCATTTATTAATAAAACTTCATATGATTTAGGATTAACTTTATGTATTTTTATACTTTTTAAAGTTTTAAGAATATTTTTTTCTGAGTCTTTAAAAGGAATTATAATTGATAATTTAATCATTTAATTAAAAAATAATATTTATTTTTTTCTAAAATATTAAATTTTTTTTTAATATTATTTATTAAATTCTTATCTTTGATATTTTTAAATTTCAATTTTTTATTTATTAAATAAACAAATCTATTTTTTTTCTTAATAATGGCAATCCAGGGCAAATTTTGATTGATTAAACTGATCTTAATTTGAAATTTTAAAAAATGTATAATATCAAATAATTTAGGATTAATTTCACCTGTCATCCAACCACCATACCAATATGTTAATTGGTTTATTCTAATTTTTTGATGATAAAATAAACCTAATATTTTTTTATTATAATAATAATATTTTTCAATTATATTACGATTATTAAACCACCAAATATAATGGTTATGTTTTTGAATTAAGGATTGATTTAAACTATTTTTTCTATTTTCATACATATTTCTAAACTCTAAATATTTATTTATGAAATTGTCATTAATTTTAAAAAAACCATTTTTAGGTTTTGATACTTTTTTGAAACTTTTTTTTATTGTAATATTGCTTTTTTTTTTGTTTAATATATTAACAATTCTTTTTATTCCTTGATTATCAATTATAATTTTTCTTTTTTCTTGTAATCTTTTGATTTTATTAAAATTTGTTAAGAGTGTAGTAAATAGTAGTTTTGAATTATTAGAATTTTTAAATTTTTCTAAATTAACGTTAAAGTAAAAGCCAAGATCTTCAAGATCGGGCATCTTATTTTCTTGATTTTTCGTATAAGAAAATAAACACGAAGGAGTCTTTAAATAATTCAATTCATATATAATTGAGCTCGAACTTGAAAATGCAAATTTACACTTATTTAGATAATCAGATATGTCTATTTTATTTATTACAATATTTAAAAATTTAAATTTTTTACTTAAATTAATTATTTTCCTGTAATTATATGCCATAGGTCCAATTATTAAATCTAACTTCATTTTTGTTTTTAAAATTTTATTTCCTTCACAAAATTGTAATATCAATTTGTAATATTTAGAAAAATCTCCAGCCCCGCCAAAGTAAATGAGTATATTTTTTTTTATTTTATTTTTATTTAATCTTTTATTTATTATTGCATATTTAGGACCAAGAAGTTTGATACATTTTTTAGAGATAAGGTTTTCATATCTTTTACTGGTATTTTTCCCACTCCATTTTGCATCAATAATATAATGACATTTATGTTTTTTTTTATTTAAATCATCAAAAACTACAATTTTATAATCATTAAAAAACTTTTTTTCCCAATGAAAGTTTAGTCTATAATCGTCAACAATAATAAACTTAATATTTTTTTTTTTAATTTTACTTTTCAAAATATTTCCATCTAGAGTTTGATTTTTAAAAATCGAATTTTCGTATAATTCGATCACATTATAATTTAAAATTTTTTTTAAAATTTTTGTTTTTTTGTCTAATGCAAAAGTTACTTTATATTTTTTTTTTAGTTCATCGGCTAATTTTATATTTCTATATAAATGACCTAATCCTATTTTTTTTCCATAATTAGTTCTAATAATAACTTCTTGCATTAATTCAAAATTTTTCTAATTTGTTTCGATAAGTCTAATTTTTTTTTTATATAAATTTTTTTTACTTCCTCTTTAACTATTTTACCCAATCTATTTTTTGGTAATGATTTAACAAAATCATATCCTAAAGGTTGCTGGAAATTAGCTAGCCTATTACGTAAAAAATTTCTTAATTTAATTTCAATCTTTATATTTTTTTTTTTGATTACACACACCAAAAATAAAGCTTCTCCAAAATATTTGTCTGGAATTCCAATTGCACAACATTCGGAGATACCTTTAAATTTAATTGCTTCTCGTTCTATATCAGAAGGATATATATTTTCTCCACTAGAGATTATCACATCTTTTTTTCTAGATACAAAATATAAGAAATTTTCTTTATCTTTATAACCAAGATCTCCTGTAAGAAAATAATTTTTGAAAAAAGATTTTTTAGTTAAATCTTTAGATTTATAATAATTTTTCAATTTAAGATTTGTCTTGCAAGCAATTTCTCCTATTTTTTCATTTTTTAGTATTCTTAAATTATCATCTAAAATTTTTACATCACAATTTTGTAAAATTTTTCCAACAGAACTTTCTTTTTTTGAATTAAATGTTAGCAAATTAGTAATTGTACCAACTTCAGCCGCACCATACATTTCATACAATTTAATGTTTTTTTTTTTAAAATCTAATTTATCTTTCACAGACAGTGTAGATGCTGCTGAAACTATTTTTTTAATTTTAATTTTTTTTTTTAATAATTCATTTTTCATTAGATTTATGTAATTTGACGACAAAATAGAAAATGATATATTTTCATTCTTAATAAATTTCTTAAATAATCTTTTGTTATATTTTTTTAAATAGAGCAAATTACAACCCGTTAAAGTTGCTAAAAATAATATTCTTTGACCAAGAGAGTGATCTACTGGAGAGGTTAGTAAAATATTGTCATTTTTAATAATTTTATAAATATTTTTAATATGCAAATAACGGTCATATTTTATCTTTTGAGTATAAAGTATTGGTTTAGGTGACGCTGTAGTTCCTGAAGAAAAAGTAATAATAAAATTTTTATTAGAATATTTTTTTGATAGTTTTTTATTATATAAAATTTCTTTATCATTATTTTTTGAATATCTAAAAAAATTACTATCCAAAATAGTATTTTTTGATTTGATATATTTTTTTAAAAAACTGTATTCGCTTGAAAAAAAAATTAGGTCAGGTTTTATAAATTCATAGACATCTAAAATTTGATTTTTTGATAATGAATTGTTTATTGGAATAAATGTTTTACCTAGCTTTGAACAAGCATAAAATAAAATTAAGTACGAAAAAAAATTTTTTGAAATAAGAAATATTTTCTCATTTTTTTTAAATTTTTTAATAATATTGGAAGTATTTTCTATGAAATTGTAAATTTGACCATATGAATATTCTTGGTTTTCACTAATAACTCTTTTTTCTATTTGAAGGTTTTTAAGAAAAATAGAGTATAAATTCATTACTTAATTATTTTATCTATAATTTTTTTTACTGTTTGATTTTTTTTTATTTTAAAATAGCTCAGATTAATATTTTTTTTTGATACAATTTCAAGTTCAGATATAATCGTCATTAATGCTAAAGAGTCTACTTTTTCGTTATCAAAAATATTAAAATTTAGTAACTCTTTTGGTTTAATATTTTTTTTAATTATTCTTTTGGTTGATAAAATTTTTTTTAATAATGTTAATAATTCTTTTTGTTTCATAATTTATTTAACAAATGATAATTTCATTCTTTGACCAAATTTGAGTTTCTTTTTAGATTTTTTTCCCAAAATGAAATTAAAAAACTTAGGGTGCAAACCATAAGAGGGTCTAATTGAACTAATATTATACTTAGTAAATGTATCATTTTTATTAATATCTTTAATTACATAAAGAGATTTTCTTCCTGCTAAATTTTTTTTTGAACTTTTGCTAATTTTGATTTTTTCATTACCTAGCATTTTTTCTGTCTCTCTAATGTTTTTTATCATCTCTTTAAAATCTGGAATGTTCATTGAGAAAAAATTATCAACAGATTTAACATTTTTTTCAAGGTTAATATGTTTTTCAATTACTTTTGCACCTAATGATATGGCCACACTTGGTGCTATTTTATCTAAAGAATGGTCAGAAAATCCGACAATAGTCTTATATTTTTTTTTTATTTTTTTAATAGCTGACAAATTTAATTCTTCTGTAGCTGCTGGATATGAGCTTGTACATTTTAAAACAACAATTTTTTTACATTTATTTTTTTTTAAGGTTTTAATTGCTAAATCCAAGTCTTTTTCTGTCGCTAAGCCCGTAGATATAATTATTGGTTTCCTTGTTTTAGCAACTTTTGCTAACAGCGGTATGTCGGTAATCTCTGGAGATGCAATCTTATAAATAGGACAGTTTTTTTTTTCTAAAAAATCAACAGTTTCTAAATCAAAAACAGATGAAAAAAGGATAATTTTTTTTTTGCTACAGTATCTTTTTAAATTGTCATACCATGCATAAGGAGTTTCAGCTTTTTTGTAAAGATTATAAAGGTTGTTATATTTTTTCCAGTTTAGATTTTTTATTTTAAAATCTTTTTTTTTTGAATTAATTGTAATTTTATTGGCTTTATAAAGCTGTATTTTGATCGCATCTACTCCAATATTTTTTGCTTGATCTATAATTTTATAAGCGTTTTTAATATTACTGGAGTGATTTGCAGACATTTCTGCAACTACAAATATTTTTCTGTTTTTTTTATTAAAAATATTATCTATTTTTTTTACCATTTTTAATTTTTTTTATTACTAAATTATAAGTTTTTTCTGATAATTTTGTTTTTGTATTAAGCTTCTTATTTAATAAATTTAGATTATTCCAACAGTTTATAATTTCAACTTTTCTTCCTGAATTATAATCATTTAACATGCTCATAGTATGATTTTTACTTGAAAGAGTTTGTTTAACTCTACTATTTATAGTTTGGTAAATGGGAATGTTCAATCTTTTTACAATAATTTCAAATTCATTAATAATATCTTTTATTAGTTTAATATTTTTTTTTGATCTACTTATTTGAAAATTATTAAATCCTGTCTTTAAAGCTACTAAATTAAATGCAAACGAATTTATAGATTTGATATAAATTTCACTGTAGATATTTTTTACTTTTGGTGAGATTATTTTTTTAGAAATTAGTTTTCTTAAAAAAACAGCCTTTTTTTTCATTTTTAGGTCAATTTCTTTTAAAGGATAACCTCTTTGAACATGACTTATAACTGTTTCACCAGGTTTAATTATTTTTCCAGATAACCACATAGTCATACCAATAATATTTTTTTTGTACTTATCTAAATATAGATTATCTAATCCAGATATTTTTTTTTTATTTAAAATATTTTTAAACCACCAATGTGGCAACTCTGTGCAAGGAGGTATAAATGCTGTATCATTGTTTGCATATTTTAATATTTTTTGTAGTAATTTTTTATTAACGTCTTTTAATTTTATTGTTATAAAGATATAATCAAAAGTTAAACCTTTAAGTTTATTTAGATTATTTAAAAATATTATGTTTTCTGTATCTTTTAAAATAGTTTTTTTTTTTAGAATATTGTTTTGAAATATCTTTAGTTTAAGCCCTTTTTTTTTGATAATTTTATAATGTTCATTTCTGCATATAGTAAAAATTTTTGTTTTATTAGAAGACAAACAATAAGTTAAATGAGATCCAATAGCTCCACCACCAAAAATTAAAATCTTTATTTTATTTTTATCCATTTTCCAGATTTATCAGATTTAATTGAAGCATCAAAAAAATTTGAAATTTTCTGAGATGATTTTAAACCAAAAGTATAATTATTTTTTTTCTTTGAAATTATTTCATTTGCTATGTCATAGTAAATATTTGCAAAAGCTTCTAAAAAACCAGATGGATGACCTGGTTTATAACGATTATATCTATCCTTATTTGCCTCATAAATTGCAGAACTTCTATCAAAAATTGTTTTAGTTCCATCGATGTTGAGTAATAAAAGTTTTTCAGGATCATCTTGTTTCCATACAACTGTTTTTTTTGTACCTATAATTTTTAATTCCAAGCCGTTAGAGATACCTGGGAATGTTTTACTAATTATAAACTGACCAAAAATATTCTTATTTATTTCAGTCATAAAGTATGCATTGTCAATTATTTTAAACTTTGAATGATTGAAAAATTTTGCAAAAACTCTATTTGGAGTTTTTTCAAAAAGAAAATCACACATATTGATTAAATGAGAACCTAAATCTCCCAAGATATTTGGGTACCCAATATCATTTAATCTCCAGGTTTTTGGTTTTATTTTTTGACTAGTTTTTGAAATAAATGCATTTTGAGGCATATAAAAAAAAAATTGTTTTAATTGACCAATTTTTTTATTTTTTAACATTTCTTTAAGCTCTCTTAAAATAGGATACCCAGTATAATTATAAGTCACTCTAATTGTATTTTTTCTCGAAAATATATTATTAACTTTCTTCATTTGATCAGCGCTGTTTATCAAGGGTTTTTCTGATATAATTGGAAGATTAATATTCTTTAAATCCTTTAAAATTTTAGAATGAGTTGGTGTCGGCGTTAAAAGAACAATAGCATCTAATTTTTTTTTTTCATATTTAATAAAGCTTTCTAATGAATTATAAACTCTTGATTTATTTACATTATAATTAATTCCACTTTTTGAATTTATCTTTTTTTTTGTACTAAAAAAACCTGAAACTAATTTCCATTTATTATCAAGCCTGCTTGCTAAATAATGCATTTTTCCAATCGTAGAATTTATTCCTCCACCAATGAAGCCTAAACTTAGATTTGTTTTCATTAAGATATATATATATATTTATTATACAATGTATATTAGAAACTACTAATCAAAGTATAGACAAAAAAAATATAATGAACATTGCAATAATTCCAGCTAGGAAAGGTAGCAAGAGAATAAAAGGAAAAAATATTAAAAATTTTTTAGGCAAACCTATCATTAGTTATGCAATAAAACAGGCAATCAAATCAAAACTTTTCAAATATATAATTGTCTCTACTGACTCATCAAAAATTAAAAAAATATCTGAAAGATATGGAGCAAAAGTTTTTTTTCAAAGACCTAAAATAATTTCAAATGATAAAGCTAAAACTCAAGAAGTTATAATTCATTCATTAGACTGGTTTAAAAAAAGAAATATACAATTTAATTATGTGTGTTGTATTTATCCAACGTCTGTATTAATTCAATCAAATGATCTCAAAAAATCATTTAAGTTAATGAAAAAAAATAAAAACTCATTTGTAATGTCAGCTCAAAAATATTCCAATCAAATTGAAAGATCTTTTAGGATATTAAATAAAAAAATTGTACTAACAAATAAAAAGAAATTCTTTGAAAATTCTCAAAATTTAAGAGAATTTTATCATGATGCAGGCCAGTTTTATTGGGGGCGACCACAAACATGGTATTCAAAGAATACTATTTCAGGTAAGAAAAGTACAATTTATGAATTAAAAAAACATCAAGCAGTCGATATTAACACTTTAGATGATTGGAAATTTGCAGAAAAATTATACAAACTTAGATATTAATCAATTTTATTATACTATAGATTAAAAATGCAAAAAAAAATTATATTTATCATCATTTTTTTTTCCTTAATATTTGTTTCTTATGTGTATATTGAAAAGAATATAGGGAATGCAGATAGTCAATTTTTTACTAAGATAAAATTAATAATTCCAGATAAAATAAAGAAAGTTCTTAAAGAAAAAATATTTGTTTATTCATATATTAATACTTTAGAAAATGAAATAATTATAAAAGATAAGCATCTAATCGACTTAAGCTATAAATTTTCAAGTACTCATGGAATGAACTTTAAAAAATTAATTGATAAAAAAATTATTTTAAGTAATAACAAAAAAAAATATCATTTTACAGAATTTGAAACTGAATTACTTCCGTGGCAAGGACCTCACGGATATTTTAATTTATATGATGAAAATATTTTTTTAATTTCAAAATTAGGAATAATAAATTATGGAAATATAGATTTACTTAATAATGAAAATTTTAGTTTTGATATAATCCCCTCTAATTTGCTTGAATTAGTAAATTATAAAAAATTTATTGAACATCGTCATTATGGAGTTAAGGGATTACTGATAAATAAAAATCAAATATATGTTTCATTAATTTATCAACTTCAAAAAGGTTGTTATAACACCTCAATTTTTGTAGCAGAATTAAATTTTGAAAAATTAGAATTTAAGAAATTCTTCAACCCAAATACTTGTGTTGATGAAAATGATGAATATTTTAAGATTGTACCAGAACGATTGCAGCCATTGCAATCTGGTGGAGAAATGACACTTTCAAAAGATAATAAAATTATTTTTTCTACTGGAGAATTTAGAAAAAGAGACTTGGCTCAAAAAGAAGATAGTATATTTGGGAAAATAATTGAAATTGATAGATCAAATAAAGAATTCAGAATTCTATCAATGGGCCATAGGAATCCACAGGGACTTTACTATAATTTTGAAAAAAATATTTTGCTTTCTACTGAACACTCAGCTCAAGGAGGAGATGAAATAAATATTAATGACTCAATTGAGTCAAATGAGATTAAAAACTATGGTTGGCCTATTTCTTCTTATGGAGAACACTATGATTTTAATAGTAAAAATGCATTAAAAAAACTTTATAAAATAGCTCCTTTAAATAAGTCGCATAAAGATTTTGGATTTATTGAGCCTTTAAAATATTTTGACCTCAACTCCCGCGCACCAGGAGTTATTATAAAAATAAATCAAAAGTTTAATAATTTAAGTAATAATCAATACATGGTAAGTCTAATGAAATCTAGACAGCTTCATCATATTATACTTAATGACGAACATAATAAGATATTAGATAGTGATATAATAAAATTTGGAGGTAAAGAAACAGACTATAAGCATCGGGTGAGGGATATTATATATGATGAAACAACTAATAAAACTTTGCTATTATTTGAGAAAGATATCAAGTATTCCGAAGAGGAATATAATTATTGGATTGGAATTCTTGAGCCGGTAAATTAATTATAAAGCCAATCTATATGATTAAGGTCAAAAAATTGACAAAATAAAAATTGATAGTGTTGAAATTTTAATTATGAGACATAGCAAAAAATTTTTTTTTACCACAAGAAAACTTACCGGTCCTTATAGATTTATAATTGAAGCAGCCAAAAAACACTCTGAAGAATTTACTAATGAAAGGCTTTCTATAATTGTAAACCAAAATTATAGAATAGATATAATATCAATTTTTTATGTGATTAAATTTTTTTTTGAAACTAATTTTTTTTCAAAAAAAAAAATTATGTTAGTCAATTATCATGGTTACAACTTAGGTCGCTATACAATTCCTGAAATACATAAAAATTATAACGTTTACTCAAATAAATTTTTATTTATTTGTGAGTCATTAAAATGTTTTTATATAAATTTAAATATATTAAGAAGTATAATTAAATTAGAAAAAAATAATATTAAAGCTGCGTTTATAGATCATTGTATGTATAAAAATGGATTAATTTTTTCTGTTTTATCAAGAAAAAAAATTCCAATTTATACAACTGGATATCCAAAAGGCATTATATATTTCATTAATAATAAAAAAAAAATATTGAATTACGAAGATATAATTCAATTAAAAAAAACAAAAAAATTAAATAAAAAACAAATTAAGGATGCCAAATCCTCAATAAAAAAAATAATTCAAAAGCCAGATATTATACCTTGGATGAAGTCAATAAAATTTGTTAAAGAAAATAAAAAATTTGATAAAATTACTCATTTAATTTATGCACACTCATTTACAGATGGACAAATGTTATATGGATATGATGGATTTATAAATGTTTATGACTGGCTAGAATTTACAATTGATGAGTTGGCAAAAAATAATAATAATAAAATTATAATCAAGGCTCATCCTTTTTTCTTTGATGCAAAATTTCCAAATATAATGATGAAATATGATAGAAAATTATTTTTTAGAATGATGCTTAAATATAAAAAAAATAAAAATTTAATTTTTCTAAAAGAACCAATTAAAAATGGTGATCTTCTTAAAAAATTAAATAAAAAAAAAATTATTTTGATTTCTCACCATGGGTCTGCGATTTTAGAAGGTTTATTTTTAAATTTTAAGTGTATAGCATCCAAGGCTACTTTTTGGTCTTCAAAGTTTCAACTTACCAATCATTGGGATGATAAATTAACATATAAAAAAATATTAAAAAAAAATTGGGATCATTTAAATAATTGTAAGATGATAGATGTTTATAATATTTGCTACCAAGTTTTTTGTAATCCACTTAGTCTATATGGTAAACATTTTTGGCAAGAAATTTTATCAAGAGAATTGAAGATTCCACGACAAAAAATCTATCAAGAGTCTGTAGACATCCTTGATAAAGTAAACTTAGATAGTAAAAAATTAAAGAAATTAATACAAAAAATTTCTAAAAGTATAGAATGTGTAAAAATAGGCAATTAAAATGAAAAAACAAATATCTTTTTCAATACTTGGACTAGGAAGAGTTATTGATAAAAGAGCTTTTTATATGTTCAAAAATGAGATCACTAATGGCTATGTAAAAGCTATATTTGATATTAACAAAAAAAAAACAAAAAAATATGAAAAACTATTTGAATGTAGGGCAAAAAATTCATTAAATAAATTTTTAAGTGTTAAAAGTGATTATGTTTATATTGCTACTGAGTCAGGAAATCATTTTAAACATATATTAAAATGCTTTGAATTTAATAGGAATGTTATAGTTGAAAAACCTCCTGTGCTTAAAGTAAAAGAATTAGAATTTTTAAATAAAATAGCACAAAAAAAAAAATTAAAATTTTATACAGTCTTTCAGAATAGGTTGAATAAGTCAGTAGAATATGTAAAAAAAATTATTAAAAAAGAAAAATTAATTTTTGTTGATTTATCTTTAATTTGGTCTAGATCGCAAGAATACTATAAAGACTGGCATGGTAATTGGAAATTAGATGGAGGAGTTTTAGCACAACAAGGGATCCACTACGTTGATTTATTAATTTATTTATTTGGAGACCCAAAAAAATGTGTGAGTTCATTAACAAATAAGGTAAATAAGTTACAAGCTGAAGACACTCACTCATCATTAATTATTTTCAAGAAGAATAATCTTAGTTGTACTGTAAACATGTCCACAGCTTTTAGACCAAGAGATTTTGAGGCATCAATTAATATTTATTGTAAAAAAAGAATTATATCATTAGGAGGTCTTTGCTGTAACAAGGTTTCTATAAGCAATCTTGAGGCAGGAAGTAATAAATTTAAAATGATTAAAAAATTTACAGAAAAAGTTTCAAGCGGATATGGCATTTCACATAAAAAAGTATTTCAAAAAATTATTGACCATGAATTAAATAGAAAGAAGACCCCACTTAAGGCTTACAATACATTAAGTACGATTAAATTAATAAATATGATGTATAAAAGTTTTGATCAAAATAGATGGATTAACTTTAATGAAAAGCAAATAATATCTAAGTTAGGTAAATGAGAATTCAGAATAGAAATTTAAATGAATTTATTACTAATAATATTTTTAAAAAAAAAAAATATGCTCTAATCATAGGTGAAACACCTTCATCAGGAGCAAGGTCCCCTAAACTTTGGAATAAAGTTTATAGAAAATATAAAATTAAAATAAAAATGTTTCCAGCGGACGTACAAAAAAAAAATTTATCTCCATTAATGAATTATTTGAAATTAGATGATTCATTTATCGGATCAGCTATTACAACACCGTATAAAGAGCTGATTTTAAATTATATAGACTTTTTTTCATCTGAAGTTCATATAATAGGTTCAATTAACACATTAAAAAAAATGAATAAAAAGTTGGAGGGCTATAATACAGATTATTTTGGAGCAATTAATTCTTTATCTTTATTTGAAAAAAAAAAAAATATTTTAGTTTTTGGATGTGGAGGAGCAGGAAAAGCAGTCATTTTAGCTTCTACCAAAAAATTTAATAATGCTTTCTTTTATTTTTTTAATAGAGATAAAAAGAAACTAAGATTATTTATTAAAAAATTAAAAATAAAGAATTATAAAATAGTAGATTATGAGAAAATATTAAGTTTAAGGAATATTGATCTAGTAATTAATACGACAAGTATTGGATTTAATTCCTGGATTTTAAGAAATAAAAAATTTTATAATTTAATTCATTTTACTCCATTTACAAACTTAAAAAAAATTAGAGGAACCAGAAGTAAAAATAAAAAAGAATTTTTTAAAAAAAATCATGAATTAATTCGCCAGGATAAATTAAATTACTTAAATTTTTTAGAACAAAATTCAAATTGTGAATTTTTTGATATAATATATAACCCAAGCATGACTAAGCTATTAAAACTTGCTAAGGTTAATAATCATAAAATTTTGAATGGCTTAAAGATGAATCTAGACCAAGCAGTAAAAGCTTTTTGTATTGTAAATAATAAAGAATTTAAGAAAACAAATATTTTGATGAAAAAAAATGGATAATAAATTCCCAGGAAAAGATATTAGCCAAGAAGATATTAAAACTAAATTTCCGTTAGTAGCTAAAAAAAAAGATAATCATAAATCTAAGTTTATAGTTTCGGGAGTAGAGTTTGGAGGTGATTTAACTCCAATTTTTGCTGGACCAAATATGGTTGAAAGTAAAGATTTAATATTTGATGTCGCTAAAAATATTAAAAGTATTGGAGCTCATTTTATGAGGGGGGGTGCATTTAAACCTTTGACCTTTCCTTATAGAAATAAAAAATACACCGAAACGAGAGAGGATGGAATTAAATGGCTTGGATTAGCAAAGGAAAAATATAACATCCCTATAATTACTGAAGTTATGGAGGAAAAATATATTGATATGATTTCTGAAGTTGCTGACATTTTACAAATTGGATCAAGAAACATGCAGAATTATCCATTGATAACAGCATGTGCAAAAACTCAAAAACCGATAATGATAAAAAGACATTATGGTGCTTCTTTAAGAGATTGGCTTGGATCTGCAGAATATGCTCTCCTAGAAGGAAATGAAAAAGTTATTTTGTGTGAAAGAGGAGTGTCAGTTCCTCATACACATAGAGCTACATCAAGATTTTTGATTGATTTACAAGTTGTTCCTGCAGCACAAGAAATAACTCATTTACCAATAGTTGTAGATCCTTCTCACGCAACTTTTTGGAGAGCCTGGGTAAAACCCATGGCATTAGCATCAATTGCTAGTGGGGCGGATGGCATTATGCTTGAAGTACATCCTGACCCAGAAAATTCAGCAGTTGATCCGTTACAACCAATTAATTATGATGAATTTAAATCTCTAATGTTTCAAATGGATAAATTGTCAAAATCTATAATGGGTAAAAAAATATTTATATAATTATTAATATTCATAATAATGAAAAAAAAACTTTATACAGATATTAATATTAAAAGAATTGATAACTTTTTAGATAAACATTTAGAAACTGCAAACAATTTAAAAGATGATGTTCCACCTTTTTCTTCAGTAGAAATAAGTATTAACGGAGCATGTAATAGAAGATGTTTTTTTTGCCCAAGAGTAGATGAAGAGGGTTATCCAAATATTTTAGAGTCTTTAGATATGAAAATATTTGATCGATTAATTGATGATTTGACATCAATTAATTATCAAGGAAGAGTAGCTTTTTCAGGTTTTTGCGAACCTTTATTGTCAAAAAATTTAGATCAGTACATTTTTAAAATAAAAAAAAAACTTACAAAAACAATAGTTGAAGTAGTTAGCAATGGAGATCCACTTTTAGCAAAAAATGGAAAAGAAAGACTAACTAATCTTTATAAATCTGGTTTAGATACAATTAAAATTAGTCTATATGATGGACCTCATCAAATTGAACTCTTTGATAAGATTAAGAGGGACTTAAATTTGTCTGAAGATCAATATATTGTAAGAAAAAGATATTTAGGTCCAGAAGAAAGCTTTGGTATTACAATTTCTAACAGAGCTGGTTCAGTTAGTCTTAAAAATGAAACATTTGAACTTAAAGCTCTTAAGGAGCCATTAAAACAACCTTGTTATTATCCATTTTATAAAGTTTTGATTGATCATAATGGAGATGTTTTAATGTGTTCTAATGACTGGAAAAAAGAAAAATCGATGGGTAATCTTTCAAAAGATTCTTTGCTTACAATATGGTCAAATGAAAAATTTGTAGATTTAAGAAAAAAATTACTTAATAGTGATAGAAATCATAAACCTTGTAATGTTTGTGATGTAAATGGAATATTGAATGGAAAAAAATCTTTTGAAAAATGGAAAAATTATTTTTCCCAGAAATCTTAATTTAAAAAAAAAAATAAATGTAGGAATTATAGGCTCAGGTAAAATGGCAATAGAATATATTGCTGTCATAAGGTCGTTTGATCATAAACTTGCATATTTATTTTCACCTTCAAATAATAAAAATGCAAAATTAATTGCAAAAAAAAATAATTCAAAATACCTTAAGAGTTATAAAGAAATACTACTAGCTAAGGATGTAGATATATGGATTGTATGTACTTCTTGGAATAAATTGAAGGAGGTTTTTTTAAAGATTTCAAAAATTAAAAAACCTATTTTATTCGAAAAATCTTTGATTTTAAGCACAAATGAAATTAGAAAAGTTTTAAGATCAAAAAATTATTATTCAACTAAAAAAATGTCATTTGCTTTTAATCGTAACTATTATGATTATGTTCCTTTTTTATGTAATTTTATTAGTAAAAATTTATTAATATATGGAAGTGCTTTTTTTTACGATACATATAAAGATATTTTTAAAAAACATAGAATACCCAATTCATTTATAACATATTATATTACTTCACATTGGATATCGTTAATTTTAAAAATTTTTAAAGTTTGCAATATTAAGATTATTAGAATTACCAAAAAAAATGTAGTAGAAAATAATAAATTAAATTTTAAAAAAATCATTATTAGTGCAAAATATAAAAACAAGAAAATAACATTTGATATATTCAATTTTCCCAATTTGCCTAATAATCATAGTATCAAATTATTTTTTAATAAAAAAATAATCGAACTTTCTCCAATAGAAAAAATCAAAATTTTTAATAATATAAATAAAACAAATACAAATAAGTATTTTTTACATTTAAATAAAAAGAATGTGGATGATAAATTTAAACCAGGATTAAGATTTCAATATTATGATTTTATAAATCATTTTCTTAATAAAAAAAAATCACAATTGGTTACTCCTTTGAAAGATTTACTAGAAATCTATAAAATATGTGAATTGTTGAAGTAGATATATTAATGCGAATAAAAAATATAAAGATTTATTTTATCAAAAAAAAAAAATATGAGTCTACTCATCCAATACCAACCTTTTACAAGAAAGGCTTCGTTTTTATTAAATTAATAAGTGATGATAATATAGAAGGTTATGGAGAGCCATCACCATATATAACTAATCCAAAAAAATTAATAAAGATAATAGAAAAAGTTTATTTTAAATATTTTCAAAAAAAAAATTTAAATATTCATTATGTAAAAAAACTGAAAAAAGAAAATAAAAATAGTTTGCTAAATCTATTATTACCTGCATTTGATCAGGCTATATTTGAAATTTATTCTAAAGAAAAAAATATAAGCGTTTCTAGAATTTTAAATAAAAAACCTCTCTCAAATTTAAATTTTTATGCAAGTGGGGGAATGTTTTTCGATGGAGATAATTATCAAAAAATTCTTAACGAGGCTATAAATTCAAAGAAAGAGGGTTATTTGGGATATAAATTTAGACCTTTATTACCAAAAAGTAATTTATCTCATCAACAAAGAATGAAAAATCCACCACCAATAGACATTAGAGCATTAGAAAATTTTTCAAGCAAATTGAGATCAAAATTGGGACCAGAATTTAAAATAATGATAGATTTAGGATGTCGATGCAAAAATATTAAAGAAACAAAATATCTTTTTGAAATGTTTAAAGAACATAACTATTATTTCATAGAAGAGCCATTTAAAAGAAATTTTAAGTCTTATAAAATTTTAGATAATATTCAAACAAAGATAAATATAGCTGGTGGCGAGCACATCAACAATATTCAACAATTTTATAGTTGGAATAAGAAAGGACATCTTAACTTTTTTCAACCAGATACTAATCTAATGCTTTTTAATGAAATTAATCTAATGGTTAATAAAATTGGTTATGAGAAAATTATTTTACATAATTGGTGCAATAAAATAAATTTTTTAACTAATATCAATTTTGCTTTTTCTTTAAAAAAAAAAGTATTAATAGAAAAAAATATAATTCCTAATCCATATGATAAATTTTTTAATATTGGTAAACAAGAAGTTAAAAATGGAAAAATTGATTTTAAAGATACGATAGGGTACGGTTTATCAATAAAAGATTCAAAAAAACAAAACTTAGAAATTTATGAAAAAAATCTATAAAATAGTTGCCGTGGTTTCGGCAAGAGCTGGATCAAAAGGTATTCCAAACAAAAATATTAAATTATTAAATGGAAAACCTTTAATTTATTATTCCTTAAAATCCCTTTTAAAAGTAAAGGAAATAGATAGAATTGTTCTTTCTTCAGATAGTGAAAAAATTTTAAATACTGCTAAAAGACTTTCAAAGAAAATTCAATTGATGAAAAGACCTAAATTTTTAGCTAAAGATAAAACTCCATTAACTTCAGTTGTTAAATATTCAGCCATTGAATTAGCTAAAAAAGGATATGTTTCAGATTTTGTTTTGCAAATAGCACCAACTTGTCCATTTATAAAAATCAAAACAATAAAACACATAATTAAACTACTTAAAAAAGGTAATGACTGCATAGTTACTTTAAAAAAAATAGAACACGAACATCCATATAGAGCAAAAGAGTTGAATAAAAAAAATTTACAATTTAAAAGCTTTCTTAAAAATGTAGATGTAGAAAAATTTATTTCCAGGCAAGATCTTCCAAAATTATTCTGCACTTCAGGAGGAATATATGCCAGAAGTTTTACATTATTAAAGAAATTTAATGAAAAAGATTTTAATTTAGGAAAAAAACCTATAGGTGTTGTAGTTGATGATATTGAAGCAATTAATATTGATCGTCTTATAGATTTTGACTTTGCTGAATTAATGTCTAAAAAATATAAACTAAGATGAAAAAAAATACTGAAAAAATATCTATAATAATTAGAACTAAAAACGAAGAACGTTGGATCGAACAATGTTTAAAAAAAATATTTGATCAAAATTATGATAATTTTGAGGTAATTCTTGTTGATAATAATTCTAAAGATAATACTTTAAAAAAAGCTAAAAAATTTCCAATAAAAGTTGTAAAGATAAATAAATTTCTTCCTGGTAAAGCAATTAATTTAGGAATTAAAAAATCTAAAGGTACAATAATTGTTTGTCTTTCAGCACATTGTATTCCAATTAATAATAATTGGTTAAAAAAAATTTCTTATTCACTTAAAAATTCAAGAGTAGCAGGGGTTTATGGAAGACAAAAACCATTAAGTTACTCCAGTGATTTTGATAAAAGAGATCTTTTTAATTTATTTGGTCCTGAAAAAAAAATACAAAAAAAAGATACCTTTTTTCATAATGCTAACAGTGCATTTAGAAAGAAATTATGGACTAAAATACCTTTTGATGAAAAAACAAAACATATAGAAGATAGAATTTGGGGTAACGAAGTAATCAAAAAAGGTTATAAAATTATTTATGAACCTGAAGCTGCTGTTTATCATTGGCATGGCATTAATCAAGATATGGAGCCAAATAGATGTAAAAAAATTGTAAATATATTAGAGAATCTCAATCAAGACTTTAAATCTAATATTTTAGAAAATGAAATTAATCCCAATTGTGTTGCAATTATACCTCTAAGAGGTGAAACTTTACACATTGATAATAAACTTTCTCTTTTAGAGGTTACAATTAGTCAGTTGAAAAAATCAAAACTAATAAAAGACATTTATTTAGCAACAGACAATAAAAAAAGTAAAAAAATTGGTCTTGAGTCAAATATAAAAGTACCTTTTTTAAGGCCAAAATATTTATCTGATACTTTTATAGACATTAAATCAATATTGACTTTTTTCTTAGACCGCCTAGAAAAAAAAAAAACTATTGATATAGTCGTTGTGGCTACAGAAAATTTTCCTCTTAGAGATTTTAATATATTTGATAAAATGATTAATAAATTAATCAAAAATAACTTAGATAATGTAATCGCTTGTAAAGAAGAAAAGGGATCTATTTTTATAAAAAAAAATAATAAATTAGATAAAATTAATGATGGAGAGGTACCATTTAATTTGAGATCTCAAGAGGCCTTTACATCTAGAATCGGTATAGCTTATGTGGCAAGAGCCTCAAGTCTTATAAATGAGAGTAATTTATTTTCTAATAGATTGGGATATTATTACATTAACAATCATTTAGAAATGACTGAGGTAAATAATAAGAATTTATCTAAACATATAAAAGATATTATAAAGATAACTCACACTAACAATAAATAATGCATCTATTTATTGTTCATCAATTTCCAGACTATGATAATTTTGTTCCAATTATTGTAAATTTAAAAAAAGAAACAAATTCTAATTTTGCAATTATGAATATTTTTCCAGTTCATGATTTAAAATATTATGGATTAAATTCAATACTAAAAAAATATAAAATTCAATTTATCGACGTATTTAATCTTAATAAAAAATCTATTTTTATTAAACTTTTATTGAATTTTATAATAATACTTCCCAAAATGATAATTAAAAGACTTAATAGATTGTGGTATTATTTTTATCATAATTATACATTATTCTATAAAAAACATTTAGTTTCTTTGATTAAAAGAGAAAAAATAAAATCAATAAATATTGATAACAGTCTGCCCGAAAGATATAAAAAAATATTTTTTTCTGCTTGTAAAGAAACAAATATTAAATTTAATTGTTACAGGATAGGTGTTGAAATGAGACAAGATATTAAAATTAAAGCCGAGGAATATAGTTTATTTGATCATACTATCATTCAGGATCAAAATTTTATGATAGATACAAATAAAATAAATGATAATAAATTTATAAGAATATCAAGTCCAAGGTATTCACTTAATTGGATAAAAGAAGTAGAAAATTCATATAAATATAAACTTAGAGAATATGATTCAAATATTACTAAGAGAAAATTAAGAGTACTGCTAGTAACAAGAAATGAGGTCTCCAATAAGTCTTGGCAAATTATACATTACAAGCTGAAAAAAATTGAAAATTTAGAATTAAGAATAAAAATTAAGCCTAGGGGCCAATTTAGTCCATTACATATTCAAGAGAATATAATTAATGAATACAATACATCAGAATTAGTGAATTGGGCCGATGTCATAGTCTCTCATTCAACAAGTATTTTGATAGAGGCTATTATTAAGAATAAAAAGATTCTTTTTTTAAATTATTTATATGCTTTAGAGAAGAAAAAAGAATTTAAGTATATATTTGAAGATCAAAATATTGTTGAGTATGTTAATTCAATAGAAAATTTATTAAAACGAATTCAATATTTTAAGTCTAATAAAATAAATATTGATAATAATGAAAAATACCAGCAATCTAAAAAATTTTTCTTACAGAAATATCTAGGAAATGATTATTTTAACAAAACAATTAATCTCAAGAAAGAATTTATTAATATTTATCTAACATAATCTTATATTTTTGGATTTCATTATCCATAATTTTTTGGATAGATAGTGAATTTTTTTCAGAAAAATAAATTTTTTTAATAATCTTTTCATAGTTTTTTACTTTCTTATTTAATTGAATGGTTAATTTTTTCCTATTAAGTTTTAAATTTTGTTCAATATTATGCTCTTCAAAAAAAAATTTTTTTATATAAAAAAGTCTTCGTGCATTGAGATAATTTCCCATAATATTACTTTTTAAACTAATAATTTTCTTATTTAATAAAATTGCACTAAATATGGCAGTTGAATCATGAAATAATACTAAAAAAGAATTTGAAATATATTTTTCAGTTTTATATTTGTATATCTCAAAATCACGTAATTTTTTTTTATACAAATTATAGTTCGATGAAGGATGGAGACATATCACAATTTTTTTACGAAATAATTTATTTAAGTTTAGTAAATAAGTTTTTAAATAAGAGAGATAATCATTTACCATTTTTTTATTAATTATGTGGCCTCTTCTTAAAATATCCATGTGCAATATACCTGTATCTATAAATGTGATATATTTTTCATATTGTTTTTTTTGGGTATTTATAAAAGGTAGTTTGACACTTGTACTTTTTATTTCCTTATATTTTTTTATTAATAAAGTTTTTTTATTGTAAGAAGATTTATAATTTTTATAAATATCTTTTTGAGAAATACATAATATGTCTATCTGATTAATTAATCTTAGAATAATTAAAATTCTATAAACAAATAACGAAAATCTTTTAGAATAATAAAATTTGATTTTTTTGACTAGATTTACATGAGTCCAATTTTCTACTTTATAACTATTGAATTGTAAAATATTTGAAAAAGATATTTGAAAAATATTTTTTCTACTAACTAAATAATGTAAAAATATATTTCTAAAACCAAAAGATAAATTGTTTATAAGAAATATATTGTTTTTGCTTAAAAAAATATTTAACTCAGAAAAACTTTTTGGATTAAAATGAATAATATTTTTTTTTTTAAAAAACTGATAATTAATTTTTAATTTTTTTTTATTTCTAATATTATAAGTGTTAATAAAGTAAAATTTTTTATATTTTTTTCCTAAAAAGTCATATAATTTATTTTGAAGAAAGTACTTTTTTTCAATAGAAGGACCCACATTTATTTCTGCTATAATCATGATATTTATATAAATATATTTATTGTAATATCATTATAAATCTTTAAATCCTAAAAAAAATTTAAGTTACAGTTTAAAATTTAAAATATAATAGATTGCTAGAAGTTTACTCAGAGGACTTAAAATCGTAAAATATATTTGTAAAAAAAATCAATTTAGCCTTAGTTTGACCTAATTTATTTGATTTTTTATACAAACAATTATACGTAAATATCTAATAAATAAAACTTCTTATTACAAAGTTAATAAGAAAAAAGATAAAAAAGATGAATTTAAATAAAAAAAATATTTTAATAACAGGTGGCACAGGTTCTTTTGGCAGAGCTTGCGTGAAACATATCTTAAAAAATTTTAAACCAAATAAATTAGTTATTTTTTCTAGAGATGAATTAAAGCAATTCGAAATGGCTCAAGAGTTGCAGAAAACAAATAGTAAAAATAATTGTTTAAGATTTTTTTTAGGTGATGTTAGAGACAAAGATAGATTAGACTTAGCATTAAAAGATATTAACTATGTTATTCATGCAGCTGCACTTAAACAAGTCCCTGCTGCGGAATATAATCCTATGGAATTTGTTAAAACTAATATAATTGGAGCTGAAAATATTATTTTTGCCAGTATAAACAATAAAGTTGAAAGGGTAATAAGTTTGTCAACTGACAAAGCAGCAAATCCTATAAATTTATATGGAGCAACTAAACTTGCTGCTGATAAATTATTTATTGCCGCAAATAATTTGAGTAGAGGTAAACCAATATTTTCTTCTGTTAGGTATGGGAATGTTTTGGGTTCAAGAGGCTCAGTGGTACCATTTTTTAAATCATACCGTGAAAACAAGAGTCAAAGTATCCCAATTACCGATATAAATATGACAAGATTTTTTATCTCTTTAAAAGATAGTGTAAAATTTGTGCTTAATTCATTAAATTTAATGAAAGGTGGAGAAATTTTTGTGCCAAAAATTCCATCTGTAAAAATTGTTGATTTAGCTAAAGCTATAGTCCCAAACAGAAAACATAAAATTATTGGAGTTAGACCAGGAGAAAAAATTGCAGAGGTATTAATTACTAAAGATGAGTCAAAAAATACTTTAGAATTTACAAATCATTATGTTATTAACTCTGAAATATTTGGAAATCATAATAAAAATAAGTATAAATTAAAAGATTTTGAGTATAATTCATTAATGAATAAACATTTTTTAAATGAGAAACAAATTAAGAAAATTTGTGAAAATTTAAAATTAATATGATCAGATATAGTGAGCAACATATTGATCATGAGGATATTTCCAGCGTAGTAAAAACTCTTAGATCTAATTTTATTACAACTGGACCCAAAATACCAAAATTTGAAAACAATCTCTCAAAAAAAGTTAATTCAAAATATTCTGTAACATTTAATAGTGCAACAAGTGCACTACATTCTGCCTGTATAGCCTTAGGATTAAAAAAGAATGATTGGCTTTGGACTTCAGCAAATAGTTTCGTTGCATCTGCAAACTGTGGATTATATTGTGGTGCTAAGATAGATTTTATAGATATAGAACTTGAAACCTTTAATATAGATCTACAAAAATTAGAGACAAAACTATACAAAGCAAAAAAAAAAAAGTTATTACCCAAAATAATTGTACCCATAGTTTTTGCTGGTCAATCTTATGATAGAGATTATCTTATAAGTCTATCAAAAAAATATAAATTTAAGATTTTAGAAGATGCATCTCACGGGCTAGGATCAAAATATAAAAATAAAAATGTGGGAAGTCATAAAAAAATAATAACTGTATTTAGTTTTCATCCAGTTAAAATGATTACTACTGGTGAAGGTGGCTCAGCTCATACCAATAACAAAAAATATTATGATATTATGAAATCAGTTAGTTCTCATGGGATTATTAGGAAAAAAAATCATTTAAGTCATGGAATTAATCATCTTTTATACGAACAAAGATATTTAGGGTTTAATTATAGATTAACTGATATTCAAGCTGCGCTTGGTATTAGTCAATTAAAAAAACTTAATTTATTTATAAAAAAAAGAAGAAATATAGCAAATATATACAATCAATATTTAGACAATAAAAATTTAATTTTACCAATAGAAAAAAAATATGCAAAATCTTCTTTTCATCTTTATGTAGTTTTAGTAAAAAATATCAAAGAAAAGATAAGAAATGATTTAATTTTTTTTTTAAAAAAAAATAAAATTTATACCAATATTCATTATAAACCAATTCATTTACAACCTTATTTTCAAAAATTAGGATTTAAAAGAGGAGATTTCAAAAATGCTGAGGTATACTATAAAAAAGCAATTAGTCTTCCTATACATCCAAACTTAAAAAAAAAAGAAGTTATGAATATAGTAAAAAAAATTAATAGTTTTTTTAAATGAAAAAATATTTATCTGAAGTAAAAATAGTATTTAGCATATTGCCTTATAGGCTAAAAAAAAAGATGCGATTAATGTTATCCATGTTGTCTATTAGTGGTTTTTTAGAAAGTTTAACAATTGGATTATTTATACCATTAATTGGAATTATTTCTGAGAAAAAAACTAATTTTCCATTTTTAAATAATTTCTATGATTTTAGTAAAATTGAAATTAATGATTTTTTATTTTTAATGATTAGTTTAATCTTAATAGTTTATCTAATAAAATCAATTTTTTTAACATATTTAGAGTTTGGGATACAAAAATTAATAAATGATATAAGAGTAGAGCTAACATCTGAATTATTTAAAAAGTATATTAACTCAAAATATGAATTTCATTTAAAAAACAATTCCTCTATTTTATTAAGAAACCTAACTGTAGAAATTGTATCTTTTTGCCACGGAATTATTGGTCCTATATTAATACTGGCTAAAGAGTTTTTTATAATAATTTTTATTGTGATATTGTTATTTTTATTTGATTATAAGATAAGTGTTTTTGCTTTTTCTTTTGGAATAATTCTTGTTTTTTCAATTAAAATCCTTCTAAGAAAACTACTTTATACTTTAGGATTAAAAGCAATGAATTTTAGGGGAGAAGCTAATAAAATAATTCTAGAGTCACTTCAGGGAATTAAATTTATAAAATCTTATAAAATAGAAGACAATTTTATAAATAGATTACTAAAAAATTTAAAATTAAATGCTGATGTTAAGTCGAAAGAGACCGCTATACAAAGTGTACCAAGAATTTGGATAGAATTACTGGTACTTGTTACATTATCACTATTAGGTCTATATTTTTTTATTTTTAATATTTCTATGAGTGCATATTTTTCTTTTGTATCTTTATTTTTAATAGCTATGCTAAAAATGTTACCATCTTTTATGTCTGCGATAAGAACTATCAATGGTTATCAAGCTTACAAACCTTCAATTGATTTTATCAAAAAAGAATTGGATGAAAGAATTAATTATGAAGAATTTAATAAAGAGAAATTAATGAATAATGAAATAGAATTTAATAAAGAATTAATTATAGATAATATAAGTTTTAAGTATGAGGGACAAAAGCAAAATATAATTGAAAATTTAAACCTTAAAATAAATAAAGAAGGTGAGTTAATTGGAATTTTTGGAGATAGTGGTGTTGGAAAAACAACATTAATAGACATATTAATAGGGCTGCATAACCCTCACAAGGGACAATTTTATTTAGATAATAGTTTAGTAGAACAAAAATTGATCAGAGGAAAAGTCTTTGGATACGTTCCACAATTTATTTATTTATTTGATGATAGTATTAAGAATAATATATTAATAACAAATAATAGAAAGATATCAGAGGAAAATTACAAAAAAGTTTTAGAGCAATGTGATTTACTTGAATTCATAAATTCTTTGTCAGATGGTGATCAAACATTTATTGGGGAAAATGGAGCACAAATTTCAGGAGGACAAAGACAAAGAATTGGATTAGCAAGAGCATTAGCAAATGAAGCAAAAATTTTAATTTTGGATGAAGCCACTAGTGCGCTGGATAAAAGAACTGAAGATAATATTTTCGATACATTAAAAAAAATATCTTTAAAAAAATCAATTTTAATTATAACCCATAACAGAAATTTATTAAATTATTGTAATAAAATATATTGTTTAAAAAATGGAAATCTTAAACAAGAAAAATAGATAAATAATTAAAGAATTATATTTTTTTATTTTTTGTAAAAAATTTTTAATGATCCTCTTTTAAATTCTTCAATTATATAATTTATATGTTTTTTTTCATGTGAGTATGAACAAAACATTATTCCACTACTAGGTATGTATATTCCTCTATTTTTTATATAATTCTTAAATTTTAAAATGAGTTTGTTTTTTTTAAATTCTAAAAAATCTCTACTAAGACGGTCTTTAATTGGATCTTTAGTATAGACAAGTCTTAACATAGATTGAAATCTATAAATTTTAAGATCTATATTTTTTGTTTTAAAAAATTTATTTAAACTATTTTCAATATATAATGCATTTGTATTTATTTTTTTAAAAATTTTTTTTTTATTTTTCACTATAAAATTTAAAATTTCATTTCCAACAAATGTAACAATAGAATTTCCAGAGAATGTACCACCAAAAAAAACTTTTGGATTCACTTTATTGAGTTTTTTTGATGTAGTTTTTGAAACAGATATAATTCCAATTGGTAAACCTGCGCCAAAACATTTTCCAAAAGTACTAAGATCTGGTTTAATCTTAAAATAATTTTGAACACTTGAACAATTAGTTCTTAAACCAGTTATCATCTCATCAAAAATTAAAATAATATTATTTTTTTTACAAAAGATTTTTAAAAATTTAAGATATTTTTCAATATTTTCATATGGTAAACTTCCTTGAATTGGCTCGATAATCAAACATGATATTTTTTTTTTATTTTTTTCAAGTATCAATTTACTTTTTTTTAAATCATTATATGGAACTAAAATTAATTTTCTAAATGTTTCACTGGGGAGTCCACTTGACAGTTTAACAGGCTTTAGATTTTTATCGGTTTTGTATAATAATTGATCTACAGATCCATGCCAACCTCCTGTTACAAAAGCAATTTTAGGTTTACCATTTAAAGCTTTTGCTATTCTCAGTGACTTTATCACAGCTTCTGTGCCTGAATTACAAAAAATTATTCTTTCACTATTTGGTACAACTTTTTTTATACTTTTAGAAAATATTTTAGCATAGATATTTGGACCAGCTACATTTGAAATTTTTTTAGATATAAATTTTATTATACTTTGCCTGAATATTTTATGGTTATGACCAAGTAATATTGAACCTGCACACATAGAGAGATCAATATATTTTTTATTTTTTGTAAAAATTTTTTCATCTTGCGCACCATAAAAAAAATCAGCGTTGTTTTCATATCCTTCATTAAGAATTAGATTAGACATTTTTTATGATATTCATTATTTGTGAGTTAAATACATTAAATTATTAAACATTAACTAGTAATAATACAAGTATTACTTATTTTGTTACTTAAAATAATGCTTTACCGTTCAATATTTGAACTATATGTTCAATAATTGAACTTTATGCAAAAAAATAATCAAGATCATTTTGAAATTTTAAGAAAAATATCAAAAAAACCCAAGGTAAGTCAAAGAGAGCTTGCCGAGGAACTTGGTTTTAGTCTGGGCAAGTTAAATTATTGTATTAAAGAATTACAAAATAAAGGCTTAATTAAAATAAAAAATTTTAGAAAAAATAAAAAAAAAATTAACTATCTATATATTCTTACCCCTCATGGAATTACATCTAAAACAAAACTAGCAATTAATTTTATGAAAAAAAAAATGCAAGAATATGATGAATTAAAAGCCGAAATAAATGATGAACATATTACTGAATTAAATATTAAACCTATAAAAAAAATTGATCATAATTTATTATAATGAGTAAATCT
>MDSV01200285.1_pt1 | contig 31054 bp, 37 predicted proteins | sample 810851 | NCBI WGS metagenome assembly MDSV01 (sample SAMN05326640, study PRJNA326480) | marine metagenome | isolation source: seawater | place: Atlantic Ocean: North East | collected 2012 | reverse complement strand
CACAAGAACGTATCCTCCTGTCCAACCCACTAAGAAAGCCATGTAACCATAGCCACCAAAGTAAACACCTCCTGCTAATGCTACGAATGATGCACCAGACATCCAGTCCGCTGCAGTTGCCATTCCATTAAATACAGTTGGTACTTGTCTACCAGCTACATAATATGCATCAACCTGAACGGTTCTTGATAACCATCCAATCAAAGCATAAATGCAAACTGTAAAAGCAACAAACATTATACCTATCGCTTCTTTAGACACTCCTCCTTGTTCTAGAATAGCCATCAAAAGTATGAAGACTATAAAGCCCCCGGTATACAAACCGTATATTCTAGGAAGGTTTTGTAAAAATCCACCTTTAAACATTATTCATCCTCCTCTCCGTAGCCGCATTCATCATCGATACTTTCTTGTCTATTTGCAAACCAGAATATTAAAAGAACAAAAGCAAGAAGTGATCCTTGCGCTGTCATGTAATATGCTAGTGGGTATCCAAGAAAACTCATAGAGTTGATTTCGGCTCCGAACATGAAGATAACTGTCGAGAAGAAGAACCAAATAACCAATGTAACTATCATATGGTTTTTAGTCTTTTCCCAATGTTTTTCTTTATTCGACATTTTTCCCCCTTTTACGTTGTTTATTCGTAATTAATGGTAAGATCATACTTATCTAGGTGTCAATTAAAAGTTAAAAAACCTAAAATGGGGTGTTATAAACCTAGATAAATAAAGGCAAATTAAATATATAAAATTTTAATACAACGTGAGATTGAATATAAACAAGATTATAAGCACTATAAAAAATCTAAGAGAATATATTTTTCCCGTTAAAAAATTAACGGATAAATTTAAGTCTATAAATTCTATTGAACAGCTAAAATCATTCATTCAAGAAAGAGCTGCTCATGTAACTCAAACAACTCTGTATGGTTATATTAAAACTAGAATGGGCTTAAAGTATACCATGATGTTTGAAGATAAGGTTTTTTTAGAATCCATGGATATTGCCAAATGGAATATATATGCCGTAGCTGTTGCAGATTGTACGTTTTATACATTTTCTTATCTTATAAATAAAAAAAATCTGAAAGAAAATAACTCTAAAGACATTTTTTTTAAAATACTAGATGAACAAAGGTCAAGCGGCTTAAATTTAAAAATATGCAGCAACGCAAAAAACGAATTTGAGACAAGGCTTAAAGAAGTTAATTGGGATACCTATCACAGCGATGATCCTTTTAAGATGAGCGGATTAGCTTTGTACAAATTTTCTCCTATTGCTGAAGATTTAAAAGTTTTAGATAAAGAGATCGTTTTAAACTCAATTAAATATAAATGGAATCATGTTAAATCTGAATTTGAAGTTCTAACGGCCAATTCAGATTTTAGTAGATAATTTTATTTATTATGTCTATTTTCTATTAAAGAATCAACAACAGTAGGATCTGCGAGTGTTGTTGTATCACCAAGTTCATTTGATTTATTCTCAGCAATTTTTCTTAAAATTCTTCTCATAATTTTTCCAGATCTTGTTTTAGGTAAGGCTGGAGCGAATTGTATTACGTCTGGAGTAGCTATCGGGCCTATTTGTTTTCGAACCCAAAGCTTAAGTTCTCTTTCAAGGTCTCCACTAGGTTGCTCACCTGCATTTAGAGTCACGTAGCAATACAATCCATTACCTTTAATATCATGAGGATACCCAACTACTGCAGCCTCAGCCACTCTATTGTGAGCAACAAAAGCACTTTCGATTTCTGCGGTACCTAAATTATGTCCTGAAACTATAATTACATCATCAACTCTTCCGGTAATCCAGTAATACCCATCTTTATCTCTCTTACAGCCATCGCCGGTAAAATATTTTCCATCAAATTGTGAAAAGTAAGTGTCAATAAATCTTTGATGATCACCATAAACAGTTCTCATTTGACCTGGCCAAGAAGTTGCAATGCAGAGTCTTCCTTTGCAAGAACCTTTTAAAGTTTTTCCTGATTCATCAACTATAAGAGGCTTTATACCGTAAAAAGGTTTTGTTGCTGACCCAGGTTTTAAATCAATAGCCCCAGGTTGTGGCGCAATAAGTATTCCTCCAGTTTCTGTTTGCCACCATGTATCTACGATTGGACATTTAGATTCACCCACAACTTTATAATACCACATCCATGCTTCAGGATTTATTGGTTCACCAACAGTTCCTAAAAGTTTTAAAGATTTTCTGCTTGTTTTTTTTACAAAACTGTCCCCTTCTCTCATTAAGGCTCGAATTGCTGTGGGAGCCGTATAAAAAATTTTAACTTTATATTTATCAACTATTTGCCACCATCTTGAGCTATCAGGATAATTTGGAACACCTTCAAACATAATTGTTGTAGCTCCATTAGCTAGAGGTCCATAAATTATATAACTATGCCCAGTGACCCATCCTATGTCTGCTGTACACCAATAAATATCTTTATTTTTATAATCAAAAATATATTGGTGAGTCATTGAAGCATAAACCATATACCCACCTGTAGTATGTAAAACTCCTTTTGGTTTCCCTGTCGAACCGGATGTATAAAGTATAAATAACGGGTCTTCAGCATTCATTTCTTCTGGCTCACATTTTAATGAAGCATTCTTTATTATTTCTTCGTAAGAAACATCTCTTTCATGAGACCAATTTACTTGATTTCCAGTTCTTTTAATCACTACACATTTTTTTACATTAGGACATTGTAACAAAGCCTCATCAGCAATTTTTTTAAGTGGTATAATTTTTCCACCTCTTACTCCTTCGTCTGCAGTAATTAAAAAATCTGAGTCACAATCATTTATTCTAGTTGCAATAGAGTCAGGAGAAAAACCACCAAAAATTATAGAATGTATAGCACCTATTCTTGCACACGCTAACATAACGTATGCTAATTCTGGAATCATTGTTAAATAAATTGTTACTCTATCTCCTTTTTTAACACCTATACTTTTTAAACCATTTGCAGCTTTGCAAACATTTTTATGTAATTCCTTGTAGGTTATTTTTTTAGAGTCTGCAGGATTATCTCCAACCCAGATTATTGCAGTCTTCTTTCCATTTTTTTTTAAGTGTCGATCTATACAATTTTCTGAAGCGTTTAAAGTCCCATCGTAAAACCATTTAATCCTAACTTCTTCTTTGCTATATTTAACGTCTTTTATTTTTGAATAAGGTTTTATCCAATTAATTCTCTTACCTTCTTTTTTCCAAAATTTTTCATTTTCTTTTATAGATAAGCTGTATTTTTTTTGATATTTTGATTTATTAACATAAGCTTGTTTTGACCAATTATCAGAGACTCCAATTACCAATCCTCCATCATCATCTTTCGATACAGGCGTTTTTCTCGAAGTTTTTCTAGATTTACTAGATCTAATCTTCTTTCTATTTTTTTTGATAGACTTCTTTTTTTTGATTTTTTTTCTTTTTTTAAGTCTCTTATTTTTTTTTCGACTTCTTTTAGACACCTGATCCCTCAAAATAATTATTTAATTTTTTATTAGATTTTACCCATCTTATAAATTACTTTCCAGCTTTTATAATCAATAGGCATCACTGATAATCTACTTTGTTTAATTAGCGGTAAATGACTAATTGCCTTATTTTTTTTAATTATTTGAAGAGTTACTGGTCTTTTAAATTTTTCTTTAAACCTAACTTGAACAGCTACAAACCTCTTTTTTTTGTCTGTTTTGTCCGGAAATGAACTCTTAACTACTTTTACAATTCCTACTATCTCTTTTCCAATATTTGAATGGTAAAAAAAACAAAGATCACCTATTTTCATTTTTTTTAAATAATTAGCGGCTTGGTAATTTCTTACGCCATCCCAAGCAATTCCTTTGGCTCCAACTTTTTCTTGTTGATCTATGGACCAAAGATATGGCTCGGATTTCATTAACCAATACTGCATTAAAGTTTTAATCCTGGACCCTTCATGTACGGAGCTTTTCCATCAAGAGGCCACCTAGATTTTGCTTCAATTTTTAAATCATCAATAAGTTTTTTTTTAAATCTTTTTATTCCAGCCCAAGCAATCATGGCTGCATTATCTCCACAAAATTTTAAATCTGGAAAAATTGGATCAAATCCCATTTTTTTTGAAATCCCACTTAAATTTTTTCTTATTGATTTATTTGCAGCAACACCACCCGCTATAACAAAATGTGCATTATTTTTCGTATTTGTTACTTTTTTAAATTGATCCATTGCTACTAAAGTTTTTTTTTCTAAAATTATGTTGATAGTATTTTGAAATGATGCAGCTAAATTATATTTTAATTTTTCATTACCATTTATTTTTTTAGACTCCCTTAAAACTGCAGTTTTAAGACCTGCAAAAGATAAATTACATCCAGCTTTGTTAATTATGGGCTGGGGAAGTTTATAAAAATTTTTATCACCTTTTTTTGCAAATCTTTCCAAATTAGGACCTCCAGGATAACCCAAATTTAACATTTTAGCTGTTTTATCAAAAGCTTCCCCTAATGCATCATCGATTGTTGTTCCTAATTGTTGATAATCATTTACATCATTAACTATTAAGTATTGAGAATGCCCACCAGAAATAAGCAGCAAGAGATAAGGAAAATTAATTTTAGTATCTAATCCAGGACTTAATGCGTGTCCCTCTAAATGATTTACTCCAATAAATGGTTTGTTAGAAAATGCTGCAATGGATTTTCCTATGTTTAAACCAACAGTCAAACAAACAATTAAACCAGGACCAGCTGTTGAAGCAACACCATCTATTTCATTAATTTTTATTTTACTTTCACTCAGCGCCTTGTTTATAATAAAATCAATATTTTCAACATGTGCTCTAGCTGCAATTTCGGGAACAACGCCTCCAAATTTTTCGTGCTCTTTGATTTGACTAGAAACTATATTGGACAATACATTTGCACTACCATCCTCATTTTCTTGAACTACTGCTGCTGCCGTTTCGTCACAGCTTGTTTCAATTCCTAAAAAAGTAAGTTTTTTTCTCATTAAATTAGATATTATAAAATATATATCGTTATAGATAAATGACTAATAAAATAATCATAGGCTCAAGAGGCAGCAAGCTTTCGTTAGCTTATGCCAATAAGGTTAAGAGTTTAATCTCAAATATCGATAAAACAACCGGTAAAAAAATAGTTATAGAGACTATCAAAACATCTGGAGATCAATTCCAGGATAAAAAAATATCAGAAATTGGAGGGAAAAATTTATTTTGCAAAGAGATCGAAGATAAATTAATCAAAAAAGAAATAGATATTGCCGTTCATTCTTTAAAGGATATGGATTCTATCGAAACAAAAGGGCTTATTATTCAGGCTTATATAAAAAGGAACGACCCAAGAGAGTCTTTTGTCTCAAAAAAATTTGAAAATCTTCTAAAATTAAATAACGCAAAAATTGGCTCAAGCTCAAGAAGAAGAGAGCTTCAACTAAAATCATTTAATAAAAATATAAAAGTAGAAAATATTAGAGGTAATATTGATACAAGAATAAAAAAAGTAGAAACAGGGGAATACGATGGTATCATATTAGCTTTAGCAGGTTTGAAAACATTAAAGCTTGAAAAATATATAAAAGAAATATTTTCGATAAAAGAGTTCATTCCTACTGCTGGTCAGGGAATAATTGCGGCACAATGTAGAGAGAATGATGAGGAAACTAAAAAAATTTTAAAAAAAATTAATCATAGTGAAACTGAAATATGTGCTTTAGCGGAAAGGAGTTTTTTAAAAACTATAGGAGGAGACTGTGATACTGCTGTAGGGTGTTTTGCAATTCTTAGTAAAGACGATATAGAACTTAACGCACAGCTTTTCTCTGATGATGGAAAGAAAATTTTTAATGTTACTAAATTAGGGAAATCAAAAGAAGCACTGCTTCTTGGAAAATTAGCAGGAGAGGAAATTTTAAAAAAATCTGGAGATAATTTTGTTAAAAAAAGATGAATATAATATTTACTAGACCTTTAATAGACTCAGAAGATCTTATGATGAATTTTTTTTCATCAGGACATAAAGTAATTCATGTTCCAACTTTAAGTATTACCCAAGCTAATATGGAGCCTATAAACACAAAAGAATATGATGGGTTAATATTTACAAGTGCAAATGCCGTTCGTTTTTTAAAATTAAAAAATGATGACAAAAAAATAAAATGTTTTTGTGTTGGAAGTCTCACAGAAAGATCCTTGAGGCTTAAAGGTTTTAATAATACTGTTGCGGCATCTGGCACAGTCAATGCTCTTAAAAATCTAATTATTAACTCGGAAAAAAATATTAAAAATTTAGCTTATTTGTGTGGAGATGTGATTTCTTATGAATTAGATAAAGAGCTTAAGTTAGAGGGGCTTAAAGTAAGAAAAATTATAAATTATACCTCTTCCAAAATAACAGACTTAAATAAAGAAAGCCTTGATCTAATTAAAAAATATCCACCTAATATTACCTTTATTTACTCTCAAAGAAGCGCAGAAAGTTTTGAAGAAATAGTTAAAAAATACTCTCTTGCAGAACTAATGACACGCTGCAAAGTTATGTGTATAAGTAAAAAAATTGAAGATTTTTTAAAATCAAAAGATTGGAAAAACACTGAGATTTTTAATCCAGGTGAAGAACTATTAAAATTGCAGTAATTAAACAATGAACGTATTAGAAAATTTTAAAGATTTATTTTTAGAAATTTGGCAAACAGGCATCGCAGGTGTCAATTTTACCCAAATCGGACTTGCTATTGCAATCTTCTTATTTTTTTTATTATTACGTGGTTTAATTTCAAAGTTTATTCTTCAAAGATTAAAAAATTACGTCGCTAAAACTTCTAACAAATTTGATGATGCTTTAGTAAAGGCTTCGGAAGGACCAGTGAAATTTTTTCCAATTGTTCTTGGAATATTTATGGCCACTTCTTACATGGATTTCGAGGGAAAAATGTCTATCTTTGTAGACAATATAAATCGTTCTTTAATTACCATACTAATATTTTGGTTAATTCATCAAATTGTTGAACCTATAACTTTTTTAATTAAAAGAGTAGAAGAGTTATTGTCCAAAGATTTACTTAACTGGGTTATTAAAGCAAATAAAATTTTAATTATCTTTTTCGGTTTTGCAGCCACGCTAGATATTTGGGGAATAAAAATTGCTCCTATAATTGCTGGACTAGGTTTATTTGGTGTTGCCGTTGCTCTAGGGGCTCAAGACTTGTTTAAAAACTTAATATCTGGTGTTTTGGTTTTGGTAGAAAAAAGATTTAAAATCGGAGACTGGATATATGTAGAAGGCATCATCGAAGGTATTGTTGAAAGAATAGGTTTTAGATCTACAGTTATAAGAAAATTTGATAAATCAATTGCGACCATACCGAACGCATCATTTGCAGAGAACGCAGTAGTTAATATTACAGAGACAACAAATTGGAGAATAAGCTGGACAATAAATTTGCAGTATAACTCTACAGTTGAACAATTAAAAAATGTAAGAGACCAAATAGAGAAATTTATAACTACAAATAAAGATTTTAAAATTGGAGAAGACACAGAGCATGCTGTTCGAATAGATAAGTTTTCTGATAGCTCAATAGATTTGTATATAAGATGTTTTACTGTAACTGATGATTGGGGAGAATGGCTTAAAGTTAAGGAAAGACTGGCTGTTAAAATAAAAGAAATAGTGGAAAACAATGGAGCTTCATTTGCTTTTCCAAGTACATCAATTTATGTGGAGAAAAAATAATGAAATCAATTTTAATTTTAATCGATAGTGTAGTTACTATTTACATCTGGATTTTAATTATTAATGCACTATTAAGCTGGTTGATAGCATTCAATGTTTTAAACACTTCAAATCGTCTTGTATATTCTTTATTGGATGTAAGTTATAAAATGACTGACCCATTATTAAGACCGATAAGAAATTTTTTACCTAATCTAGGTAATATAGATATCTCTCCGGTAGTGCTTATTTTACTTTTAATGTTTGTAAGAAATTTAATATTTGAATTTTTTGCACCTGCAATGTTTTAAATATGATTATAGATGGAAAAAAAATATCTGAAAATTTAATCACTGAAATAAAAAAAGAAATTATAAGTATTAAAAAAAATGGAAAGACTCCAGGACTTTCTGTTATTCTAATTGGGGAGTATGCACCGAGCCAGATTTATGTAAAAAATAAAGAAAAGCGTGCAAAAGAAACTGGAATTAATTCAGAAGTAATTAAATACCCTAAAGATGTTTCCGAAAAAGAGGTTTTAAATAAAATTGAAGAATTAAACAAAAAATCAACAGTTTCTGGAATACTTGTTCAACTACCTTTGCCAGATCATATTAGTAAAGAAAAAATTATTAATGCAATTTTACCTTCAAAAGATGTTGATGGTTTTCATCCTATTAATGTTGGAAACTTAGCTTCAGGAAGTGATTCCGTAATTCCGTGTACTCCACTTGGTTGTCTTTTTTTGATCAAAAGTGTTGAAAAAAATCTAACTGGAAAGCATGCAGTAATTTTAGGAAGGTCTAATTTAAATGGTAAGCCCATGGCTCAACTTTTATTAAAAGAAAACTGCACTGTAACAATTCTTCATTCAAAAGCTAAAGATCTTAGGACAGAGTGTAAAAGAGCAGATATTTTAGTAGCAGCAGTAGGAGTCAGTGAAATTGTAAAAGGAGACTGGATTAAGAAAGATGCAATTGTCATAGACGTTGGTATAAATAAAGTTAATGGAAAGATTGTAGGAGATGTTGATTTTAATGCTTCAAAAGACATTGCCAAAGCAATTACTCCAGTTCCAGGAGGTGTTGGCCCAATGACAATAGCTTGTTTGCTTAAAAATACAGTTGAGTGCTTCAAAAAATCTAATACTTAAAAATAGTTAAATTATATAATTTGCCCAAATGAAGTTATTTTTAGTATTGGGAAACCAACTCTTTAATCCTAAATATTTGAGAGAATATTCAGAATACACTTTTTACATGGTTGAGGATTATGGTCTTTGCACATTTCAAAAACATCACAAACTAAAAATATTACTTTTTTTGTCATCAATGAGATCATTTAAAGATGAACTTAAATCAAAAAAATTTAAAATAATTTACGAAGATATAAATACAAATTTTAAAATTTCTTATGAAAAAAAATTAGAAAAAGTTATTAGGGAAAAAAAAATTAAGGAAGTGAGTTTTTTTGATATAGAAGATAAGCCCTTTGAAAAAAAGATCATTTCTTTATTAAAAAAAATGAATATCAGAATAAATCAAATTGAAACTCCAATGTTTTTAACGACAAGAAAAGAATTCAAGGAATATCTCTCTAAATACAAAAAACCTTTTATGGCTAATTTTTATAAAACAATTAGAACAAAATTAAATATTTTAATGAATACCAATGGAAAACCCAAAGGTAACAAATGGAGTTTTGATGAAGATAATCGCAAAAAACTTCCAAAAGATATTAAGATACCCGATATATCTAAAATAAAAATTACAAAACATACCGATAAGTTAAAAAAATTTATTGAATTAAATTTTAAAGATCATCCAGGAAATACAAAGAATTTTTGGTTTCCCACAACTAGAGCAGATGCTCAAAAACAACTTGATGAATTTTTAAAAGAAAGAATAAAATTGTTTGGTGATTATGAAGATGCTGTAAGTGATAAATCAAACACAATGTTTCATAGTGCTTTAAGTCCATTAATTAATTTAGGACTTTTAACTCCTGAGGAAATTTTAATTAAATTAAGAAAAATAGAAAATAAAGTTCCAATTAATTCTTTCGAAGGATACGTAAGACAAATTATTGGTTGGAGAGAATTTATGAGGGGAATATATCAAAACTTTGATATTCAAATGGATAAATCAAATTTTTTTAATCATAAACGAAAAATGAAAAAGTCTTGGTATGAAGGAACGACTGGCTTAGACCCACTTGATTTTTCTATTAAAAATGCCGAACGCTTTGGATGGTCTCATCACATAGAAAGGTTAATGATACTATCTAATATTATGAATCTTTGTGAAATTCACCCAAAACAAGTTTATAAATGGTTTATGGAAATGTTTGTTGACTCATCTGATTGGGTGATGTCTCCAAATGTTTACGGAATGGGTTTATTTAGTGATGGAGGAATCTTTGCAACAAAACCCTATATATGTGGTTCTAGTTACTTTCTTAAGATGATGCATTTTAAAAAAGGACCTTGGTGTGATGTTATGGATGGACTTTATTGGAAATTTATTGATAGAAATAAAAAATTCTTTTTAAAAAATCCTAGATTAGCGATGATGGTTAGAGTCTCAGAAAAGATGAATAAAGAAAGAAAAAAAAGAATTTTTGAAGCAGCAAACAAATTTATTAGAGAAAATACGAATGGTTAAAGTTTTTTTTAACAATTCTTGTAGTATTTGTAGAGCAGAAATTAATCATTACAAAAAACATTCTAGCGAAAGTTTGGAGTGGATTGACGTAACAAACAATGATGAGGCTCAAAAAATTACCTCAAAGTCTTATAAAGAGCTTCTAAGAAGAATGCATGTTATAAAAGATGGTAAAGTAATTGAAGGAGCAGAAACTTTTCTTATTATTTGGAAGAATATACCTAAATATAATTTTTTATATAAAATTTTTAAAATTAAACCTTTATTTTATTTACTAAGTTTTTTTTATGAGATTGCTGCTTATTTCTTATTTATAAAAAATAAGCACCTTTTAAGAAAATGAAAAAAAGCCAACTACCAAAAAAAAATTGTCTGGTATGTAATAGATCTTTCAATTGGAGAAAAAAATGGAAGCTTAATTGGGATAAAGTTAAGTATTGCTCTAAGAAATGCTCTAGATCTAATTCAATTTAAAAGTTGATAATATTATTGGGATATTTGACTTGAAATTGAAATAACCTTTGTTAGAAAATTTCCAGCAAAATTCATCCTCTTTTCGAGTTATAAAATTTATCTTTAAATTATTTTTTTTTATCAATTTTTTTAAAAAAGAGAAATTTTCTCCAATTGATGGATAAGCTACGTCAAAACTATTAGATTTTTCAATAAAGTTTTTGAAACCATTTTCGTCTAGTAACCCCGAATTAAATTCACCATTGTTCAACAGTGAAGTAATGATTTTTTTTTTAAAATCTAATACCTTGGCATCTAATTTTATAGATCTATTCTTATTGTCTAGTAAAACAAAATATATCTTTTTATATCTTTTTAAATCAAAAGACTGGAGATTGATTTCATTATCAAAAATAATTAAATGTTCATTTACTTCATCATTCTTATTAATTTGAAGTGGTGAAATTGCATATTCTCTTTTATCTAATACTGGCAAAGCAGTCTCATTTAACTTTATATTTTTATACTTGTTATTAGAGAATTTAGTTATATTCCATGATTGTGCTAAATAGTTCTTACCTTTTGTTTGAATTCCAGCAACCCAGCGCCAACTTAATGTATTGGATGCTGCATCTCCATCAAATAAATATTTCATAAAAAATTCCGCACCTTTTTGCCAGGGCAATCCCAAGGTAAAAATCCAAATGCTAGCAAATAACATTCTCGTGTGATTATGCAAATAACTAAATTCTTTTAGCTCATTTACCCAGTCGTTAAAACATTCAATTTCTGTTTCACCATTAATAGCTTTTAAATAATTTTCATCTTCTTTTATAATTTTTAGGTCTTCTGTAAAATCAAACCAAACTTTAGGTCTAAGTTCCAGCCATCCTTTCCAATAAACCCTCCAAAAAATTTCTTGAATATATTTTTCTACTTTTTGGAAAGGATGTTTTTTTAGAACTTGTTTAGCAGTTTCATACTCTGTAATAAGTCTGTGAGTTATATAAGGTGATAAACATGAAACATTTTTTCTGTTTTTAACTCCAAAATCAAAATTTCTTTTTGAATTGTAGTTTAAAATGTCATTTTCTATAAAATTATTGAGTTTTTCTAAGGCGCCTAATCTTGATGTCTCAAATTTCATTTTTTGAAAGTATTATTGAATATTAACTTGTTTAATAAATTTTTTTCTGTGCTTTGAATGACGGCCTCTAACTCTTTTTCTCCAAAGAATGTAACTATTTCTTTTAAGATTTTTTCTCATTATAGTAATCACCTCTTTTTCAGCAAGACCTGTTCTTTTTTTTATTTCCTCAAAAGAAATTTTATCTGACCAAGCCATACCAATGACCTTGTCAATTTTATCGGTTATATAATTGTACTTCAGGTTTCTTAACCTACTGTCGATCTTCCACCATCAACCCCAATAATTTGCCCTGTTATCCAAGAGCTTTCGTCTGATAGTAAAAATTTTGCTAAAGAAGCTGAGTCAATTCCCTCACCCAATCTTTTCAGAGGATGTTGTTTTGCGATTGCTTCAGAAATTTTTGAATTTTTAAGCATTTTATTAGCCATCTTAGAATTGCTCAAGCTAGGAGCAATACAGTTTACCCTTATATTTGGAGCTAACTCCGAAGCTAGTGAAACAGTTAGTCCCTCTAGAGATGCTTTAACGGGAGATATGATGCTATGATTAGGAAAACCTTGTTTTACGGCAACCGTAGAAAAAAGAACAATAGAAGCTTTATTTTTTTTCAAATTTTCTTGAAACTTTTTAATTAAATCAATAACAGGAAAAAAATTAAGCCCAAAACTATTTAAATAATCTTTTTTCGTTACAAGATTTATTGGTTTTAAATCAATTGAACCAACACAATAGGCTATTCCCATAATGTCAATTCCATTTAAATCTTTTTCTATTTTTTCAATGAAATTTGTTTCTAACACATCAGCAACACTATAACTAAAACCAGTTTCATCACTTATCTTTGAAACTTCTTCTTCATTTTTTGCCACAAGATGAGCTTCTAAAGAGTTATCATTTATTAATTTTGAAAGAGAACTACCAACCGACCCAGTTGCACCGATAATTAAGAATTTTTTACTCATAAATAATTTGAATTTTTTTAAAGATCGTTAGATCTTTTTTGATCTATATTTAAATACTTACTATTTCTAAATCTAATTACTACTGTTGCTATAGCAACTATTAAAATTGCAACTGCTATGTAAACTAATGTGCTAGGATCATCATTCTTATCTTGAAGAATAATATATCGAGCTAAAGCAGTTATCGCTATAACTAAAGGATAAGAAATTCGAACTGATCTTGTTTCCCAATACGATCTTACGAGTCCAATCACCTCAATGTAAATAAACATTAACAAAAGATCTGCTAAGTTAATTGTTCCATTAAAGTACATTTCTCTTACTTCTAAAACAAACGCAATTATTGTTGCAAAGAGTACGAATAAAACTGCAACTAATTGTATATTTCTAATTGTAGTGTTCATCATAAATTTTACTTTAAAGCTTTAATTTCTGTATAATCTTTTTGAGTGAAACTTAATAAAATTTTCTACCCTTTTTTTATTAAAAAATTTATTTTCTTCAAAGGATACTTTTTTCATAGAATAAGCTTTATTACTAGTTTTTCTTGAAAGGATTATAACATTTCCTTTAAAAATCTTTAGGACAACTTGTCCCACAACCAGATTTCTTTTTTTATCTATTATTCTTTGAAGTTTTATTCTTTTTTTTGAAAACCAATAACCATTGTAAACAAGTTCTGCATACAAAGGCATAACCCTCTCTTTTGCGTGCATAGTTTCTTTATCTAAAGTAACCGATTCTATGGCTCTATGAGCTAAGTATAAAACAGTCCCTCCTGGGGTCTCGTAAACCCCTCTAGACTTAATTCCAATAAATCTATTTTCTACCAAATCAACTCTACCCACCCCATTTTTTCCAGCAATTTGGTTTAACTTTTCTAAAATTTTTTCAGGTCTGAGTTTTTTATCGTTTACTGAAATTGGATCACCATTCTTAAATTCAATTTTTACAATAGTTGCTTTATTAGGTGTTTTTTCTAAAGCTTTTGTTCTTTGAAAAATATAATCTGGAGCTGAATTTTTGGGATCTTCTAAAATTTTTCCTTCCGTTGACGTATGAAAAATATTGTCATCAACAGAAAATGGAGGAGCTCCTTTCTTATCTTTTGGTATAATTATTTTATTTTTTTTTGCATATTTAATTAAATCTGTTCTTGATTGTAACTTCCATTCTCTCCAAGGAGCAATTACTTTAATTTTTTTACCAAAATATGCATATCCAAGTTCAAATCTAATCTGATCATTCCCTTTACCTGTTGCACCATGAGATACAGCAAAAGCATGAAATTTTTTAGCAATAGCAATTTGTCTTTTTGCTATTAAGGGTCTCGCTATAGATGTGCCTAATAAATAGACTCCTTCATAAAGAGCATGTGCCCTTAACATTGGGAAGACGTAATCTTTTACAAAAATGTTTTTTAAATCTTCAATAATAATTTTTTTTACACCAAGTTTCTTTGCATTCGTAATTATTTTCTTTCTATTAATTTCTTGTCCAATATCAGCAGTGTAGGCTATTACTTCTGCTTTGTAGTTTCTTTGAAGCCATCTTAAGATTATTGAGGTATCAAGACCTCCGGAATAAGCTAAAACAATTTTTTTCATTTAACTAACTACAACTTTTTTTTGCAGTATTATAAGATTTAGTAAAGCCCATCATCGAATAATAATCAGCAGTTTGTGTTCCATTAGTAGCATTAGCAGTGATTACAAGATTTGTTGCTTTCTTCATAAGTCTAATGAAACTTTTTTCTTCTTTTTCATCTAACAACCAGGCAAAATTTTCTTGGGAAAAAAAAGAAAAATTATTCTTTCCAGATTTTGCTGTCACAGTTGAAGATTTATAAGGATGTCCGCTAGTTATACTAACCTCGTCTTTGATTTCCTCTTTAGGCCTGAATGTTACGAATAATCTTGAGTCCGATCTTTTAAAATTTTTTGGCAATCTTTTAGAAGGTATAGTTTGAGCAAAACAAATTTTCCCTTTATTAGTTTCTGCAACAAAGCTTTCCCAATTTTTAAATTTCCCCAAAGACTTTGGCGAGTCAGCTATTGCTTGGGAAATAAAAAAAATGAATATTAAAGATGTAAATAAAATTTTAAATTTCATATTTTTAATTTTTATACTAAAAAAAAAGGATTTCAATGGCCTGTGCATCTTTTATGGAGCAGGATTGGGATTATTTTTGTGTACTGAATTTATTTCATCAATAATTTCTTTATCAAGCTTGACATTTACACTATCAATGTCTTCTTTTAACTGCTCCATAGTTGTAGCCCCAATTATGTTACTAGTTAGAAAAGGTCTTGAATTGATAAAAGCTAAAGCCATTTGGGCCAGAGATAGATTGTTTTTTTTGGCTATCTGATAGTAATCTTCAATCGCTTTGAATGAATTTGGGTTACTATACCTTTTCCACATTTCTCCAAATAAATCCATTCTAGAATTTTTTGGAATTTTATTATTTCTATATTTTCCTGAAAGGTAACCTGCTGCCAAAGGAGAATAGGCTAATAAACCACTCTTTTCCCTAACAGATATCTCGGCAAGTCCGATTTCGTAAATTCTATTTAATAGGCTATAAGGGTTTTGAACCGACATGACTCTAGGAAGGTCAAATTTTTCAGAAAAATGTAAAAATTGTGACAATCCGTATGGTGTCTCATTAGACAATCCTATGTATCTAATTTTACCCTCCGAAATAAATTTTTGTAAAACTTTTAAAATATTTTTAAAACTGTTCCATTTTTTTTCTTCAGATTTGTGAACATATCCTACTCTTCCAAAATAATTCGTTTCTCTTTCAGGCCAGTGTAATTGATAAAGATCAATATAGTCGGTTTTTAGTCTTCTAAGACTTTTTTCAATGGCATCTGTAATACTTTTTTCTGAATATTGGTTCCCGCCACCTCTTATCCAGTCAAGTCCAGGTCCAGCAATCTTTGAAGCGAGAACTATTTTTTTTCTGTTTTTTCTTTTTTCAAACCAATTACCAATTATTTCTTCTGTTTTTCCATATGTTTCCTTTTTAGGGGGTATTGCATATAATTCTGCTGTATCAAAAAAATTTATTCCTTTACTAACCGAATAGTCCATTTGTTCGAAAGCATCTTCTTGAGAGTTTTGTTCACCCCAAGTCATAGTGCCTAGGCATATAATGCTTATATCAAGATTTGTGTTACCCAGTTTTTTAAATTTCATACAAATATAATAATTTTAAGCATTAATTAAATTATATCTTAGTCATTGAAAAGTAATAAAAATTAATTATATTAGACATATGGAGTTTAATAGACAAAACACAGAAGTAAGATCATCAGCTGCTGATCATGTAATTGATCAAGGTTTAAGATCTTATATGCTTAAAGTTTATAATTACATGGCATCAGGCGTTCTTTTAACAGGGGTTGTAGCTTTATTTTTGTTTAAATTTTCAGTCATCACTGGTGCAAATGGAGAGATAACTGGCCTAACTCCTTTTGGAAATGCAATTTATAACTCAGCTTTAATGTGGGTTCTAATGCTTGCACCTTTAGGCATAGTTTTTTATATGAGTTTTGGGATAGCTAAAATGAGCGCATCAAAAGCTCAAAGTGTATTTTGGATTTTTGCAGCATTAATGGGAGCGTCTTTGTCGTCAATTTTTTTAGTTTATACAGGTGCTAGCATAACAAGAGTATTCTTCATAACAGCAGGAACTTTTGGGGCTATGAGTATTTATGGCTATACGACTAAAAAAGATTTAACTAAACTTGGTTCTTTTTTAATTATGGGTTTATTTGGTATTATAATTGCATCTATTGTTAATATTTTTATGAAATCTTCCATGATGTATTTTGTAATTTCAATTATAGGAGTTTTGGTTTTTGTGGGACTAACAGCTTACGATACGCAAAAAATAAAAAATATGTACCTAGTTAGTGACAGTGGAGAAGTAATAGGAAAAAAAGCTGTTATGGGAGCTTTAACTCTCTATCTAGATTTCATTAATCTATTTATAATGTTGCTAAGACTATTCGGTCAAAGACGTTAATTATTTTATAACCCTTAGATTATTCCAGTTTGTTTTTGTTATCAGCCTATTAAGGTTCTCTGATTTTTTAATTATTTGACCATTTTTATCTTTTATTAAAAATTTTTCATCAAGAGTAACTGGTTTAAAATTTTTTAATATCCTAAAAACTGGTTTATCCGAAGCTCTTTGATAAACATCAAAGGAAATTTCTTTGCTTCCTTTAGAAAGTCCATAATCTTTCCAAGTACCATTAGAAACCATTTTTGCATATAAATTTAATATTGTTTTGAGTTCTTTTTTTACAAAAAAAGGATTTTTGTTTTGTTGCAATTTATTATTGTTAACTATTAATTTTAATTTACTCATATTTTGTGTTTATTAATCAAAGGCAATTGTAAAGCTGTAAAAATAAAAGTTAAAGGTAAAATTGCCCAAACTTTAAAATTAACCCATATATACTCATTTTCAGGACATTGAGTTCTCCACACAATTTCATTCAGCAAGGCTAAAAAAATAAAAAAGTAAGCCCATCTACTATTTAATTTATTCCATCCAATCTCATCCATTTCAAAAGCATTATTTAAAATTATTTTTAACAAATTTTTATTAAAAAAAACTTTACTAGCCAACAAGGCTGCAGCAAAAACAATATTAATTATTGTTGGCTTTACATATAAAAAAACTGGATTATTGAAATATAAAGTAAGACCTCCAAAAATCGATATAATTATCGCACCAACTAAAGGAATATATGGAATTTTTTTTTCTATAAAGTAAACCACTGCTACAGCTATTAATGTTGAAATAATTAAAGGTGGAATAGCTACACTTAAATTGTTGTCATTTTTGTAATAGAATATAAAAAAAATTAATAATGGGCCAAAGTCGGTGATAAACTTTAGTAAAGACTTATTCACACCAGAACCATAGCATAACTTTATTTTTAAATAAATTTATATATTGATTTTTGTATAAAAATTATTATCCTTTGAAAAAATGTCAAATAATAGTAATAACGCGAAATTTTCAATAGGAGAAATAGTAAAGCACAGACACTTCGATTTTAGAGGAGTAATCTATGACGTGGATTTTGAATTTAATAACTCTGAAGAGTGGTATCAATCAATACCTAAGAATGTAAGACCAAGAAAAGATCAACCTTTTTATCATTTATTGGCAGAGAGCAATGATGTCACATATGAAGCTTATGTGTCAGAACAAAATCTATTAGTCGATCGTTCTGGTGAGCCTGTAAAACATCCTTTAATTAATGAAATTTTTTCAGGAAAAAAAGGATCTAGTTATTTTAAACAGTCAAATTAAGAAAAAATTCCATTTGCCACAAATTTAACATTTTTAACTCAAATCTATGACAAAGATATAAGGCTTAATAGGCCTGTAAGTGCCTAATTGAGAATTATTCATACTTCTTTACTCCCTCTCAATTCTCAGTTAGGCCAAAAAAGGATCTTCACTTAAAATTCAAACTATTATAATTAAATTGTTATGTTTAATTATATTTTACCAAATAAAATTTTTTTACTAATAGAAAAAATTATAAAATTTATAAATTCTATTTTTTTTGTTGTTCTAATAATAGGTCTTACCTTTTCATTAGTTATTTCACCGCCGGATTATATCCAAGGAGATTCAGTTAGAATTATGTATGTCCATGTGCCTTCAGCTTGGTTAGGCCTATCAATTTTTTCATTAATTACTTTATTATCCGTTTTAAATTATATTTTTAAAATAAAAAATTTTTATTTAATAAATAAAAGTGTTGCACCACTTGGGTTGCTTTTTACTTGCTTAGCTATAATTACAGGATCACTTTGGGGACAACCGACCTGGGGAACGTGGTGGGTCTGGGATGCTAGATTAACATCAATGATGGTCTTAGTATTTTTTTATATTTTTTACATTTTAAGTTTTAAATTAATCAAAGAAGAAGGTCTTGCAATAAAAGTTTCATCACTTATAGCTATATTAGGTTCTATTAATCTACCTATTATTAAATATTCAGTTGAATGGTGGACAACCCTTCATCAGCCAGCAAGTATTAATTTAACAAAGCCCAATACTATAGATCCGTCAATGATGCTCCCATTAATGTTGATGTTATTGGTTTTAATACTATACTGTGCGCTAATTTTTCTAATGAAATATAAAACAGAAATCATTAAAATGAAGAAAAAAAATATTAAAAGGTTATGATTGCAAACTTTTTTTCAATGAACGGTTACGGGTTATATATCTGGCTTTCTTTTGGCGTTGTAATAATGTCATGTGCTATTATTTACTTGAAGACTAGAAGAACTTTAAGAAAATATGAAAAAGAATTTTTAATTGAGATTGAAAATCTCTCTGAAATTGAAAGACAGCGAGTTTTATATAATTCAAAAACTGCAAAACAAATTCTAGCTACAACATCTAGAGTTAAATAAAGCATTTTCAAATGCTCACTAAAAAAGTTAAAAAAAGGATACTTTTTTTAATTTTTTTAATTTCTTTTTCTATATTTTCAATTTTTTTTATTTTGAGAGCCTTAAATGAAAATGTTCTTTATTTTTTTACTCCTACTGAGATTTTTAAAAAAGAAGATATTGAAATTGGAAAAAAAATCAGAGTTGGTGGAATGGTAAAGAAAGACTCCGTCTTTAACAATTCAGAAGAAATAAAGTTTATAATTACAGATTTTGAAAATGAAATACTGGTTTCTTATTCTGGAAGTACCCCCAATTTGTTTTCAGAAGAAAAGGGAGTTATAGCAGAAGGTAGATTGAATGATAAAAAATTTTTTATCGCTGAGCGAATTTTGGCCAAGCATGATGAAAATTATAAACCCCCAGAATTAAAAGAAGTTTTAAAAAAGAATGCTAAGTAAAATAGGTATAGTTACAACAACATTAATATTAATTTTTAGTATTTTGATTATATATAATTCTTTGAGTAGTTTAAAATCTAACGAAGTTTCTATAAAAAAAATAATTTACAGTCTTAATTTTTATCAATTGATTTTTTCTTTGTTAACATTTTTAATCCTATTGATAGGATTTGTTACATCTGATTTTTCTCTTATAAATGTTTTTGAAAATTCACATACTGAAAAACCATTATTTTATAAAATATCAGGAGTATGGGGCAATCATGAAGGTAGCTTATTACTTTGGATAAATATTCTTATTATTTTTTCTTTTTTATTTTTTCATTTTAATATGAAAAAAAACAAAAAATTTTGTTTATTAACTTTAATTTTTCAAAATTTTTTAATATTAGGATTTGTATTTTTTTTACTAATAAATTCTAATCCATTCAGTTCAATATACCCAATTCCATCAGAAGGTTTAGGTTTAAATCCTATTTTACAAGATCCTGCATTAGCGATACACCCACCTCTTCTGTATGTCGGTTTTGTAGGTTCATCTATTTATTTTTCAGCTGCAATGGCTTCAGCAATAAGTAAATATAATGGAAATTTTTTTGCAACTTCAATAAGACCTTGGATTTTAATAACTTGGATTTTTCAAACCTTAGGGATAGTCGTTGGTTCCATATGGGCATATTACGAGTTAGGATGGGGAGGATTTTGGTTTTGGGATCCAGTCGAAAATGCTTCACTAATGCCTTGGTTTGTAATTACTGCCTTGATGCATTCAGTAATTATTTTAGAAAAAAAAAATTCTACTTATTCTTGGGTAATAATTCTCTGTTTGTTAACTTTTACCTTAAGTGTTGCTGGAACTTTTTTAGTAAGATCAGGTATTTTAAATTCAGTTCATACTTTTGCTAACGATCCATCTAGAGGTTTATATATCCTAATATTTTTAACCATGATGATATTTGCTTCTTTAGTTATATTTTTTAAATATTGCAAAAAAGAAATTTATAATTTTCAAGTTTACAGCCGAGAAACTTTTATTTTAGGCAACAACTGGTTTATGATCTTTTTTTTAGTAACTGTTTTAATAGGGACAGTTTATCCAATTTTTTTAGAAGTTCTTACCGAAAAAAAAATTTCTGTAGGACCTCCATTTTATAACATTGTTATCATTCCCTTTATAATACCATTTCTTTTTTTAATGGCATTCGGACCAAAAATTAATTTGATTAAAAAAAAACAAAAGCAAATTATAAATAACTTTTCAATAATTTTTATAGCAGTATTTTTTAATATTTTCATTACTACTTCTTTTGGGGAATATTCTTTAGTATCAAGTTTAATAGTAATATCTTCAATTTTTTTAATTATCCATAGTTTAGGAGATTTAATTGCATCTATAAAAAAAAAAAATCAAAATTGATTATTCTAGAATAATTTCACATTTTGGTTTTGGACTCTTAATTTTTTTTATTGGAATAAATCATAATTATTCCATTGAAAAAGATTTTAATTTAAAAGTAGGTGAGAATAAAAAAATAAATAATTATTTTTTAAATTTTAATTCTTTAAAAACAGAAAATGGAAAGAATTATAAAGCTATAATTGGTAACTTTACTTTAAAAAATTCAGATAATGATTTCAGTGAAACTTTAAATCCAGAAATTCGTATTTATAAAAATCCTGAAATATTAACTTACGAGTCAGCAATTAAAGTTAAAATTACTTCCGACACTTATTTAACTATGAGTAATATTTTAAGATCGGAATATTATAATATAAAATTTCAGAAAAAACCTTTAATGATATGGATTTGGATTTCTGCGTTTATAATTTCAATAGGAGGGATTGTAAGATTGTTTAATACATCGGTTTTAAAATGAAAGTTAACTTAACCAGATTTTTAATTTTTGCATTAATATTTTTTATTCTGTCAGTTTTTTTTATCAGTCTAGAAAAAAATAATACTTATGATACTAAAAATTTAGTAGGAGAGAGTATTGATAATTTTCAACTGAATTCATTTTATAATGAAAATGAAATTAATGAAAAGTCACTAAAAAATAACAGATTTACATTAATTAATTTTTGGGCATCTTGGTGTGGACCATGCCGTTTAGAACATAAATATTTAATTAAATTAAAAAAAAATAATAAAAATTTAATTATGCTAGGTGTAAATTTTAAAGATAAAAAAAAGGAAGCGAATAAATTTCTTCTAAATAATGGAAATCCCTATCATCTAATGGCAATGGACAGCACTGGAAAAGAATCAGTAAACTTCGGAATATATGGAATTCCTGAAAGCATACTAATTAATAAAGAATTAAAGATTATAAAAAAAATAATTGGGCCAATGAACAACTCAGATTATAAAAAAATTATGAGGTTAACTAAATAGTTATGAAAAAAATTTTTATTATTTTTATTTATATATTTCTAATTTCAGGAAAAGTTAGTCTAGCTGAAAATTTACAGCAACAGGAAATATATAAAAACCTTCGTTGTTTGGTTTGTCAGGGACAGTCTATAGCAGAGTCAAACTCAGACTTTGCGCAAAACATAAAGTTGACAGTCGATGAGCTTACAAAAGAAGGAAAATCTGATGATGAAATTTATGATTTTTTAATTTCTAGATACGGAGAATGGATAGTTTATAAGCCAAAACTCAATAAAAGTAATTTCCTGCTATGGTTTATGCCTTATATGTTTTTAATTTTTGGGGGATTTGTTATCTTCATAGCTTTAAAAAAAAGGAATAATAGCAAGGTTAATTGAATGTGTACTTTTTCTAATTTAGGTAGTATTTTTGTAAAATGAATTTTAGAACTTTATTTACTATATTATTAATTTTAACAGCAAATACATATTTGAAAGCCCAGGAGAATATCGAAGAAGATAAAGAAGTTTTATTTTACACAGGGCAGTTTGATATAAAAGATGAAAAAGGCGATGATGAAACATCGTTATTTGGTTTAGAACACAAAAATCCAAATTTGTTTAGGGACACTCTTTTAGGTAAATTTTCTCCAGTTACTGGAGCTTTCGTTACAGGAAAGGGCGCCGCTTATGTTTATACGGGTGTGGAAGCTCAATATGATATAGGACCTTTAAAGATTTTACCGAGTTTTACACCAGGCTACTATGAGCAAGGTGGAGGAAAAAACATGGGAGATGTATTGGAATTTAAAAGTGAGATAAAATTAGGACTAGATATATTTAATAACTCTAAAATAGGTTATAGCTATAGCCATATATCAAATAACGATTGGGGAACAACAAATCCCGGTTCAGATAATCAGTCTATAACTTTTTCAAAAAAGTTTTAATATAAATACAAATAAAAATGTCTTTAGATCGTTGTTATAATTATGAGGATTTCAGAAAATTAGCCAAAAAAAAACTTCCTTCTCCTATCTTTCATTATATCGATGGCGGATCTGATGATGAGGTGACATTAAACAGAAATACTGAGTCCTTTAATGATTGCGACTTAATCCCAAATGTTTTAGCAGGTGTTGGTAATATAGATTTATCAACTACAGTTTTTGGAAAAAAAAATAGATTTTCCATTATTTCTTGGAGCAACTTCAATGAACCGCCTTTATCATCATCAAGGAGAACGCGCTACTGCAAAAGCTGCTGAAAAAATGGGTACAATGTTTGGTATATCTACTATGGCAACAACAAGCATCGAAGAGATTGGAAATTTAACCAAAGGTCCTAAATTATTTCAACTTTATATACATAAAGATAGAGGTCTCACCGACAATCTGATCGAGAGGTGTGAACATTCTAATTTTGATGCGATGTGTTTAACTGTAGATACAGTAGTAGCTGGCAATCGGGAAAGAGATCATAAATCTGGGTTTAGCACACCTCCTAGACTTACATTAAAAAGTTTATTAAGTTTTGCTCTACACCCCGAATGGAGCTTTAATTATTTATTTCGTGAAAAATTCAAACTTGCAAATATTGTACATATGACGGAAAAAGGAAGCAGTATTGATAGATCAGTTATGGGTTACATTAACGAACAATTTGATCCCTCAATGAATTGGAAAGACGCTGAGTATTGTGTAAAGAAGTGGAAAAAACCTTTTGCACTTAAAGGAGTAATGTCTGTTGAAGATGCTAAGAGAGCCGTTGATATAGGCTGTAGTGCTATAATGGTTTCCAATCATGGCGGTAGACAACTTGATGGTTCAAGAGCACCTTTTGATCAACTAGCAGATATAGTTGATGCGGTTGGTGATAAAATAGAAGTAATTTTAGATGGTGGAGTAAAAAGAGGAACCCATGTTTTAAAAGCTTTAGCATTAGGAGCCAAAGCCTGTAGTTTTGGAAAAGGATATCTTTTTGCATTAAGCGCCGGCGGTCAAAAAGGTATTGAAAAAATGTTAGAAAGAATGAAAGATGAAATACACAGAGATATGACCCTTATGGGTTGTAAAAACGTTAAAGATTTAAACAAGAGCAAAATTGCATACCGGTAATGCTAAGATAACATGTTTCAAACGATTAAAATTTATCTATTTATTGTAAAAAAATGAAATTAGCAAAAAGTTTAGAAAGATTAGGAACAGAATCGGCTTTTACGATTTTAGCTGAAGCAAAAAAACTTGAAGCTCAAGGTAAGGAAATGATTCATCTAGGATTAGGCCAACCTGATTTTAAAACACCTAAACATGTAGTAGATGCTGCAAAAAAAGCTTTAGATGATGGACATCACGGATATGTTTTGTCAAATGGAATTTTAGAATGCAGACAATCGGTTACAAGAAAAATTAAAAAACTTTATAATCAAGATATTGATCCAGAGAGAATAATAATTATGCCCGGTGGAAAGCCAACAATGCATTATGCGATACAATGTTTCGGTGAGCCTGGAGTTGAAATTATTCATCCCACACCAGCTTTTCCGATTTATGAGTCTATGATAAATTATACTGGTTCAACATCCGTACCTTATGACCTAACAGAAGATAAAGATTTAAAGTTTGATCCAGAAAAAATTTTATCTTTAATAACACCTAAAACTAGATTGTTGGTACTTATAAATCCAAACAATCCAACTGGAAGCTTTGTTGAAAAACCAGCTATCGATTTTTTAGCTGAGGGCTTGAAAAAACATCCTCATGTTACAATCTTAAGTGACGAAATTTATAGTAGACAAATTTTTGATGGGAAAAAAATGCCAACTTTTTTTAATTATCCAGAACTAAGGGAAAGATTAATTGTTTTAGAGGGATGGAGTAAAGCCTACTCAATGACAGGATGGAGACTTGGCTGGAGTTTTTGGCCAAAAAATTTAATCGAACATATAAATAAACTTTTAATTAATAGTGTTTCGTGTGTTAATGCAGCAGCTCAATATGCTGGTATAGCGGCTTTAGATGGACCTGACGACTCTATCAATTTTATGATGGAAAAATTTTCACAAAGAAGAAAATTAATTCATGAGGGATTAAACAATCTACCAGGTGTGGAATGTAGTTTGCCAGGTGGAGCATTTTATGCATTTCCTAAAGTGATTGGAACTGGAATGAATGGCTCGGAATTTGCAAAAAAATGTATGCATGAAGCAGGTGTAGCAATTGTGCCTGGAACTGCTTTTGGGAAAACTTCAACTGATTATGTAAGATTTAGTTTTGCCGCTTCACAAGATAATATTAAAAAAGCCCTTGAAAAAATTGGAAAAATGCTTGCTTAAGTGACATATATGTATTTTGACCAAAAACAATTAAAATTGTAGAGTCCTTTACTATGACCAGCTTACAAATGCCTAAAGTTCAACAATCAATTATTTCTAATAAAAATAAAATTGTTACTGAGATAGGAAAAATTTTAAAAAAGGAAAATATTCTTTCTGATGAAGATGAAATTAGACCTTATGAAACAGACGCTTTAACTGCTTATAGACAAAAACCATTATTAGTGGTTTTACCTGAAACTGTAGAAGAGGTTAGTAAAATTCTTAAATATTGTAATCAAAATAAAATAAAAGTTGTTCCTAGAGGAGCAGGCACAGGATTATCTGGAGGTTCCTTGCCGTTAGCAGACTGTGTGCTTTTGAGTATGGGAAAATTTAATAAGATATTAGATATTGATTATAAAAATAGATGCGTTGTTTCTCAACCCTGTGTTACCAACTTATCAATTACCCAAGCTGTACAAGATAAAAATTTTTATTATGCACCTGATCCTTCTAGTCAGATAGCTTGTTCTATAGGAGGTAATGTGGCAGAAAATTCTGGGGGCGTTCATTCTTTAAAATATGGCGCAACTACAAATAATTTATTAGGCATACAAGTAGTTTTAATTGACGGAACAATAACGAGATTTGGTGGAAAAACTTTAGACTCCGAAGGATATGATTTGTTAGGTTTAATAACAGGGTCCGAAGGATTGCTAGGTGTAATTACCGAAGTTACAGTTAAAATTTTAAAAACTCCAGAATATATAAAAACTGCACTTATCGGTTTCTCAACCATCGAAGATGCTGGTAATTGTGTATCAGAAATAATTGCGAAAGGGATAATTCCTGCAGGAATGGAAATTATGGACAAAGCTTTAACGAAAGCTACAAATGATTTTGCTAAAGCAGATTATCCCACTGAAGCAGAGGCAATGATGATAATCGAGCTAGATGGCACAGAGTCAGAAGTTTTGGAATTAATTGAAAAGGTTGAAGAAATAGCAAAAAAAAATAATTCTTCTAGTGTTAAAATTAGCAAGACAAAAGAAGAAAGATTAAAATTTTGGGCAGGTAGGAAAGCAGCCTTTCCAGCTTGTGGAGTTTTAGCTCCAGATTATATGTGTATGGATGGATCTATTCCAAGAAGTAAATTAGCTCAAGTTTTAAAAGAAATTACGAGACTGTCTAAGAAATATAACTTACCAGTGGCAAATGCATTTCACGCCGGAGATGGCAATCTTCACCCTTTAATAATGTTTGATGCCAATGATAAAGAAGCTTTAAAAAAAACAGAGGAATTTGGTGCAGAGATTTTAAAGTATTGTGTAAAGGTAGGAGGAGCATTAACAGGCGAACATGGTGTTGGTATTGAAAAAAGAGAATTAATGTGTGAAGCATTTAACAATACCGATATTCAACAACAAATTAATATAAAAATTGCTCTAGACCCTAGCTCTTTGCTTAACCCAGGTAAAGTTTATCCGATATTAAGAAAATGTGCTGAGGAAGGAAGGGTTCATGTCCATGGAGGAAAAACAAAATTTCCAGACATACCAAGATTTTAACGAAGCAGTGTTAAGACCAGATAGCGAAAAACAAATCTCAGAGATTATTAAAAATTGCTATAGAAAAAACATACCTCTCGAAATTTTAGGATCGGGAACAAAAAAAAATATTGGTAGAAATTTTCAATCAGAAAAAACCTTGGATCTTTCAAACTATTCTGGAATTATAGAGTACAAGCCAGAAGAATTATACATAAAAGTTAAAGCGGGAACTTCAATTAAAGAAATTAAAGAGGAACTAAATAAAAATAACCAACATCTTGCATTTGAACCAACTGATTTTGGACCACTTTTTTTTGGGGAAAACAATGAGGGCACTATAGGCGGAGTTATCTCGTGTAATTTTGCGGGACCTAGAAGATTTAAAGTTGGAAGTGCAAGAGATCATATATTAGGTTTTAAAGGTGTTAATGGTAAAGGAGAAATAATAAAATCTGGAGGAACAGTAGTTAAAAATGTTACGGGTTATGATTTAAGTAAAGTTATCTCAGGATCATTCGGAACTTTGACAGTTTTTACAGAGATTGCAATTAAAGTTTTACCTAAACCATCTTTAGGTAAAACTTTAGTTATAGACAATCCACATTTAAAAAAAGGCTTAGAATATTTAAATATATCTTTATCTTCATCAAGCGACCCTTCAGGAGGGGTATTTTATCCTGAAAATTTTAGAAAGCATTTTTCTTTCAATGACCTAACGGTTACTGGACCAATTACTGCAATTAGAATTGAAGGATCTCAATCATCTATTGACCACAGGATAAAAAAACTAGGAAAAGAATTAAAAATTAATAGCGATGAGGCTGTTATTTTAGCCCCTGAACAGTCAGAAATTTTTTGGGACGAAACTAGAAGACTAAAGGTATTTTCAGGATTAAAAAAAAATCTGCTTAGAATAGTTGTCCCAGCTAGTGAAACATTTGACTTATTGAACAAAATTAAAAACTTCAAAGGTCAATATTTTATTGATTGGGGAGGGAATTTAATTTGGCTGCAGCTTGATAATATAAGTTCAAAAATTCTTAAAGACATCAGAAATTCAGTCAAGGAGTCCTTAGGTTATTTGACCATAATCAAAATAGAAGAAGACCTTAAAGCCTCAGCAGATATTTTTACAATAGATCCAATAAAGTATAAGATTTCAGAAAAAATTAAGAAAAGTTTTGATCCAAAAAGAATTTTAAATCCAGGAAAGATGTATATAGGAATATAATGCAAACTTCATTTACAAGCGATCAGCTTAAAAATAAAGACAACAAATCAAGTGAGCAAATTATAAGAAAGTGCGTTCATTGTGGAATGTGTAATGCTACCTGTCCCACATACGAAATTTTAGGAGATGAACTCGACGGTCCAAGGGGAAGAATTTATCTAATTAAAGATATGATAGAAAACAACAAACCAGCAAATAAAAAAATAGCAAAACATATCGATAGATGTCTCTCATGCTATGCATGCATGACAACTTGTCCTTCAGGGGTAAATTATATGCACCTGATAGATCATGGAAGAAATTATTTAGAAAAAACTTATAAACGTCCTTTTATAGATAGAGTTATAAGAAACTCCCTATCTTTTGTTTTGCCTAAACCAAATATCTTTAAACTATTAGTTTTCTTTTCTAAAATAATTAAACCATTTAGTTTTATTTTTCCAACTTTCTTAAAAAATTCAATAGCATTAGTCCCAAAAGATATACAAAGCAAAACTCTACCAAATAAAAAAATTTATTATCCAGATAGTAAAAAAAGTACAGCGAGAGTTGCTCTTCTTACGGGATGTGTCCAAAGAGTCATTTCGCCTGAAATAAATGAGTCCACAATACGTTTATTGAATCGTCATAACGTTGAAGTAGTTGTCCTACCAGAAATTGATTGTTGTGGATCGTTAAATCATCATCTAGGAAAAGAAATTTCTGCTCACAAATCTTTTATAAAAAATATTAATTGTTGGTATGAAGAGTATTTGAACAATGGTTTAGATGCAATAATTTCAAATACTTCTGGATGTGGAACAACATTGAAAGATTATGGTTTTATTTTTAGAAATGACAAAGAACTTAAAAAGAAAGCAAAAAAAATATCAGAACTTACTAAGGATATAAGTGAATATTTAGATGAAAGTCTGAAGTTAAAATTTAAAAAAGAAAAAGAAAAGTATAAAATTGCTTATCATTCACCATGTTCAATGCAGCATGGTCAAAAAATTCATAACCAACCAATAAACTTGATAAAAAAAACTGGTAACGAGGTACTCAATATACCTGACGGACATATTTGCTGTGGATCGGCTGGAACATACAATATTTTGCAACAAAAAATTGCAAGAGATCTATTAAACAAAAAAGTTAAAAACATAAAAAAAATTTCTCCGGATTTTATTTCTACGGGCAATATTGGTTGTATGACTCAAATTTCAAATGGAACGTCAATACCAATTATTCACACTGTAGAAGTTATTGATTGGTTTACAGGAGGACCAAAACCGCACAAGTTAAAAAATTTATGAAAAAGATTTTAGTTACTAGAAGATTATTACAATCGAATGAGGAAAGATTAAAAAATCTTTATGATGTAAAATTAAATTCTAATGATGAACTTTATTCTCAAAAAAAATTAATAGAATTAAGCGAGGGTTGCGATGGTATATTGTCAGCACTAACAGACAAATTAGATGCAGATACAATAAATAAATTACCTAAAAGTATAAAAATTCTTTCTAACTTTGCTGTTGGTTTTGGAAACATAGATATAGAAGCAGCTAAAAAAATAAATATTATAGTAACAAATACACCTGAAGTTTTGACAGATGCAACAGCCGAAATAGGTATCCTTCTAATTTTGGGTGCATGCAGAAGAGCATCTGAGGGAATTGAAAGTGCTAGGGCATCAAGCTGGAAATGGTCTGCAGATTATTTAATAGGCAAACAATTAACTGGAACAAGATTAGGCATTTTAGGTATGGGTAGAATTGGAAAAAAGATTGCTAAAATTGCTAAATCTCTTGGAATGATAATTCATTATCATAATCGTTCAAAGTTGAGCTCTGATAAAGAAGAGGGAGCCATTTACCACAAAGAATTAAAAAGTTTATTATCTGTCTCTGATGTTTTATCTGTGTGCTGTCCAGCATCAAAAGAAACAATAAATTTAGTTAATAAAGAGACATTAGAATATTTACCTAAGGGAGCAGTTGTTACAAATGTAGCAAGGGGAGATATTGTAGATGATGAGGCCTTAATTGATGCTCTTGATAGAAGAAAAGTATATGCAGTAGGTTTAGATGTATATAAAGGGGAACCCAATTTAAATCCTGGTTATTTAAAACATAAAAGCGCATTCATTCTTCCTCATTTAGGTAGCGCAACTAAAGAAACAAGAACAGCAATGGCGAATCTAGCCATTGATAATCTTGAAGAATTTTTTAAAACTGGAAATAGTAAAAATAAAGTAAATTAGATATTTTTTTTACTACTTGAAGTTGCAAGAAGTAAAATTACTTCAATTTGAGTGAGACTCTCTTAAATTTATATGTTTAAATATTTCCAATTATTAATAATTAAGGGGGACGTATGTCAAAAAAAGAAAAAACGCTTAAGAGAGTTAAAACTCCTTCAAGACGTAAATTTTTTAAAGCAGCGGCAGTAACCGGTGCAGCTACGGCAGCAACAATTGCTATGCCTAATGTTGCCTTTGGTGCGCCTAAAACTTTAAAGATGCAAGCAGCTTGGCCTTCAGGAGCAAATATATTCTTCGAAATGGCGGGCGATTATGCAAAAATGGTTAGCGACATGTCAGGAGGTCAATTAAAGATTGATCTTCAACCAGTTGGTTCAGTTGTTAAAACTGGGGAAATTGGTCAAGCAGTAAGTTCAGGTGTACTAGATATGGGACACTGGGTAACTGCATACTGGTATGGTAAAAATGCTGCCGCT
>MDSV01051747.1_pt1 | contig 31055 bp, 19 predicted proteins | sample 810851 | NCBI WGS metagenome assembly MDSV01 (sample SAMN05326640, study PRJNA326480) | marine metagenome | isolation source: seawater | place: Atlantic Ocean: North East | collected 2012 | reverse complement strand
GAAGATATCTTGTCGCATAAGCCAGAAAGAAATGTGACCCTCATAGCACTGGGTGGTGGTGTGATTGGTGATCTAACTGGATTTACTGCCTCCATTTTATTACGTGGCGTACAATTTATTCAGGTTCCAACAACATTGTTAGCACAAGTTGATAGTTCTGTTGGCGGAAAAACCGGCATTAATAGCCAGTATGGTAAAAATCTTATTGGTAGTTTTTATCAACCCAAAAAAGTGTTGGCAGATTGCAATGTGCTTGCTTCTCTTGATGATCGGCAATATTGGGCTGGTTATGCTGAGGTAATTAAATATGGTCTGATTCAGGATGCTCAATTTTATCAGTGGTTAAAAGATAATCACCATTTAATTGCTTCAAGAGATTTAGGTGCAATGACACATATGGTAAAAGAAAGCTGTGCATGCAAAGCCGATATTGTGTCGCGTGATGAACGTGAGCAGGGCGTACGTGCGTTGCTTAATTTTGGTCATACATTTGGTCATGCAATGGAGGCTTGCAGTGGTTATAGTGATGTTTTATTTCATGGGGAAGCCGTGGCAGCTGGTATGGTGATGGCCGCGACCCTGTCTGCGGGTATGGGACTGTGTGATGCCACCGTTGCCCAAGATTTAGCTCAATATCTAACATCGTGTAATTTGCCAGCAACATTAAAAGATGTTGATTATCCCTGGAATGTAGATGAATTGGTAAAAGCAATGGCTGGAGATAAGAAAGTAAGCCATGGTAAGATTGCTTTTATTGTACTTAACGCGATTGGCGATGCACATGTTAGTCGTGAGGTGGATATGCAGTTAGTATCAACTGTACTTAGGCTCAGTCAACAAGGTAAGGTAACACTATGAGCATAACAACCCTGGCTATTATTATTTTTATTTTGATTTTACTTTCGGGGATTTTCTCTGGTTCTGAAACGGCGCTTACGGCTAGCTCGAGTGCTAAAATCCATCAGCTTAAAAAAGAAGGCAGTCGACGTGCTGTGTTGGTAGAAAAGCTACGTGACCAAAAAGAAAAGCTCATTGGTGCCATTTTGTTTGGTAATAATGTAGTTAATATCCTGGCAAGTGCATTAGCTACCAGTTTAGCCATTAGTGTTTGGGGAAATGAAGGTGTAGCCATAGCTACGCTTATTATGACGATGTTGGTACTTGTTTTTGCCGAGGTATTACCCAAAACCTATGCATTTCACAATGCTGAAAAAATGTCACTATTTGTGGCGCCGCTTATCTATGGTTTTGTTAAAATAAGTTACCCCATTACTATATTAATAGAATGGATTGTAGCAGGCGTGATGACAATACTTGGGCTGAAGAAAAAGTCTCAAGAGATAATCTCTGGTGTTGATGAGTTACGCGGAGCAATTGACCTGCATCATGCTAAGGGGCAAGTGGTTAAGAAAGATAGGGATATGCTTGCCTCAATTCTAGATTTGGAGCGTGTAGAGGTGGAGCATGTGATGGTGCACCGCAAAAATATTGTTAGTATCAATATTGATCTACCAGTTAGGGATATTGTTTCACAGGTTTTAGATAGTCCTTATACACGCATTCCATTGTGGAAAGATAAGCCAGAAAATATTGTGGGGCTTTTGCATGCAAAGGCACTCCTTCTAGCATTACGCAGTCACAGTGGTGATATAGAAGATTTATCCATTCAGCGTATTGCCACCAAGCCGTGGTTTGTTCCTGGAACCAATACTATTGGTAGGCAGTTGTTGCAGTTTAGGCAACGTAAATTACACCAAGCAATTGTAATCAGTGAATATGGTGATTTGGTTGGGCTCATTACGTTGGAAGACATTTTAGAAGAGATTGTCGGTGAAATTGAAGATGAACACGATATTGAGTTTTATGATATTGTTACAAATGATGACGGATCTGTTGATATGAGTGGACAGGCAAATATACGAGATCTAAACCGACAGTTTAATTGGGAGTTGCCTGATGATATTACAGCAACTATTGCGGGTCTTTTGATGCATGAACTTGAGGATATTCCTAACCAAGGTGATACGGGTGAAGTTGCGGGCATGCGTTTTACGGTGTTGCATAAGGTAAATCAACAGATTGTACGTGTGAGGTTGGAAAAGCTATAATAACCTTCCGCGGAGTATTTAGACTATTTCATGAAATGAAATGGTGTGTGAGCTTTTTTGCAAATTTTGTTAATAAGAATTCATATTGCTTTATTTGTTAAAAAATAACTTTACATAATTTGTTTCCCGAGTGTAGATTCAGCTTCTGTCTTGAGGACACTGAAAAGTAAGTAATATTTAGGAGACATTACATCGTGCCGCCGCGTTTAGAAGCTACTACTCCCCCAAAAAAAACGTCTTCAATTCAACATTATGCAACACCTCCGTTAGGAGATGATATTTCCAAGGGTGCTTGTGGTATTGCTTTTATTAGTGCGGATCGTCCATGCAAGGCCGTTACTAGTAGAGGCCTTCATATCCTAAAATGTATGGCTTCGCGGGGTGCTCAGAACCTTGATGGTACAGGTGACGGTGCGGGGGTTTTATTTTACGGTTATCAAAAAGATTACTTTAGGTCAAAATTCCAACAAGTGGGTGTTCAGGTTCCTGACGGTGTAACCGATGGTAAACTTATTTTTGCAAATTTCTTTCTTACACAAAATGCGAGTGAAGAAGAAGCTGACCTTCTTGCGCAACAGAAGTTAATTTCTGATGCTCTTAAGAAGTATGATTTAGAACTAGTTGGTTGGCGTGATATTGAAACAAATGCGGATGCTGCCCAGTTGAGTGAGTATGCTCGTAAAGTTCAGCCTGCATTTAAGCAAGCAATGATTGTTCCAAAAGATAGATCAAAGTCAGCTTATGATATTGAACAATGTTGTATTAAAGCATCACGTGAGATTGAAGAGCAGGTGACAGAGCAAGGAAACACTATCGATGACTTGCACGTGGTTAGTTTGAGTCTTGAGCATATAATTTTTAAAGGCTTACTAAGAGCAGATCAGGTGGCGTCCTTTTATCCAGACGTGAATCATATTGTAGCACAGGGTGTTGGTGACCATAGTCGATTAGCAACCAATACAAATCCGTCTTGGTCTCGGGCTCAACCATGTAGACGTTTATGGCATAATGGTGAGTTTAATAGTATTTTGTCCAATGTGCTTGAGCGTCAGATGTTTTCGGGTAAGAAAGTGGATATTTCATGCTCGGATACACAATTATTTGAGCAGCGAATTGAAGAGCTACTTGCTCAAGGAGTTCCTATCACGGAGGCGCTATATCGCTTGATGCAGCCATCACCAAGCCTTTCTACCGATCCTATCTCTGACTTAGCAAAAGCATGTTTGCTTGCATTTGAAGCGATGGAAAAAGGCTATAATGGACCTGCAGATGTGATTGCACTTGGATATGATAGTATGCAAAAGCCTGTGGTCACATGTGCCATTGATAGAGGCGGATTAAGGCCTGCACAACATGCAGAAGTTGTTGTCGCCGATAAAGAAGGAAAGCCAATCACGCTTCAATATTTTGGCTCTGAAATGCCATTTGTGGATAAAGGTGATAGAGATCTTTCCTCTTCTGATATGTATGCACAAGTTAAGTCATGTAAGTTGATTGGTGCAGGTGAGGTGGTCAAGATTGACCTGGCTTCTGGTAAGGTAATAAAGGGTGCTGAGGTTCTCGAAGAAGTTGCAAACCATTCCAAGGTAACTAAAGAATTGTTGGAACCATTGCCTACTGGTGCGGTGTCAGATGAGGAAGTATCTGGTGGGTCTGGTGTAATCAAAAACATGCTGATAAAAAAGCTTATGGCGTATGGCTGGGATAAATCGTCTTTAGATAAAGTGACCGATATGCTTGCCAATGGTAAGCAAAGCATTGCAGCAATGGGGCGTGATATTCCAGATGCTGCTTTCCAAGATTTTGTCCGAATATATGATTTTTTTACTCAGTCTTACACGCAAGTGACAGCACCTGTGTTGGACTTTATTCGAGAAGCAGTATTATGTTCGTTGCGTCAAGCTATAGGGGCCAATATGCAGGTGGCACCAGAGCTGGCACGCTTTGAATCTGAGTCTCCTATATTGACCCAATCACAGTATGAGCAACGCAAAGCGCTAGATGAGTCTAAGTATACACGTATTGATGTGGATGCTACGATGCCGCTTCCTGGTAAAGAGAAATTTGATCCTGAAGCGTTATTAAGTGCTATTGCTGAGGATGTGTGTGGTAAAGTTAAAGCAGCCAATAAAGAAGGTAAATCTGCCATCATTAATATTAGTGATATTAAGATGAAGCTTACTACACGCGCAGGTGTTGCTGCTCGTATGATTATTCCAGATGTGTATGTTGTTAGCATGGTTCATAATGCGCTGTGTAAGGCCAAAACAGAAGATGGTAAAAGTTTGCGTCAGCTTAGCTCTATAGTATGCGAGTCACACCAGGTACATGAACCTCACGGCATGGCATTGTTATTAGCTGCCGGTGCTAATGAAATATGTCCATCTATGGCATATGAATTAGCAGATGCCATGGGGTTGGGTAAAAATAAACAATCATTGGTAGAGGCCTTTGTTAAGGCGGTGAAGAAAAATATGGGTAAGGTAGGTTATACGCACCTGTCTTCGTATATTGGTTCATTAGCTAGTACGTTTTTATCAGAAGGCCTGTATCTAAAAGACGGACCGCATGCCAGAATCTTTGAGGGTTTAGGTTCGGTGTATGGTGGTTTTGATATGAATGTGATATTCTCAAAATTAGTGCATCAACATGAGATGGCAGCAAGCTATTCGGGACCTTCTATTAAAAATAAGGGAGAGAAGGATAGTGCCGCAGGTGGAGAGCAACATGGTTTTGGGTCTGAGTATGTCAGTGCAAGGCATGACATGTTACGAAAGGCTAATGGTCCAAGTAAAAGGACATATGTAGAGCAGTTAGCCGAATGCAAAAAAGGTAAAAAGCCAACGGTTGGGATTGATGGACAAGAACTTAAAGATGGTAAATATTCTAAGGAGTTTATAGATAGTTACCAGTCTGATGCTGCCATATTATTTATGGATCATTGGCGCAATGAAAATACACGCAACCCTATCACGCTCAGAGATGCTTCTGATATTAAGTCATTTGGTAAACCGATCCCACTTGAAGAAGTAGAACCGTTATCGTCTATTATAAGGCGTTTTAAAGGTGGTGCGATGAGTTATGGTTCTATGACCAAAGAAGCACACACCATATTAGGAGAAGCAATGCGTGCGGTTGGAGCACGTGCTAATGCAGGCGAAGGTGGGCCAAGCGATGCAATAGAAAACCAACAATGGGCGTCTGGAAGATTCCATACTGGTGCCCATGTTTATTATATGATAGGCGAAGGTGGTGAGCTTGAGATTAAAGTTATTCAAGGTGCCAAGCCAGGTGAAGGAGGAGAATTGCCTCCGCAAAAAGTAACTGAAGAAATTGCAGCAGTTAGAGGAACCTATCCAGGCTTTTGTTTAAAAACACAAGATGGAAAAGAAATGTGGTATGGTGGTTTGGTTAGTCCACCGCCGCATCATGACATTTATTCTATTGAAGACTTAAAAGAGCTTATTTATGATTTGGGAGGTGATGCCATCTTGAATGTTTCAGTTGAGAAGCAAGATGACGCAATCCGAATTAGTGTGAAGTTGGGTTCGCACCCCAGTATTGGCGATATTGCTGCTGGAGTATCAAAGCTACTTGCTGAATTAGGTGTTAAAGGTAACATTAGTGTTTCAGGTAAGGAAGGTGGTACAGGTGCATCTCCGTGGTCAAGTGTGATGCATGCGGGTATGAGCGCTCCTGCGGGTGTTGCTGCGGTGGATAAGTCACTTATGGATAAAGGATTACGTGGAGCTGTGACGGTTACCTCCGGCGGTGCTATTCGTACACCATGGCATGTACTCTATGACATCATAATGGGAGCAGATTTTCCTGAGATTGGTTCACAGGAGCTTATTGATATGGGCTGTGTAATGGCTAAAAAATGCAACAAGGCGGCTCAGTATGACGATATGGGAAATATTGTTAAAGATGGTGGCTGTCCAGTATACCTTACCAACACAGGTGAAAAATTTCAGGACTCAGGTCAAGCATTAGATGTGCACCGAGGACTAATGAATTTGGCCTACGGCGTAAGAGTGTTAATGAGTCGTTTGGGTATTAAAAATCTAGATGATGTTAGAGGAAGGCGAGATTTAATTGAAGTTCATCCAGAGCGTTTTCATGCGCTTGCGGCTATGCGAGATGAAATTATTGAACAGCTAGGAAAAGAAGAAGGCCAACGTATATTTGATGGCCTGATGAGCAAGTTTGACTTTTCGCATATGGCAGGGGAATCTTCGTTGGTTCATAATCCGGCAGTGAAAATATCAAATGAAGCACTAGAAGAAAAAATGGCTGCTAATGTTGCGCGTACCAGGACCAAAAAAGGTAGTGCGTTATGGCCTCAGATTGAAACAGAACTTACTAATTCTGGTAATAAGAAAGTATGTGTTAGGGTTGAAGATGCCTCTATTGAAGATCATGCTCTTGGTGGTTTTATAGCTCTTCAGCTGGAAAAAAGATTCAAACCCGAACTAAATCATGCACAGCGGCAACAGTATACAGTCTTAGCTCAAAAAGATAGCAATGATACGCGTATTGCAGTTCAAGAAGATCATGTGACAATGGTGATTGGTAGCGACCAACAACCAGCAAGTGTATCACACGCTTTTGGACATAAAAATGTGCATGGCCAGTGCCTTAAATTGATTGGTAGGGCTCATGACTATGTGGGTGGTAGTATGACAGGTGGTAAATTGGTATTATCACGTCCTCAAGGTTATGAAGATAGTGCCGTAGCTGGTAATACATGTCTTTATGGAGCCAGAGGCGGTAAAGCTTTCTTTAAAGGTGATGTTGGTTCACGTGCTGCAGTGCGTAATTCGGGTGCCACAGTTGTGTTTGGTCGTAGTGCGGGCTTTGGTTTAGGCGGATATATGACACGCGGCAGTGTATTGGTTTTACAGGGCCACAATATTGGACCATGTGCGTTTAATGGTATGGGAGGTGGCGTCGCGATTGTTAGGGGAGAACCCAATGCCATTAATAATAAGCTAGATCATCGTTATGTGAACTTACAAACTAAAGCGGAAGATCGAGAGCCTTATCTTGAAGCCATAAAGTCACTGATTCAAGAGTACGCATCAGATACAGATGATAAGGTTGCAACACAGATTTTATCAGATTGGGAGCGTGAAAAAGATAGTTTTCAGGTTGTACTTCCTAAGTCGATGTGTGCGCTTAAAGATGCTCTTAGTCAGCGTGAGAATGTGGGCCTAAATCAGTCTGCAGTGACTGCGTTTAAGAAGTTTGAACGATCCATTAAACAGGCCGATAATCCGTTAACAGTATTTGAACAAGTATGGTTTGACCAGGTAAGAGCATTAATGCCAATGCATCATGCTGCTGGAGTTGCTGCTGGTAGTAGTTTAGAGTTTTAATACCAAATAAAGGAAATTCCATGTTAGGTGGACAAAGTGCAAGCGATATTGAAGATTTAGGAGCCCCTAAATATGGAAAACCTGGGACGGCCATGTGCGACTGCCAAGCATATTCTTGCCATGGACCAAAAGGCTGCGCTCAGCGTAAAGAAATTCCGAATGATGTTCGTCCATTTGGAGAAGCAATTGCGTTATTTGATGCTCTTATAGATAAGCCAGAATCTTTATTGAAATTAGATCCTAAAAATCAATTGCACCAGCCTATTTTAGCTAAACTTCATTTAGCATTTAAGCATGCTATAAGTAACAGTATGGATATGTTAGAGGGGTTTATTTGTCCTGCTGATTGTGAAGCGGCATGCGTCAAAAATGGTCCAGGAAATGAACAACCCGTTGAAATTAAAGATACGGAGAAGCATTTATTTTTGGCTGGTATGACCTATGGTTGGTTTGATGAATACGTCGCTGAAGATGTAAGGCGTAAACCTCCTAAAGATAAAATAAAAAATATTGGCATTGTTGGTGCTGGGCCTGCTGGCATGAATGCTGCCTATTTATTATGGAGGGCTGGCCATAATGTGACGGTGTTAGATAAGCAACAACAGATCGGTGGGTTATATTGGCAGATACCCGATGATAAATTACCTAAAGACTATGTTAAATTTTATGACTCGTTATACCGCGCAACTGGTATGACTTTTAAGATGGGTGAGAATGTGACACCACAAATACTTGAGACGTACGCTTTTGATGAGGTAGTACTTGCTACTGGGGTCATGGAATCGGCACGCTGGGTAGAACTTAATGTGTCTGAGGCGCAAGTTGTTCCACAACAAGAGGAGCCCAATGTTACTAAGTATCGAAAGAACCTTCAAGAGGTTGAAGGGGTTAGGCAGTCCATTGAAGTAATGTGGGCTAAAGACTTTAGCCAATATGCTGGTAAAGATGTGGTTGTTTATGGTGGTGGACTAACTGCTAATGATGACCTTAGAGAACTTGCTAAAGTGAAACCTAACTCTGTTACTATGTTAGATCGTAATCCAGAAAGTGGTGAGCCAGGACATTGGACAAAACCTCCTGAACGACTAAAAAATGACCGTGATTACCGCCAAGAATCAATTAAGATGCTTAAAGACGCCGATGTAAAGGTCAAAGTAATTTACAACTCTCAGGCTAATGAAGTTGTGTTAGGAGAAGATGGCAAATTACAGGGGGTGATTATAGATCTGACAGCATTTGAACAGCAGGAGCATGAATTATTACCCAAAGCTGAACGCTCTAAACTAAAGAAACGTGGTTCATCAGCAGATTCACTTGGTGAAACAATGTCTCATCCACTAACAGGTGAACCACTGGAAGAACACCAGTATTATGTTGCGTGTACGCAGATGTTGCTAGCATTAGGAAGCCAAAAGAGTACATCAAATGAGTTAGTCAAAGGATTAGAACTTAATATTGATGAAAACACAGGAGCAATAACAGATGTGATTGTTGGTGCTACAGCAAAGCCACATATTTGGGTGGCAGGTGATTTAGATCCTAATCACCTGATTGGAAGAGACGATAAAACAGAGACAGTGATTGCTGCATCAGCATCGGGTTCTCAGACAGCTGCTGCCATGCTGCATTGCTTTAAAAAAGAACAGTCTTGGGAAGGTTTTAGAAGTCTTCGTGGTCGCCCAGGGTGTGATAATTCTGATCTTATTCCGCAACCAATAGGTGATTTGCTGCAAAAGCTTGATAAGAGTCACTTCCATCTTGCTATTGCTTTTAGTGCAGGGTCACAAGCTGATAAGGCTAGAGCAATGTAAGGGAAATATTTTTACTTGCTTAATGCCGGTGTATTGTGCTATAAGACGACCCCTTTGTAGTTTTTAGATTTTAAAAAAGTTATTGCCATGAAACCAGAAATTCATCCAGACTATCATGAAATTACCGTTAAAATGACTGACGGTTCTACATTCAAAACACGTTCTACTTATGGCAAAGAAGGTGATACACTCCAGCTTGATGTTGATCCAAAAACGCATCCTGCATGGACTGGTGGTGGCGTTCTTCTAAACAAGAAAGCAGGTCGTGTGGCTAAATTTAACCAGAAATTTGGTAATTTTGGCTTTGGTAGCAGTTCTTCTTCGGATGAAGAAGATAAATAGAGCTGCTAAAGGGGTAGTCTCTCCGCTATTTATTATTTTTCTTTTTTTATATTATTTCATTCATCCTAGCACGGTTACTAGGCTCAGGATTGTTTTGCCCTGTTTATGACGCGGGTGATAGATAATTACCTGCTATAAGAATAGTGGTGAAACTAGAGGCTACTCATCACTTGTATCAGTTTGTGTAGCTTCGGGGGTTTGATCTAACGATTCAGTTGAGGTTTCAACGTTAACTTCAGATTCTTTATTTGAAGCAGCAGCGGTATTTGGTTTTTTGGCAATACGCTTCTTAAACTCTTTAATGGTTTGTGGGCTTGCTCCTTGAATGCCTTCTATTTTAGCGCGATATAAAATAGTGTCATTAAATGTAGCACGATGAATATTGGCGCGTCTAAGGGAAGCATTGTGAAGACTAGCTTCATCGAGGTTAGCGCCCTCTAGGTTGGTATGGTTAAGATTAGCACGCCCTAAATCAGCGCGAAAAAGCTCAGAACTTGCAAGATTTGCTTCCAGGAGGTCTGCTTTGTTAAGATCTGCTCCGCGTAGATTTGCACGGGTAAGGTTGGCTCCTTTCAAATTGGCTTTTGAAAGAATAGCACGTTCCATTGTTGCGCGCGTAAAATCGGTATTGCTTAAGTTGGCGTCGCTGAAATCTGCTTCGGTTAACGTGCAGCGTTTGAAAGTGGATTGTGAAAGGTTTGCCCCTGCAAAATTAATATTTCCAAGGTCCATTTGATCAAAGTTCATGGATGATAGGTTGATATTTTTTGCTGCGGCATTTTCTATTTGCTTAATGGTGGTGAAAGACCCTTGTTCTTCTAAGCTTGCAATGGTGCGGCGTTTAAGCCCACTTACCTCAATCAAAAGAAGATTTGTCACGTTAGCGCCGGTAAGGTCGGTGTTGCTTAAGTTGGTTTTTTGAATATTGGCGCCCCATAATTTGGCATTATTGAGTTTTGCACCAGCTAAGTTTGCCTCACGGATGGCGGCCCGCGTTAAATTAGCACCTGTTAAGTTAACAGACCTTAGGTCGGTGTAATACATTTCAGTATCTTGGAGTGATGCCCGTTGCAGCTGCGCTACGGTTAGTATGGTACGATAAAGATTTGCACCATCAAGTCTGGCTTCTACCAGCGTTGCTTTTTGTAGGTCGGCTCCGCGTAAATCTGCTCCCACCATAAAGGCGCGTTTAAGGTCGGTTTGGGTAAGGTTTGTTTGCTCTAAAATGGTGCTATCCATAATCACACCGTGAAGTATTGCATTGTTAAATTGAGCATTGGTTAAGTTAGCTTTGCTAAAGTTACTTTTAGAGACGTCTGAATCTTTAAAGATTGTTGCAATTGCAGTTGCATTTTCGAGTACAGCACCAATAAGCTTGGCTTCAGTAAAGTTGGTTCGGGAGAGAGTTGAGCTGGTTAAATTGGCTTTTGATAAGTTTGATCGAGAAAAATTAGCACTTTGTAAGTCCGCACCTTCCATGTAAGCGCGGTAAAAAACTGCTTCAGACGCTTTAGCTCCTTGTAGATCGGAACTATAGAGATTAGCACCGTTAAATTTTGAGCGTCTAAGGTCTGCGCCATAAAGTTTAACGCCAAACATATTGGCATCTGAGAAATTGGAGCCGTTAATAATGCTGTTAGACAGTACTGCTTCTTTAAGATTAGCCTCGGTAAAATTGGCTCCCTTGATGGAGGATTCTTGAAGGTCTGCATCCGTTAGGTCTGCACCAGTGAAGTTTGCTTTGTCTAAGGTAGTAGACGACAGGTCTGCCTGAAGCAGGGTGGTGCGGGATAAATTTGCCCCCTTGAGGTTGGCACCATAAAAACTAGCTTCACGAAGATTGGCACCACTAAAGTCAACATCCTGAAGGTCCAAACCACTTAAGAATAATTCACTGAAATCTGTACCGAATTTTTCAGTCAGCTTAACTGGGGCTCCAGATTTACGTGTTTTTTCTATGTATTGCTCTATCTGGGCAATGGTCGGTTTTGCTAGGGCTTGTGCAGACAATAAGAGGGAAATACATAGGGATAAACTTACATACCAAGTGGCACGGAAGATCAATAGTTGCATATTTCCCCCTAAAAATTACTTGTTAGTTTAAGTAGTTTTCTATCAGTTCTTCAGCAATCTGTACAGCATTTAACGCAGCACCTTTTCGTAAGTTATCTGACACTACCCACATGTTTAGTCCGTTGGCAACACTTAGATCTTGGCGAAGACGTGAAATAAATACATGATCTTCGCGTACACATTCTATAGGTGTTACGTAACCACCATCATTTCGTTCGTCCACAACCACAATGCCAGGAGAGGAGCGTAAAATCTCACGAGCCTCATCGTCACTAAGATTGTTCTCAAACTCTATATTAACAGATTCTGCATGCCCAGTAAATACTGGTACGCGGACACAGGTGGCGCATACTTCAATGCTTGGGTCCAAGATTTTTTTGGTCTCATTAATCATTTTGGCCTCTTCTTTGGTTAGGCCATTATCCAAAAAGACATCAATATGCGGGATAACATTAAAGGCAATTTGTTTAGTGAATTTGTGTGGAGGAATTTTGTTGGTTTCAAAAATACCTTTAGTTTGCTTGTATAATTCATCCATAGCATCTTTGCCAGACCCAGAAACAGACTGGTAGGTAGATACCACAACACGTTTGATGACTGCTGCATCGTGCAAAGGTTTAAGTGCCACAAGCATTTGTATGGTTGAGCAATTGGGATTGGCAATAATATTGCGTTTTGTATAATCCGCAATGGCATGAGCATTGACTTCTGGGACAACAAGAGGGATGTCTTCATCCATTCTAAAATGAGAAGTATTGTCAATAACTACACAGCCAGCTTCAGCCGCAATGGGTGCATATTGTGCGGACACACTGCCACCAGGGGAAAACAGAGCAATATGAGTTCCGGTAAAGTCGAAATCTTCCAAAGCTTGTATCGTTAAGGTGTCATGTTCGCCAAAGCTAACCGTTTTGCCTTCAGAGCGTTTTGATGCAAGAGCAACAACTTCGCTAACAGGAAATTCGCGTTCAGCAAGAATAGAAAGAATTTCGCGGCCAACATTACCGCTAGCGCCAACTACAGCAACTTTGTAAGACATGATATACCTATGATATTTCTTAAGATTAAGGGGCTAACCTTATAGTCCTTAGTGCCAAGAAATGCAAGTCTAGTCTTCCCAGAACTTCTTAGAAAAGAGTACCAATACTGTAAAAATTTCTAGACGTCCCAACAACATACCAAACATTAAAAACCATTTGGCGGCATCTGTGAGGGGTGCAAAATTACCAGAAGGACCAACTATAGGGCCAAGTGCAGGGCCAACATTTGCCATGGTAGCTGCTGATGCACTCATGCTGGATAAGAAATCCAAGCCAGTAAATGATAATAATAAGGATAAACATAAGAAACTACAGGCAAATAAAATGAAAAAGCTCATTACCGAAGAAGTAATGGCCTCACTGACTGCTCTATTGTTAAATTTAGGTTTGTAGATTGCATGAGGATGAATAAGACGGTTTATCTGTACTGACGCAGTTTGAGATAAGATTTGGTAGCGAAATATTTTGATACCACCAGTGGTAGAGCCTGTACATCCTCCCATCACAGAGAGCATAAATATTAAGGTTAATGCAAAGCCTCCCCATAATGAATAATCTTGAGAAGTGAAGCCGGTTGTTGTGGCAATAGAGGTTATATTAAACAAACTGTGACGCACAGCAGTAAAAATATCCATGTCCAAGTAATAATGGAGCCAAAGAGCCATAACCATAATACAGCCTATTAATGTGCGTATAAACCATTTGACTTGCGAGTCACGAAAAAATGCCTTTACATTTCCTCCCATTGTCTGAATGTAGAGTACGTAGGGCAGTGCACTCATTATCATAAATATTGCAATGACCAGCTCAATTCTGGCATTATTAAAATAACCAATGGACTCATCGTGAGTAGAAAATCCAGCTGTGGCAATGGTGGTCATAGCATGGCATATAGCATCAAATCCGGTCATGCCTAGCATCCACAAAATAACCGCGCATGTTCCGGTTAATACTATGTATGTGGTGCTAATGCCGGCAGCAATTTGTGTGGCTCGAGGCATAATTTTATCTGACTTATCCGACGATTCTGTTCTAAATAGCTGCATACCACCAATATTGAGCATAGGAAGAACCGCCATGGCAACCACAATGATTCCCACACCTCCAAGCCATTGCAATATAGCGCGCCATATTAAAATGCCTTTGGACATGTCATCTAGTCCAATCAGTACTGTGGCTCCAGTTGTTGTTAGGCCTGACATAGACTCAAAAAATGCATCGGTGAAGCTTAGTTCTAAAGTTGACATGTATAACGGAATGGATGCAAATAGTGCCAATACCACCCAGCTAAGGGTGGTTAAAATAAAAGCTTCACGCACACTAAGTTTTGCGTGTTTATCTTGGTTGGTGAGTGCCAGGCTAATACCAAAGAAAGCGGTTAAGAAGGATGATATTACAAAATTTGACCATCCGGCATCTCCACGATAACCATCAACAATGGCTGGTACCAACATCGCTATTGATAATACAATTAACAAAATACCAATAACGTAAAAAACAGGACGGTAGTGGAGCATGGTGCTTTTAATGTTTTATGTTGTCTTCTTTGAACAACATTAACTACACCCTGAAATTTTCAATTTCAATAGAACTTAACGAATAAGGTTTAAAAACTCATTGCGTGTACGACGGTTTGATCTAAATGCACCAAGTAAATGGCTGGTTTTCATGATTACATCTGGCTTATGGACGCCGCGAGTACTCATGCATTGATGAGTAGCTTCAATAACAACAGCAACTCCTTTTGGCTCTAAGGCATCATAAATGGTCTGGCCAATTTGGGCTGTCATCTTTTCTTGTATTTGCAGACGTTTAGCGTAGGCATCTACTACTCTTGCTAATTTACTAATACCAACTACCCGTTTATTGGGAAGATATGCGACATGCGCTTTGCCAATAATGGGCAGCATATGATGTTCACAGCATGATTCAAACTGAATATCTTTAAGCAAAACCATTTCGTCATAGCCATCTGTTTCTTCAAATGTACGTGATAGCAATTCTGCAGGGTCTTCATTGTATCCTGCAAAAAGTTCTTTGTAACTTTTTACTACACGAGCTGGTGTGTCAATGAGTCCTTCACGACTAGGATCGTCTCCTGCCCAGGAAATAAGAGTTTTGACAGCCTCAAGGGCTTGTTCTTGGGTAATTTTGTTCATAGATAAATATGCTATTAATGCTTTATATTAAAGCGATTGTTTTAGCGTTTTATACTGAAAATGCAAGAATTACTACTGATTTAGCCCGTAATCTTGTGCAACTTCATCAATAGCAAGAAGTAAGTCTTCGGTAGTGAAGGGTTTTACGACGTACTTATCGACTCCCTGGTCTAACGCTTCTTGAATACGTTCTGGTACGGCGTCACCACTTTGTATAATGACAGGTACATCCTTTAAAATGGGATGTTTTTTCATTTCATTATTGATTTCCATGCCGGTCATGGTGACCATCATTTTGTCAAGAAGAACAATGTCCACATCATCTGGGTGCGCTTGTAAGTGCTCCCAGGTTACGCGTCCTTCTTCAAATATAGTTGCAGTGTGGCCGCCATCTTTAAGATTTTTGACCATAATCTCAACATTGATAACATCATCGTCAGCTCCGACAATGCGCAGTCCCTTTACATGCTCCATATTGTCTCTCCCCTCGCATGTTGTTAATATTATAACCAATTGCGCAAAGAAAGGCAACTTTTAGTTACAAAATTGTCAAGTTTAAGGTAGTTGTCGGTCATCAATGGATTTTTTGGTAAGTGACGCGCGTTTGCCTGGACGCTGCCAAGCAAGCAAAATAACCTTTAATGTGCTATATGAGGGTGATCTATAGTTCCGCACCTACAGATGTGACTTCACCTTCAGGATTATTATCGGGGATAGTGAAGATAAAAATAGCACCGCCGCCAGGGTTATCCTCTACCCAAATTTTGCCACCGTGAGAACGGACAATGCCTGCGCTTATACTAAGTCCTAATCCTGTGCCGCCAGCTTGTGTTTTTGTACGGGTGCTTTGCACAAATTTCTTGAAAATTGCTTCATGTTCACCTTCAGGAATACCGACTCCTTGATCAGAGACCATAAATGTAATATTGCCAGTACCGTCTTTGTCTTTACCTTTTTTGATTTTCAATGAAATGGTTTGGCCTTCAGAACTAAATTTAGCTGCGTTACCAAGTAGGTTCACTAGAACTTGTACAATTTTGTCGCGATCACATACTAAATGAAGTTTCTGTTTTGGTGCTTTCATGCTGAAGGTTAGGTTCTTATCTGACATTGCGGTAGGTTGTTCCATTGAGATGATATCAGTAATGGATGCCAGCGGGTATCGTTGCATGTTAAAGACTTCAGAGCCATCTTCCATCTTAGCAATATTTAATACACCGTCTACGAGTGTTGTTAGGCGCTGTGTTGTAACGTTGATGCGCTCGAAATATCGTTTTAGGTCTTCGCGGTCTGCGGTTTCATATTCATTAATACCAAATATTGAGAAGCTGTTCATTCCGTGTAACGGTGTACGAAATTCGTGTGACATGTTACGAAGAAATTCTGATTTTGCTTCATTTGCGGCTTCTGCTTTAATTTTTTCCTCTTCGAGGTCGGCTGTTCGTTGAGCAACTTTTTTTTCTAAGCTTTCATGGCTTTTCTTGAGCTGTTGGTCACGACGATGAATAACTTCCATCATTTTATTGAAACCTTTTGCGAGTTTACCAAGCTCAGCTGTTCCTAGTTCTTGGGTTCTTACGGTGTAGTCACCACTTTGCACGTGCTCTGTGATATCTACGAGGCTTGCAATTGGAGTGGAAATAATGCGCTGAATCATGTAGGTCAGAAGGTAGGAAATAGCAAGTACGGCAAATACGATGCCAAGAAGCTTATAAGAAAATTCTTCAATATGCTGATCAACACGGCGAAGGTCGGATAAAATAAAGATATGCCCACGTGTGGAATTGTTGATTTTAATAGGCTGATAGCTGTTAATTAAGTCCGAACGTTGTTGAAGTGTTGCGTATTTGTCACACGTGTCAGAAAATTCTTCCTGCTTATACTGAGCAAAAATCGCATTATCATCGGTAAATATGCATGCTAGTAATATGTATTTAATTGCCTTAAGGTCGTTCAAGTTCGACTCTGCTTGCTCTGGTAAATCATAGTCAATTGCAGGTATTACACGGTTCCCGATGATACGAGAGAGCATGCTTAATTCGTCTTTGATGGAATTTTTAGCATTTTGTGTATCGTATTTTATAAATGCTAAAGATAAAGTTAGGGTAGTAACAATGCATAGAAACATCCCCATAAACGTTAGCTGTGCCTTGATGGGTATATTATAGATGAAGCTGGCGTGGCTGCTTTTATCTTTTGACATTTAGTCCTAATTTACCTAATTGTTGATACCTGTAGTTGTTTATATAACATAGTAAATCATTTGAGAAAACTCTTGTCTTGAATGTTTTATGAATGCCATACAAATGGGGGGAACCAATGAAAGGTAAAAAAACCAACAGGTTACTTATGTGTGTTTCATGCGTTGCAATGCTTGCATGTAGTTCGGTGAATGCTCAAGAGTTAGATGAAGAAACGCAAAAGTTGTTGTCGATGTCATTGGAAGATATTGTGAATATGCAAGTGACCTCGGTGTCAAAGCGTTCAGAAAAATACCGTGAAGCTGCGGCTGCCATTTATGTTATTAACAAAGAAGATATTAGGCGTTCTGGTGCTACACAAATACCAGAATTACTACGTATGGTTCCAGGAATGCAGGTAGCTAAAGTTGGTACAAGCAGATGGGCTGTGTCAGCAAGGGGTTTTAATAGCCAATTTGTAAATAAGCTACTTGTACTCATTGACGGGCGTTCAGTTTACACACCAATTTTCTCTGGAGTTTATTGGGATGCTCAGGATGTATTGCTTGAAGACGTTGAGCGTATTGAGGTTATTCGCGGTCCTGGAGCAACGTTGTGGGGTGCAAATGCGGTCAATGGTGTGATTAACATTATTACCAAGAATGCTGAGGATGCCCAAGGATCAATGGTAACTGCAGGGGTAGGAAAGCAAGAAAAAGCTTTTGTAGGTGCCAGAACAGGTTTTCAAATAGATGAAGAAGTTTATGCTAAGACATATGGAAAGTTTTTTGTAAGAGGAGGGGGGCGTAATCTTTCTGGAGTTGAACAGAATGATGATTGGAGAAGAGGACAAGGTGGTTTTAGAGCAGATTGGAAGAAAAGCAAAAGTAAGTATACTTTACAAGGAGATGTGTATAGTGGCACGGCGGATGTTTCGTTGGTAACGCCAACACTTACTGCTCCATATTCTCAGTCTATTGAGATGGATGAAGAGTCCTTTGGAGGTAATGTCTTATTTAAGTGGGATCAGACACTTGATAATGATTCGGTGACGTCATTTCAGGCATATTATGACGTTGCTCAACGAAATGGTATTTCGGCTGGAGGTAATCAAGATATTCATACCCTGGATTTAGATTTTCAGCATGCACTTACGCCCTATCATGGTAACGAGATAACCTGGGGTATTGGGTATCGAAATATTCACGGGATGTTTGATAATACCGAATTGGCAGCATTTACACCAGATGATCGTTATACGCATTTATATAGTATGTTTCTTCAAGATAAAATTACTCTCATACCGGATGAGTTGTTTTTTACCATTGGTTCGAAATTAGAACATAATTCTCATACTGGTTTTGAAGTGCAACCAAGTGCACGAGCAAGCTATCTTATAGATGAAAAGCAAACATTATGGGCAGGGGTATCGCGTGCGGTGAGAACACCTAATTTGTTCCAGGATGATGGTGAGCTTGCAGCGGTTGGTACGCCTGTTGGTTTTGTGAAGCAAGTTGGACGCAGAGGATCTGATTCTGAAGAGCTGATTGCTTATGAGGCTGGCTACCGTATTCAGCCAAGAAGTGATGTCATGTTTGATATTGCGGTATTTTATAATGATTATACTAAGCTAGCAAATAATGTGACATTATTGACTACTCCTGTGCAAGTGACGGTTGGTAATTCTGGAAGTGCTCAAGTGTACGGTTCTGAGGTTGCTGTGAATTGGGAAGTGACCGATTACTGGGAGTTGGCTGGTTCGTATAGTTATATCAATATTAAACCAGACAAGACCTTTGAAACTATTGTTACAACTGATGTGCGTACTCCAAAACAGCAATTGAATGTTAGGTCTTACCTGGATCTTCCTTATGACTTAGAGTTAACAAACCTTGTCTATTATGTTGATGAAATAGTAAATGGAACGGTTGATAGCTATATTCGGTTTGACACTAATTTAACGTGGGAAGCTTCTGATGGGGTTGAGTTAAGTTTGATTGGTCAAAACTTGTTCGATGACTATAATGATGAATTTGTAGCAAATTTTGGAGAGATTGCCTACGAAAATGGCCGAACCATTTTTGGTAAAGTGAGAATTGATTTTTAAGTTTTTGAGTATCTTTTGGTATAGTTACGTGAAGTGTTTTTTGTTAGTTTTATGAGGGTGTTTGTAAGGTAATGCGTGTAAAGATGCTCCTATTTGGTTGGGTGTTTTTGGTTGTTTTACTTCAATCTTGGTTTTCTGTTGTCTTGGCAAAGGAAGCATTTAAAGATTATAAGTTAACAGCCGTGTACATCTTTAAGTTATTAGACCATGTGGAGGTACGTGATCATAGTGGTAAGGCCACAGTGTGTGTGTTTGGAGATGAACGTGTCTATGCAACATTATCCAAGATTGTTGGAAAGAAGAAGATAACGGTATCTCAAGATGAGAATGTCTCTGGCGGGTGTCAAATTGTTTATATTAGCGTGTTCCATGAAGATTATGATAGGTTGCTTGCAAAATACAGTGATATGAATGTAGCTACGATTGGAGATGCAAAGGGCTTTGCTAAGAAACACGGAATTATTGAGTTTAGCTGGCAAGCAGACGGTAAGGTGAAGTTTTTTATTAATATTAACCGGGCCAAGCGCAAAAATATTAGAATTAATTCAGACTTGCTTGCTATTTCTACAGTAATTAAATAATGTTTTTTTATTTATTATAAGTTGAGGGTATTATGGGTAAAGATATATGCATTATAGGTGCGGGTGCTTCTGGCCTGACAACCATTAAACAGTTGTTAGATGAAGGGCACAATCCAATTTGCTTTGATAAAGCCGCTGATTTAGGTGGGTTATTTAACAGTAAAGAGGCTTTTGATGGTAAAAGAGGGAGTGTTTATAAAAATACAGTTCTGACCATCAGTAATTATCAAATGGCATTTTCAGATTTTTCACCAAAGGAACATAGACGTGTTCATTGGCATCATTATCAATATCTCCAGTACTTAAGAGATTATGCACTAGAATATAGCCTGGATCGGTTTATTAAATTTTCTACACAAGTATTATCGGTGGCAGAAAAAGGTGATCGCTGGGTTGTGACGGTAAAGTGTAATAACTCTGGTGATGTATTGGATTATGAATGTGATGGAGTTGCTATTTGCACGGGTACACATCAGGTGCCCAGTATACCACAATTTGAAAAAAGTGATGAATTTAAGGGCGAGATTGTCCATAGTTCTCAATATATGGAAGGGGATGCCTTTAGAGATAAAAAGGTGGTTGTGATTGGTATTGGCGAGAGTTCGGCCGATATTGTAAGGGAGATATCGGATGTCTCCAAAGAGTGTCATTTGCTGATCCGGAATTATCCTGTGCTTGTACCAAGAAATCAACAGCATGAGGCTGCTGATGCTAATACATCTAGAGCATTATCTTCATTTTCGTACCCTTCATCAACACTACTCAAGGTTTATCTTTTTGCTTGTGCTACAGTAGCAAAGGTGACTAACAGTGTATTGAAGCTTTTGGGATTGAACAAAAAACCAGCCCTTGATTCGTTCAATCAGAGTACTGATATGAGCTTCTTGGATCACAGTGTTCCTCATGAGGTGGAAGCTGTTAAGCTGATTAAGTCATGGAGTATCCTAGGGGGAGCAACGCCTGAAAGAAAATTTGCTACAAAAAATGTTACGTTTGTGAAGAATATTGTTTCAGGAAAAATTGATGTTCATAAAGATGAGATAGCTGAGTTTTATGACCATGGTATTATTACCAAGTCAGGTCAGAAAATCCCGTGTGATACTGTGATGTTGTGTACTGGTTATAAAGAAAGCTTTGGCTTCTTAAAAGATCATCAGGTAGAAGACAATAATGTAAGGAACTTGTACTTGAATGCATTTCATCCAAAAATGAAGAATGTAGCGTTTATTGGTTGGAATAGGCCATCTTTAGGTGCAATACCTGCATGTTCAGAAATGATAGCACGGTATTACGCCTTGATTCTCAGTGGTAAACGACAGTTACCTCACAATATTGAATTATTGATCAAACAACATAAGAAAGAAAAGGATGAGCGTTTTAAATTTAGTCCAAATATTTTGACAGTTGTTGATTATCATGAATTTATGACCACGCTTAGCAAACTTATTGGGTGTCAGATAGAGTGGTCACGGTACGTGTTAAGGCCTGCAATGCTCTATAAGTTAGTATTTGGTGGGCATATGTCAGCGCAATATAGGATCACTGGGCCACATGCGATGACGGAACAATCCGAGAAAGTTATTTCAAGGTTGCCTGTTAGTCCGGTGATTCAAAATCTTTCTATGAAATTAGCCTTAGGACAGCTAATTGGTGCTCGGGTACAAAACAACGTTTCCCATAAGCAATTAATCAATAAATTGTTCTTACCTGGCATTGAAGTTAGTGACGACGATATTGAACGTTACGCTTTTAAGCCAAACGCAAATGATGACGTTAACACTGCAACTTCAGAAATTGAAGAAGAGAAGCTTGCTGTTTAATTGCAAGCTTCTTCGAGCTCCTTGGCGGTAGTGACAGCTGTGTTGCTATTGTCAAGGAGCGACGTTTGAATATAGTGCGCCATTTGTTTTGCGCCATTGCCTGAAAACATACTGATATGGTTCCCATCAATAGTAATCAGTTCTGTGTTGCCATGAAAATATGGTTGCCATTTTGTAACGTCTATATCCAGGGCGTAGTCGTTTGTTTTTTCATTAGCTAAGAAATATACTACATTGTCATGATATGCAGTGGTTTCATAGCAATAGAGGCTTTGTTTGTGTATACGCCAGTTATCAAAGAATTGCTCCAAATGTTGATGTGATGTCTTACTCAAATCTGTGATTTGTTTGGACATGTCAGGAGATAATTTTTTAATATATTCAATGATTTGTTCATTTGAATCGGGGATATTATCGTGCGTTGGTTGCGCTAAACCCGGTGGTGGGCTGTCAGCCATGGCAAGAAGTGCTACTTCTTCGTTATGTTGTAGCAATAATTTAGAAATTTCGAATGCTATATTACCGCCAATAGATGCGCCAAATAATCGGTATGGTCCCTCTGGTTGGATGGCTTTAATACGATCACGTTCTTTTATGGCGATGTCTTGGATGGTGGTGTTGTCAGTGAGGTGATCTGATTCAAGCCCAATAACATTGATGGTTTCAGGCATATGGCGGGCAAATTCTTTAAAAATTGCTACTGATCCACCTGCAGGATATAGGCAAAATAATGTAATGGCAGATTCTGAGATGGTGTTAAGATGAATATAGTTCTTATGAGTTGCTGGGTCAGAGGCTGTTTGGTTTTGTTGAAGATTGGTGATGTGTTGACTTAGTGCTTTAAGTGTTGGATAGGTAGTAAAATCTTGCAATGTAACACTTATTTTTAAAGATGTTTCAATTTCGAGTATGAAATCTAATGTCATAAAAGAATCGACATTTAGCTCATCAAAGGTAAGCTCAGTATCGTCTATTGTGTCACCTGTAAGGTTTTCCAAAGTCTGTGTAAGTGTTTCTAAAATAGTGTGCTGACTGGTGCCGGTGGACGTTGTTTTAGCAGGTGATGTGATTGTATCAATCCAGAAGCGACGACGATTGAATATGTTTATTGGTGGCGAAATAGCCGAGGTTGCTTGTTCAAGCGGGGATTCTTCAATAATAGCGTGGACATTGCACCCTCCCATACCAAATGAACTAATACTGGCGCGTCTTGGATGAAGCTTATTGCGCTGCCAGTCATGTAAGGAAGTATTCACCGAAATTGGAATGGAAGAAAAAGGTATATTTTCATTACCTGTTTCAAAATTGATCGAGGGAGGAATTTTTTTATGATGGAGACTGAGTACCGTCTTAATAAATCCTGCTATTCCGGCTGCAGCATCAAGGTGGCCAATATTGGATTTTACAGAGCCAATTTTACATGGGTTTGAGCTGTCTCTATGTTTGTGGACAGTGCTGATGGCTTCCATTTCGATAGGGTCGCCAAGTAAGGTTCCGGTACCATGTGCTTCTATATATTCAATGGTTGATGGGTCTATTTCGGTGACAGCAAGGGCATGTTTAATTACTCTAGTTTGCCCCAGTACACTTGGAGCGTTATAAGACATTTTATTGGCGCCATCGTTATTTGTAGCGGTTCCTTTGATGACGGCATAAATAGTATCATGGTCATCGATCGCATCCTCTAATCTTTTTAATATGACAACCCCCAGTCCGTTACCAGGGACTGTTCCTGATGCGTTCTTGTCGAATGGCCGGCAGTGTCCGTCAGCAGATGCGATGCCTTCTTTTTTGTACATATAGCCAGATTTAAGAGGAGTGGTAATCGATACGCCGCCTGCAATGCTAATGTTGCAGTCATAATTGAGTAATCCTTGGCAGGCGTTATGTACAGCTAACAAAGATGATGAGCATGCAGATTGAATGACTTGCGAAGGGCCGGTTAAATTGAGTTTGTGACTAATACGTGAGGCTAGAAAATCAACACCATTGGCAGTAACAAGTTGGTAGAAGTGGTTAGAGTCCAGAAGGTAGGGATGCTGCTTGATGAGTTCAAGAATATATGTATTGAAGCTAGAGCTAACGTATAAACCAACAACATTGGAGTCGTTATGTGTATCGACCTTGCACTGTTTAAGCGCTAAAAGTGTTTCTTCTAAAAGACAACGATGTTGTGGGTCAATGAGTGATGCTTCAAGTGTAGAATAATTAAAGTATGATGCATCAAACATATCAGCATCATGCATGATGGCTTTTGCTCGTACATAATTGGGGTTTAGGATATCTTCTTCTGCAATACCGTTGGTGATCAGTTCATCGTCAGAAAAACGGGTGATTGATTCTTTTGCATGAATTAGATTTTCCCAAAAACTGTTAACAGAGTTTGCACCTGGAAAACGTCCTGACATGCCAATAACGGCAATGTCGTTATCATTATGTTCTGTCATAAGCTTGTCATATCTCCCTTTAAAATACACTAATGGCTAAGAATTTTTTTGCGATTAAGATGGCGTTTCCGTTTTTTGACCATATCAGAAGACAGAAACATGTTGTGTTGACGCGAGTAGTTTTGTGCTGTGTATTGGTCAATAAAATGGGCGCAGTCGGTAATGGTTGGTAAGGAGAAAAATTGACTCAGTGATATTTTTATGTTGAACAATGCTTCAATATCACACGCAACCGCAATGAGTGAAATGGAGTCGCCACCAATCTCAAAAAATTTATCATGAATACCAATTTTTTCACTAGGAATTCCAAGTTGATGAGACCAAATCGTCAAGATAGATTCTTGGGTTTTATTGAGAGGACGCTCTTCGGTCTTAGATGTTTGTAACTCTATTGGCCTATCGGCAAGCTGATGCCGGTTTATTTTGCCATTTCGAAGAAGAGGCATGTGGTCGAGTTTTACAAACAAAGCAGGGACCATATAATCGGGTACCCGTGACGTAAGAAAGCGTTTGATGTCTTGGTTTGTAGGCTGACTGTTAGGGTTGCTTGTATAGAATGCAATCAGCATAGGAGTATGCGTGTAAGGATGGTCTCTTTTGATGATGGCAACTTTACCCACATCCGGGTGAGCCAGTATATTATGCTCAATATCATCAATTTCAATACGGTAGCCATTGAGTTTTATTTGATTATCTCTTCTACCAACAAATTGAATATTTCCTTCTTTGGTATAATAACCTAAATCGCCTGTTCTATATAATCGAGATTGGGAAGGGTCGTTGGCGATGTTATTAGGGACAAATTTTTTCTTGTTAGCGCTTGGATTGTTAATATAACCGTTTGCAAGGCAGTCGCCTCCTATATACAACTCACCAACAGCTCCAAGTGGTTGAAGTTGTTGGTAATCATTTAAGATATAAATAGAGGTATATTCAGCAGGTTTGCCAATTGGAATGGTGTGAGCATTGTTTTGATTCGGTAAGCAAGGATAGTAAGTTGCGGTAATGGTGGTTTCGGTTGGGCCGTATAAATTGTAGAGTGTTGTTTGTGGATACTGAAACTCTTGATAAAATTTATTTACTAACTCAGGGTGTAATGCTCCACCTCCTGAGAAAACATAATTAAGGTCGTTGCACTGGCTAAAGGATGGGTTATTTAGTAACATTGATAGGAGGGATGGAACGCAAGAGATGCAATTAATTTTTTGAGAGTGGATCAATGCTACAAGATAGTCTGGACGGCCAGATTGCTCAGGATCAGATATCGCGATACAAGCTCCATTACTTAAAGGCCATAACATTTCGTGAAGTGATGGATCAAATGTAATATTAATGTGATGAAGTACCCTGTCTCCAACTTGTAATGGAAACGTTTTTTGCATCCATTGCATTTTTAAAGCAATGCTTCGATGTGAAATTTCAACTCCCTTTGGTTTTCCGGTTGTTCCTGAAGTGTAAAGAATATAGGCAGGAAGTTCGAGGTGATTGGAAGGAGTAGGTGGTATTGTTTTTATGTTCGTATGGGAATAGTTTGTAGGATCTAATGTGACCACAGGAGGACAGTTTTGCAGATTGCTTAATTGCGCTTGCTGTTGGGGTGTTGTGATGATGATATTGGTTTGGCTGTCTTGGAGTATATCGTTTAGTCGGCTTTGTGGTGTACCCGGATAAATAGGAATATAACATGCACCCAATGTAAAGATGGCAAGCATTGTTGCAATGAGATCTGGACTACTGTGCATGTAAACCATGACGCGTGATCCTGGTTTAACGGAGTGTTCGGATAGCAATAGGCTAATTTGATCGCACATTTGCAGTAGTTCGGTATAACTATACTGCTGTTGTGTATGGTTGATCAGTGCGGTTTGGCTTGAGTATTGCCGAGCGATTTTTCTAATTGTTGTAGAAATGGGCTCAAGTTCTGTGGTTGATGAGTGTGTGTGGTGGTTAAATTGATGGATAAGTTGTTCTGATTCTGGAGAAATAACTTTGAGTGTCGATAAATCAACCAATGGATCTTGCGATATTTGATCAATTAGGTAGCTAAAACTACTAGTTAGTTCTTGAATTTGCTCTAGCTCAAATAATTTAGTTTTATATTGCCATTCAAAAACAATCGTGTCTTGCATTGAGGTGTCATAAATTAAGGCAAGGTCATTAATGACTTCCTGGTAGTTAAACTCTAACGGTGTAATAATCATGTCATGAAGTGATGCTCCTGGAAAAAGAACATTTCCCTCGCTTAGAGAGAGATTCATGTTGTTGTTAGAAATAGTTTGAGTTTTACGCATATGTTTGATGATTTGTGGTAAAGGAACATGTGCGTGTTTTTTAGCGTCTTTTCGTTGTTGGTGGCATTGTTGAATAATGTCCTGAAATGACATACCAGCTTCTAGTTTAACCCTAAGAGGGACGTTATTGACAAACAATCCTAGGCAGTGTTTTAAGTTTAAAGGACGCGTGTTAATGCTGTAATGCGATACAATATCGTTGTTATTAAAATAATTACTTACCAGAATATTAAATAAGGAAGTAATGGTAACAAAAAGAGAAGTTTTATGCTGCTTTGCAAGGGATTTAAGTTTTTTATTTTGGGCATTGGTTAGTTTAAAACGTAAGCAATTACCTTGAATATTTTGGTTGGAATCTAATGTTTTATTAAATGAAAGTTCTAGGTTGTGGTCTTTTAGTATGTTTTCCCAATAGGCAAGTGATGAAGACAGCGTAGTATCGTTGTTTGATTGGGGGTGTTGATAAAAAGAAACATATTGTTGTAGTTGATCGCCTGGCTTAAGAGTCTCAAATTCCAAGGGGTCATTGTTATATATCATTGAGAGTGTTTTAAGGAAAAGTTGTGCTGACCCTCCATCAAATAAAATATGTGGAATGGAGGTGCCAAAAAAATAAGTGTCATGTGAAACTTTAATTAAACAAAATCTGGCTAAGGGTGCAGTGAACAAATCAAATGGTTGGCGTGCTAGGTTATGGACGATGTGAGTCGCTTGATCCTTTTTTTCTTCGTCATTGATTGTGTTATTGGTGGTTAGGTCAAAATAGTCTAATGTTGGTATGATATCGCTAGAAAGCTCGGCACAAATATCTCCATTATGAGAGATAAATTTGACTCTCAGAGAATCAAATAATGTTATGCATTGCATAATAGATTTTTTGAAATGCTCTACATCCATGTTACCATTTAATTGTAATTGGATAGATGTATTGTACGCATAACTTTGTGGATTGAGTTTCCACGCAAACCAAAATCCTTCTTGTAGCGGTACCATCGGGTAAAGCATGGTGCCCCCGCTATTACAACTGAGCTGTTTGTCCAACATTGTCTATCCGTTAGTTTGAAAATATTCTCTCTTTGGTTGTATAAGTGCATGCGCGTAATCGCTTTATAGCGACCGGAGATACGTTCCCCCAAAGTCTAATGTATAACTTAAATGCACCCATTACAACACATACAAAAATGACGGATATTATTCAACCTATTGTTTTAGAAAAATTCAAGTTATGATTTATTCTTGCGGTAATCCATGGGAGGAATTATGCGCTACCGCTCAGTTCTTTGCGTACTTCTTTATCCAATTGTTTCATCACTGCATCAAATGCCATAAGAAAGCCTTCAAGTGTAACACGGTTAAATTTTTTGCTGATTGGATGGTCCAGATATGCAAGATATTGGTTGCGTTGTTCTTTGGTCAAGTGGCGATAGGAATAAGCCAGAGTGAGTTGGGCGGTGTGGTGAGCCTGGGCATAAATCTCAGGCCTATTTTGGTTTACTCGGGTTACAATTTGGATATGTTCTTGAGGGCTGTATAAAGATGCCATTACGTTGAGTGTTGCATCGAGAATATTATCTTGAATGGCAATGGATTGTTGACTAATTCCGACAAGCTCATCAATGCGTTTGGCAAAATCCATTAATTCTTGGTTTGCCTGTATCATGGCTGCACTTGCAAGTGCTTGTTGATAGTTTTCTGGCTTTCCAAGCTCTGTATCGTTATAGCTGATAATTTTACCTAAGTCCGAATTATGCCATTCAATAATGTATGTGGCCTCTTTTGGAGTAATGTTTTGCTTATAGTATTTTCTGAGAATTTCAATCATGATGTTTGCATCAAGAGAGCGCATTAATGCTGCACGTAGCTGCGATGTTTTTTTAGCGTCTTCAGGTTTTTGTTTAGCACGCTGTGTTAACTGTTGGTCAATAGAAGTCCGAATCATAACCGGAACTTGTGTTAATTGTTGTTCTAGTCGGGTGACCTGCATTAATGCATTCACTCCATCGTCAGTTAACTCTTTTGCCGATGATAGAGAAGGAATAACGATTATTGCTGAGATGATAAGGAGTGTTTTGCAAATATAATCACTTCTATTTTTAATACTTGCTATCACAGGCGTAAAACAGCTGCTTTTACGTACCTGTGTTGATAGTATTTCATAGATGAATTGAGAAAATACTTTAGAGTGTTCAAGCATGTGTGTTGACCTAATGTTTGATGTTTTTTTACAGGTTAACTACAATCCCAATTAAACAGAACATTTGAAAAATCTTTGTTTTTGAGATCTTCTTCGCTAATAAAAAATTGTGCAATGCCGCCATCGCCCCAATATATATCATTTTCAGGGTCAGAATCTATTTGGAGTAACATGATTGTTTTGTCTTGATAACCGCTTGAATTGTAGCTACGAGGGTCGTCTTGCCTAAATGTTGGATATCCGCCAACCCTATGGCCATCTCCCGGATATTCTGCGATATAGGCTTCTATGCCTTCATCACTATTAAATCTTAGTATTTTCTCGCGGCGGAAATCCTCAAAAGTAACCGGCATTGAGCGTTTTTTGAAACTTAGCCTTAATCCATGTTGGTGATTGTCTCCAAGTGGGCCATTTTCAAATGGCTCAACAAAGTCAAAGTTGGTTACAAGATTGTTGTTATCGATCTGCGGGTAAAAAATGACTCTAAAGCCATCTTGCAGAGTTTGGTCGTCGGTATCAAGGCCATAAAGGTCATCGTTTGCAATCCAAAATTGCAATATACCCTTCTTGGGAAAGGGTTGAATGGATGGCATCTGAGCAAAGTTGATTTGCGCTAAAAAATGCAGATGTTCGCCTTCACTGTCTTTTGGGTATTCCTGTGAAGTTGGAAGGTAAGGTAGGCCACCAAACTTGCTGTCCCATAATTGGAGTGATTTATCGGCAGTTGGTGTAATTTCAACACTGGGTAATTCGCTTTCTACAATTGCGCTGAATATTCCAGCTTTTTTTCTGAATTGTTTAAGTAAATCGGATTTATATATGAGGTAGTACCCACCTACCCAAACAATTAAAAGTCCAATAAAAATAGCTAATGTGGTCATGGTATTGTTTCTTATTGAGGCTTACGATATGCTTTGTATATTACAATCACAAACATAAGTCCACCAATTAGCGCAAGCGGTGCGCCTCCAAAAAACAAGGCTTTTCCAATGATAGTGTCGACTTGAGCACTATTTCCTGCAGTTTTACGAAGTGCTCCATAGCCGCCCATTACGGCCAGGCCGGTAATGTGTAGTACGTGACCAATACCATACAGGTATAACTGAATCATTGCTGCACGTGGTTGGGTAAATGCTTTGTCCAAGAGAGTAGGGACAACTGTATAGCATAGTGTCATGAATGCCATGGTGATGCCACCTACGACGGAGGCGTGATAATGTGCTGGTACAGTTGTGTCCATACCTCCAATATGAACACCAAGTAGACCGCCATAGCCAAAGAATAAAATTGACCATAAAAGACCGTGTTTAATATAAGGCAAAGGAGATTGATTGTTGGATGTAAGGAAGCTTCCCACAATGATTAAGCCGATTGTTACTGGGGCAATGCCACCAAGCCATCGCATATGTAGTGTAAATGGCCAAATAGTATCTTCTATTGAGGGGTATAATTTGTAGATAAATGGACATATACCCGCAAATAAAAGATTACATAATATAATAATACTAAGGTATTTGTTTTTAACTAAAAGTGATAACCCAGTGTGGTCAGCAAGCTTTAGCCAGGTTGCAATGAGTAAGCTGGTAAATGTAAATTGAAGTGCATGGCCACCTCCCCAAAAGAGTTGCTCATAAAAATGTGCTAAATCATCAGGTTGGTTAGGCAACATCGTGCCGGCGATCATGAAACATCCCATTGCTATCAAGATAATTACCGCAGCGCTGCAAAGGCTGAGATTAAGTGGTTGAGAAAGGGTAGGAAATCGAGGTGGGATAGCAAGAATTGCCTGGCCCAGAATACCACACGCAAATACACTAAGTCCTATGATAAAGACAATGTTTGTAAGCATTGGAATATAGTTACTTTTGATGGCCTGAGTATCTGGGACCAATGCTCCAAGTGTCATGAGTACTGTTCCGCCTAAGCATAAGTAAAAGCATAATGTTGCTAATGCATAAACATGTACAAACCGGTTGGTGGCATGCATGACTGTCATCATGCCACCAATAGCGAGAATCCATACCAAGACTGACATATTAACATGTATAACTAAGCTAACATCAAAAATATGCTGGGTATTAAAAAGTTGTTCAAAAAACGGACCGCGTAAAATGGCCGGTGGAAGTGAAAATAATCCAGCAATAGCAAGTGAGGCAATGCTCAAGAAAAACCACTTGCGGGCCAAGGGGATAGCGTTTGGGTTTTGCATGATTTTACGTATTTGATAAGTTAAAATTGTGGATAATATAAAACATTTGGTGTAGAACGATAGCGGAAATTTGTGTGTAAGACTTTTTAATATCCGTCATCCCGGCACTTGAGCAGATGATGAATGTTAAAAAGGGTTATACGTAATAATCAAGATCATCAAGCAACAAGTGTTTTCGTAATGTTGTGTATAGTAAAAATTAGTAATTATTTAAATTAACCCATGCCTAAAACCTACAACCAAGCTATCTATCGTTGGCTATTAGTGTGCTGTTTCATGGTCCTACTCATGGTGGCCATTGGTGGGTTAACTAGG
>MDSV01169710.1_pt1 | contig 31064 bp, 31 predicted proteins | sample 810851 | NCBI WGS metagenome assembly MDSV01 (sample SAMN05326640, study PRJNA326480) | marine metagenome | isolation source: seawater | place: Atlantic Ocean: North East | collected 2012 | reverse complement strand
TCATTTGGAAAAAGAGGCGTTTTTGATAAATCTGTTATGAAAACAGTTTTCAAACCTTTATTTGCTGCTAAGGATATACCCTTAGATATAACTTTGAAAGATTTTTATGAACTGACCAATATATCTATTCATTTTTATACAGTCGAACTTCATGAGTTTAAAACAATAGACATGTGTCATGAAACATTTCCAAATATAACTCTTTTAGACGCCGTTTACATGTCTTCTGCTTTACCAATTATTTGTGCTCCCTATTTTTTAGATAACAAATGCTATTTGGATGGTGGAATTCAATCCAATTATCCATTAAATAAATGTTTGGATACAGAGCCAGAAGCAAACGTGAACAATATTCTTGGATTCAGGAATGTATATCCTATTGATGAAGACATGTCGAGAGAAGAAAATGTAATTCACGAGGAATCAAATATTCTGGAATATATACAGTTATTTATTAGAAAACTGATTAAAAATGTTAATACTGAAAAGAATCAACAAAACATAAAATATGAGGTGACATATGAAGCACAACGTATAACTATGGAATATTTACAAACTGCTCTCTCTTCTCAAGATTTTCGAAAAGAATTGTTAAATACCGGCGCTGATGCTGCCATTACATTTCTTAATTCAATATCGTATTCAGGAACTGAGTCAAAGTAGATTCGGTTGGTTTAGCCTCAAAATCAATAACTTGATCTCCCTTGATTAATTTAATTGTTGGGAAGCCTTCAACATTATAAGTTTCCATCATCTCTTGAGCATCTGGTGTTTCCTCAGTACAATTCACATCAGTAAAAACAACATTGTATCCGTTAATTTTTTTTCCATCATATTTTTTCATAACTTTATCCCATTCAGGTTTAGCAGTTTTACAATGAGGACACCAATCAGTATGGAACATAATGATTTCCGCATCTCCCTCAGCTTCAATTCCTTCTCCGTTAGGGTTTGAGGAGACCTTCACGCTATGGTCTGTAAAATTAAACATGGAACCAGGATTTACATAAGTAACATAATAATAAACTGCTACACCCAAAAACAAAAGAATAACTACAACAGTCAATAAAGCGGTAGGATTTAATCGTGATCGAATATTAGAAATAATACCAGATTCTCCACCCAACATTATTTATATATATTTTCAAGAAGATATAAGATTTCACATAACGAATATAAAGATTTCCAGGAGGATCATAGTATAAAGAATTTTTATATCATGCTTTTTCGCACCCTTGATGATAAGCTAATTGAAATTCGAAAATACGATTTTTTAACTGATTCGGATTATTACATGGCTATTATGAAATTAAAAAGGTCTCTTTATAAAAGGTATGAGGGATTGGATATGTTTCATAATCAAGGTGTAATCAAATCCTAAATGTTAATACATATAAATATGTTAATGGTTTATTTTCTGATGTTATATTAGTAAAATTATGGTAAAGAAAACATTTAAAAAAAGAAAATTACAACATAAAAAAAAAACAATCAAGAAAAGAGTCTTTAAATTAAAAGATTACATGAGTGGGGATGGAATGCTAACCAGTGTTTGGGGACCAAGTATGTGGCATTATCTTCATATTATGAGTTTTAATTATCCTATTAAACCTACATTACTTGAAAAAAAACAGTATATGGATTTTGTTAAATCTCTTCAATACACATTACCTTGTAAATATTGTCGTGTAAATTTAGTAACTAATTTTAAAAGTTTACCCTTGACAATGAAAGCTATGAAAAATAGAGATTCGTTTTCTCGGTATATATATGCTTTACATGAATTGGTAAATAAAATGTTAGGTAAAAAATCCGGATTAAGCTATTGTGATGTTCGAGAAAGATATGAACATTTTCGAGCAAGATGCACTTTAGATAAACCTAAAATATTTAAAGTTGTTAAAAACAAAACATTGAAAAAGAAACGAGAAAAAGGATGCACTGAACCCCTTTATGGAAAAAAGAGTAAATGTGTAATAAAAATTGTGCCTCAAACTGAAAAAACAGAATCTTTTCAAATGGATGATAAGTGTTTAAAAAAAAGATAAATAAGAAATCAATTAATACATCCTGTTTTTAAACAGCATGTATTTTAAACATTGTGAAGGCCAAGTTTATTTAACAAAAAATATTACATACGGACCAATTAAGGTGGCCAAAATACACCAGATAGAACCAAATCCTGTTACGATTTGTTTTAAATTGTCCACCTTATCAATAGAAATCATATAAAATAGAGCAATAACAAGTAACGTAAAAAGGAATGAAAAAGATTTATTCATTATTTTGGAAAGGTTGAAATAAGTGCTTGAGTAATAGAATAAAAAGAAATAAAATGCTAAAAAGAGAAGAGATAACAATATATTTGATCTAAAAAAAGACCAATCAATACGACAAAAATTAGGGTTACAATTATCTTTTAAATATGTTATGTATAATTCATCATTTAATTTCATCTGGAAATACATAAACCCACTAATAACTGCGAACAAACCGATAATTGGTAGTATGGTCTGGGTAAACTTTTTGTTTTTAAAAGCAATTAAACCAGCGTATAACGCAAATACAACTGGTTGAAGAAAAAGAAGTAAAAATATAAAACTGGCAACTACTTGATTTTTTTCAGTGTCTCCTGATTCCAAAGCTAAATGTCCATAATATTCCAGTAACTGCATGAAAATAATAAAGATGTAAAATACACTATAAAAATAAAGCTTACGATACATCATTACTAATAAACAAACAACTCCTAAAGAAAATACACTTAAACTAACTGGGGCGCTGAAACACATAAAATAGTATATATTATAATTTGATTTTATTCATATTAGTGTGAAAATATTATTTTTAATATAATCTACATTCATGGATTATCATTTTATTAATTTTCTTTTCTTTTTGTTTTTGTTACAGGTCGATGTGTCTGGTTCATTTATTATGTACAATACTTTATTTCCCATGTATAAGAGATTAAGAAACCAGATTCAAAAACATATCGCAGAAAATTATACAAACGAACCAGAACAAAAATTAATTATTAGCACACCAGCAGGATTACATGGTTTTTACCTTATGGGCGTTACACGCTATATCAAAGAGAATTACAACTTAAATGATTTTATTTTTTCAGGAGCTTCCGCAGGTTCTTGGAATTCATTATTTTTATGTTTCCAAGGAAATGACAGCGAGTTTATTGATACTATTCTTAATTCTGAAATTTACAACGCAACATCTATTAATCAAATTGAAAAAACTATGAAAAGTATCGTTTTGGAAAAGTATAATCAATCACAAGATTTATTTTTGTTTGATAAAATGAGTATTGGAGTTACTACTTATAGATTTCCTCTTAGATTCCGTCTTAAAATATATGATAACTTTTCAAATCTGGAAGATGCATTAAATTGTTGCGTTGCAAGTTCTCATATTCCATTTATTACTGGCAATATTCTTCATCGATATAGAAGGGAGTTTTCATTTGACGGAGGATTCTTTAGCTATCCCTACATAAATACAACCGTTCCTACTTTGTGTATTTCGCCCAGTATGTGGGATTCAGAATATACTAAAATAAATTCTTATCAAAATCCTCTTAAATTTTCAAAAAATAATATGAACTTTTCAAGTTTGTATCTTGAGGGATATAAAGATTCCCAAAAGAATAAACATCATTTAGATCGTATGTTGAGGATCAAAAAGAAATAAAAATATTTGTTTGTCTATGTATATAATCATGACACCATTATATTTATTTTTCATGTGTTTAGGAGGTATCTATAGTTGGCATAACTTTAGCCAGTTCCCAAAAGTAAGAAAATGTAACATGGCAATGGCTATGAATCAGTATCAATTTGGCAAAGAATACTTTGACTTTTATAGGGAATACAAACAGGATATTGTATCAAGCTCAGAGAGAAAACTAACAGAAAGTGATTACAATCTGTTTATTGAAAAAAACATAGATAGTTATTTGATTTTCGAAAAGAATTATAAAAAAATCACTCAAGCTAACCGTCTTTTATCGTCTCAAAATAAAACATTTGTTTTAGATTTAAATCAATATGCTGATGTGATAGATTTTGATGACGAATATACAACCACGGACCTTATGATTAATCACATTGAAAAAAAAAATATTAATAATGGAGCCTATTTTAAATTTTTACAAACTCCGATGACATACATCGAATCTTTTATAAATCAGGACAAATTTCTTAGATTCAGTTGGAATGATACAGGACTATTAAGTCCAGTTAAAAATCAAGGTCAATGTGGATCATGCTGGGCATTTTCGGTTACTACTGCCTTGGAAACATTCATGCGCAATAATAATTATAATGTTAGCCGATTATCTGAACAAGAACTTGTTAATTGCTCTCCTTATGATTATGGTTGTAATGGCGGAATGATGCACACAGCATTTAATTATATAATTGAAAATGGTGGATTATATACTAATGATGATTTTCCTTATCTCGGAATCACTGAAAACTGCACTGACCAACATAATGTTTCTAAAGCCAAAGGTTCTCAACTTCATGATTATAGATTTGTTATACCTAAGTCAATAATTGATTTCAAACTTAGTGTGTTGGAAAATCCTGTAGCCATTGCCTTGGATGCCGACAATTTGTTTTTTAGATTTTACAGCGACGGGGTTATTGATCTTCCATCTAATATGTCACAACGATTAAATCATGCTGTTTTACTTGTTGGTTATGATTACGATGAGGGTGGAGAATATTGGATTATTCAAAATTCTTGGGGAAAACAATGGGGAATAAATGGATTTGGGAAAATACGGATTCAACCTGACGAAGGTGTCTTATTATGCCAAAGTTATGGAGTTTATCCTTATAAATAAATGAATTCTATTTTTTACATTCGTATTTCTCTCTGAATTTTTTATCAAAATTTTTGGCACAATCAAAAAAGTCTTTTACCTGTTGTCGACATTTTACTTCATTACCTACGTTACCCAATAAACATTCATCAAGTTCAAATTTAATTCCAGAACAAGTTAAATGAATTTTTAACAAAGAAATTTTTCCATCATCATTCATAATTTATTTATTAATACAAAACAATATTAAGTAATTTTGTTTTTTATTTATTTTTTTATGCTCCAAACATACTATTTTCAGGAGAAACAGGATGTGGGAGACTTGGTGGTGCCAATCCATCAGGACCCATCATTCTTCCGAAACCAGTATTAAAGTTGTTGTAATTTGCTCCTAAATTACCTGTTCCGTAATTTGGAACTTTTTTACAATCAAAGGCCGGTTCGGGACAACGAGCACAAGGAGGACAAGGTGGAGGAGGTTTACTATTATCATTACATTTCAATATAGGATCAGGACAAGCTGGGCATACTGGGGGAACAACTTCAGATTTGAGAATATACATATCTTCTTGTCCAGGAGGAACCATATATCCTGGGATTCCTTTGGGTAAATTAGATGATTGAGTATTGCTGGTAAGAGAAGTAGAATAGGCATTATTATAATTGCTTGGACGAGATGAATTTGAGTGATGGTCCTCGTCATGATGAGATTCGTCATCGTCATAATCACTCAATCCTTCTCTTGGACCACGACGATCATTACAAATAGCATTCTTTATTGATTCGCAGTCCGCTAAAAGAATTAACTCGGCTCTCAATAATTCAAGATAGTTTAATACTTCATTTACCATCAACATAGAAAAATCAGCTGCGTCCGCAAGAATATTGGCTGTTGGAATTTCGGATATTTTTTGACTAAGTGTTGCTCTACATACTTTTACATCTTCAATAGCATTCAAGTAAATATCCATTTGGACAGTAGTTTTAAATTCATCTCCGCAAAGGTTTCTCTCTGCTCTGGATAACGAGTCAATGATAATCTCTAATTGGGTTTGTGCTCCCATTAGGGCATTAGAACAATCTTGGGTTATTTGTCTGATCATTTCTTGAAAATCAGTTTCTGACATACCATCAATATTGGTTCTACCTTTTTGATTTATTTGTTCTTCAATGATATTTTCAGCATCTCCAACTTTTTCAGCAAGTAAAATTAATCCAGTGCTCATTTTGTAAAGGGCATATACGGCATATTTGATGGCTTTGGCAAACCTTTTATTATAAGGCTGATTTACGGCTGCCTTTACTTGTTGATTAGTAGGTAAATTGTAAAAGTCATTTCCAATCAAGTTAGCCACTACGTTGGTAGATGTAGATGTCGGATTTAAATCAAAACTTTCTTTTGTATCCTTATTTATGTCAAGATACAAGTATACAACCCCTAAAATAGCAAGGAGGAACAATATAACATACAACGTATTCATCTTTATTCCCATAAATTTAAACTTCATATACTCTATATTGTGAAAAAAATAAATAAATGATTTTCATTAACCGTTTCTTTTTTTCTCACATATATTCACGTTTATATTAAATGACCGTAAACATTCACTTTTCAGATAAGATAGATGTTTATGAAATAGGTGTAGACGAAGCTGGAAGAGGACCGTTATTTGGAAGGGTGTATGCGGCTGCTGTCATACTACCTAAAGAAATGATTGATGGACATAATTTTGACTTCACCAATATGAAAGATAGTAAACGGTTTACTTCCAAAAAAAAAATAAAAGAAATTGCCGAATACATAAAAGAAAATGCGTTTTCTTGGGCAGTTTCATTTGAGAGTGAAAAAAAAATCGACGCAATTAACATCTTACAGGCTACACAATCAGCTATGCACAAAGCTATTCGAGACTGTATAAAAATGGCAAAAACTAAAAAAAAGGAACTACAAGGCACAACTGATTGCCATTTGCTTATTGATGGTAATTATTTCAATGATTATATCACTTACGATAAAAATACTGAACTAATTACCTCAATTCCTCATACATGCGTAAAAGGTGGAGATAGAATGTATGCTGCTATTGCTGCTGCTTCTATTTTGGCTAAGGTATCGAGAGATGAATATATAGAAAATATTTGTGATGAAAATCCATGGCTGGATAATGTTTATAAAATACGTGGTAACAAAGGTTATGGAGCAAAATTTCATATGGAAGCTATCAAAGAAAAAGGAGTAACAGAATGGCATCGTATGAGTTTTAAACCATGCCAAACATTTTCAATATCTGATGATGATAAAAAATTTTGTATTATACCAAAAAAGAATAATAACACGGATGAAAATAAAAAAGAGACGGAAAAAGAGTAAAAAGATTCTTATGTAAAGTGCTTAAAATTAATTTTATTTTTTTTACTAATATGAATACTAAACAAACTACGGGTCTTTGTAGAAATACTAAGGATAAATATTATACTTCATCAAAGATTGCCAAAGATTGTGTTGAAGCTGTTAAAAAATATGTTCATATTCACGAAAATGATTTGGCTATTGAACCAAGCGCAGGAGATGGCGCATTCATTCCGTTTATTAAAGACACATTTGAAAATTATAAATTTTACGATATAGATCCTAATAATGATGAAATAGAAAAAGCTAACTTTTTAGAAATTGACTTTTTAACATCACCCCTAACTTACAATATTCATATTGTGGGTAATCCACCCTTTGGTAGACAATCCAGCTTAGCTATTCAGTTTATAAAAAAGTGTTGTCAAAATACAAATTGTAGAAGTATTTCTTTTATATTACCAAAAAGCTTTAAAAAGGAAAGCATGAAAAAATGTTTTTCGCCATATTTTCATCTGGATTTTCAGATGGACATTCCCTCTTTTTCTTTTATTGTGGAAAACAAACCTCATGATGTTCCTTGTGTATTTCAAATTTGGAATAGGAAAGATGTCCCACGTATTATACCTGAAAAATTATTGCCACGTGGTTTTTCTTTTGTGAAGATAGAAGATAATCCAGACATATCTTTCCGAAGAGTTGGAGTATACGCAGGAAAAATTGATAGGAATTATCATTCCAAATCTACTCAGTCTCATTATTTTATAAAGTTTTCATTTCCTTTGACAGATGAAATATACGATAAGATTATTTCCATAGATTACCCATCCAAACAAGATACAGTTGGACCACGTTCCATATCAAAACAAGAGGTTATTACGCAGTTCAATTTTGTTTTGAAATAGCATAAGACTATAATGATTAAAAAATTATATTCGTTATTATTATAACCTATACAACATAGATAATGTTTAAGTAAAATGGGCAGTAAAATAAAAAATGAAACGTTTATCTTAAATGCTTAAAATGTAGTTAAAATAAAATAAGTATGGAATTTCTACAAAATAATAACAATTTTGTTTGTGTATTTGATGTGGAAACAACTGGTTTACCAGATCCAGCCACAAAATATACCGCATCTACATTGAATACACATCTCTGGCCACACATAATTCAATTCGCATTTGTTATTGTTGATACTGATACAGGCAAAATTCTTGATTGGTCTAACAAACTCGTAAAAATATCAGATGATGTTATTATACCCGAAGAAAGCATAAAAGTTCATGGTATTACAAGAGAACAATCTAATAGTATCGGTTTTGACATTAAAAACGTATTACTACAGTTCTTCTACGCAATTAAGGTATTTAAAATTACAGAAATTGTTGCTCATAACATAGATTTTGATATAAATATGGTAAGAGCAGAATGCTATAGAGTTCTTCGTAATGGACAAATAAATAAAGACTTTATTGACCCCCACGTTAATTTTATTACGAATTTAAAAAAGGTAAAAAAATTCTGCACTATGAAAAACAATAAAGACCGATGTAAGATTGTTAGATATTGGGATGATGGAAAAAAATACCATAAATTTCCATCATTGATAGAATTGTATCAATATCTATTTAATGATACACCCTCTAATTTACACGATGCGATGATGGATGTATTGATTTGTCTTCAATGCTATGCAAAAACTGAATGCTCCCAGGAAAAACAAAAATTACTTATTACAGATTGTAGGGAGATGATTGAAAATATATCAATTTCTAAAAATTAAATAAAAAAACAAAAATACCAAACCTTATTATATTATATTTGTATTTTTTATTAATATACTATATAAGAATGAATATTAAATCTAAAAGCACTATTTTTTTCTTTCTTTTCTTTTTTCTAATTGTATCGGGGGCATTATATCAATCTCATACAAAAGCAAAAGAGGGTTTATCTAATTTTAATTATGAGAGCACTTTAGGAGATTACCCCAAATCGCAAGATGGTCCTATATTGCCAAATTCATATTTTCCACATACAGGGAGTAAAACCACTTCAACTTGCACTGCGGCTATGATTTGGAGAAATTATCCAGAATTCGAAGTAGGAAATTATGCTCAAGAAACTAATAACATACGATACCCTCCTAATCCCGACCAGGGAACATGTACACCCGCAGATTTTTGTGGAGCTTTATACAAAAATAGAGAACATAAATCAAATGTAGTAAAACCTCTTGGACCAGTTGGGAAAGGAACTCATCCTCGTGTAAATTATTATAGAGCTGATACTCAAAATATGCTTCCTTACTACAATGAAGGTAATATTCAGTATTAACTAATCAATTTTCTGACGTGTTTCATCTATTGATTCTGTTCTTATCTTTATATTATCCAGATCTATTTCACATTCATTTTTTATATCTGAACAAACATCAACGTCTCCTGTTTCTTTGTTAAGCATTATTAAACATTTACTGGGGTTAGATATTGACACTTCATCTTGTTTGGGTGGAGAAACTTTTGCCCGTTTCATAGGTTTACGATGGTCATATCCATTTTCACGTTCGTAAACCACTGTCTTCCATGTATTTTCCATTGTTCCTACTACAGTATCAAACCATAACTTATTTCGTTTAACCAGGACACAACTCATCTCATCCAGTTTCCAGTAAATATTTTTTACCCAAACATATCCTTCTGATCCCATTTCGGTGCGTTGTTTATCTTCCCATCTTTCAAAACGTATCTTAGATTTGATGAGATCCAAGGGAGCATACTGATAAGTAGGTTTTCCATCTTTAGAGAAATACATTATAATTCCTTTGTATCCTGATGATACATCGTCATCGTTATGAAAAGACGATTCATCGCTGTATTCTTTAAATCGAGTTTCTAAGAAATCACATTCTTCCAGTTGACAAGTCTCCATCTGTAGCTGCATTTGAACCCAATATTCTAACTTAGGAATCCCTGTGATTTCTCTATTCACAATATTTTTTATTTCAAGCATACGCCCATACCTGGGTGATGAAGATTCTACATTTATACCATCTGGAGAAGCTCCCAAAAATGAATAAGTTGAATGTTGGATACATCCAAAATCTTCTATTTTTGTATCATATAAATCTTCGTAGATCATCACAGACAATGGCTCAAATTTTTGACCCCAATGAAGGGTAGTTTCTACATTAACCATTTTTACATTTTTTTCGTCTTCTTTGTCACTCCCGTTTTCACCAGGCACATAAAGAGGTTTACATTTTTCAAATATAATTTGATTATACTCAGCTCCATCCATTAAAGTTTTATAGGCATTACTTGCGGTTATTAAGTTATGACGAAAGGAATACCATTCTGCTGTTCTTTGTTCTGGTTGAGGTATATTGCGCAGCTCATCAAGTCTCGTCGTTATCTCACGGACTTTGACTCTGTCGTTTAAAACCAGAGTTGATTCATAAGAGCGAGGAGGCATAATTGTATCGTAGAAAATGTCTACGATTTCTTCAATACGGTGTTTACAATCTACATAATTATAAAACTGAATTTCTTTTCCAAATGTAGTTAAAACGAGTTCGAAAATTTCATTTAAAAATACTTCATGAAAATCCTCTTCCATTAATCCTTCTATATTTTCTTGAACATACTCCTCCATCAGATGTAAAACAGTGCTTACAAACTCTTCGTCGTGAATTATACATTCAGTTGAATCAGGCACTATTTCATCCAGAATATCTTGTAATTCATCCATTATTATGGTATATATTCAGTTACAATATAAACAATCTATATGTTTATGTTGTATTCATTTTTATTGTAATCAGTCGTCCAGATTTTCAACAGAATCAATGGACATGGCACGATCTTTCTTTTTAGTTGGTGGTTTGGATAGAGCAGTTTTCCTGGCTGGAAGACTCTTCAGTGTAGATACACGTTTTTCAGTGTTTTTCAAAGTAAAATGTCTGGTTTGCTTGTTATAAATAAGACTTGGAATTTCTGATACCAATCCTGTTTCCTTATCATACACAACGTCTTTAACTCGAGATAACTTTTTCTTGTTTAGACAGTCTTTCAAAAACTTAATTAGTAAACTCGTCTCATCTGTATCCAAGTTATTCTTTTCTTTATATTCCTCAGCATATACAAGCAATTTCCTCGTCTTTAAAGTCTTATCGAGCTTACACCATGGTTCAACCTTATTTTGGCTTCGTTCAGATTCCAAGAATTTCTCAAGATTGTCAAGATCGCTTGACGGTTTGGTTTCTTGTATAGTTGTCCCATTCATCAACATTGTCTTATATTTGATATTTTTCAATTCCAAACATTCGTCTTTTTTGGGAGAAGTTTCTGAAGAGGACAATTTTACTGTTTCCTCCTCAGTGATTGTCTCCTCTGTCTCTTTGGTTTGATTTCCAGTTTCATTCGAATTCATTTTATATTACATAAACTATTATGTTTAAGTGTTGTTTTTAATACATTTCCTATTTTATTTTATAATTTTAATGAAACCTTTATGCGTTATTATTTAGAGATAGCTATGTATAAAATATATGTCCAATGACCAATTTAGCGAGATTTCAGTGAATCTTACCAAAAATCTTTCAAAAGAAACTAAAAAAAATAATGGAATATATTTCACTCCTCTTACCACGGTTCAAAAATTAATCGATACTATTAATCCGTTTATAACCGAAATTTCTTCTCCCAGAATTTTGGAACCTTCATGTGGGTCAGGAGAATTTATATTTCAACTATGTAATCGTTATAAAAACAACAATTTGACAATTGAAGGTGTAGAAAATAATTCAGAAATATTCGCATCAATACAATCATTTCGGGATGAAAACAAAGAATCTAAACAAAATGTTAACTTATTTTGTTGCGATTATCTTCAGTTTGAACCCACTGAACAATACGATTTGATACTTGGAAATCCACCCTTCTTTGTTATGAAAAAACATGAGGTGGACGAAACCTATTATCCCTTTTTCGATTGTCGTCCTAATATGTTTCTGCTATTTATTATAAAATCTTTGAATCATTTAAAACTTAATGGTATTTTAAGTTTTGTCTTACCAAAAAGCTTTTTGAATTGCTTGTATTACAACAAAACACGAGAATTGTTAAACAAAGAATGTGTATTTATTGATATTCAAGAATGTGAAGACGAATATATTGAAACTAAACAAGATACTATTATTTTAACACTTCAAAAAAAGCACCATGCTTCCGAGAATGAGGAATATTTGTTAAGTTTACATGATTTTACTATTTTCGGCACAAAAAGCACTATTTCTGAAATTAACATATTGCTTAATCAATCAACGAACCTATACGATATGGGTTTTGACGTTACGGTTGGAAATGTTGTTTGGAATCAATGTAAAGATATTTTGACTGACGACATTCAACAAACAAGATTGATTTATAGTTCTGATATTCAAAATAATAAATTAGGAATAAAAAAATATGAAAATCCCGATAAGAAAAATTTTATTCATAAGAGTGGACTAACTGGACCTTTATTGGTAATTAATCGTGGTTACGGAACTGGAAGTTATATATTTGAATTTTGCTTGATAAATATTCAACAAGAGTATCTTATTGAAAACCATCTCATTTGTATCAGGCCAAAATCTAATGAATCAATGACAAAAAAAAAGCTTTTAGCTTCTTATAAAAAGATTATTTCATCATTACAAAACAATAAAACCAAGCGGTTCATACAATTATACTTTGGAAATAACGCTCTGAATACTACAGAGCTAAAACATATTTTACCTATTTATTTATGAGATTTGGAAAGCGGGATAAGCGATACCGTTTCCATTCTTCCAACGAAGTAATACCTTCAATTCACGTCCGGTCTTTGTTGTAACAATGTAACGAGACTTGGAAGGTTCAGCATTGACATTCACTAATTCATATTCGTCCATATCGACGGTTTCCATATGATATTCATCATTCTTGAACATCATGTAGTATTTTCCTTGTTGTGATACTTTAAGATATTCACCCAGCTTAATGAGATTTAATTCGTTGTTGCCAATAAACGCTGCGATGCTTTCTTTTGAGAGCTCATTGGCCTTGTGGTAGAAGGCCAGATCATCGGCATCTCCGGTAAACTTACTACTTGATTTACATCCAGCGTAATACTTATCTTGAATCTCTTTAATACACACAGGCTTGTTTCCGTGAACTTGCTTTAAGTAAATAGATTTCTCTGGAAGACAGATTCCAGCCAACTCAGTTAGCTGCCAGAGATAATTTTCGTAGAAGAATTCTTCGTAAGAACCTCCCATGTATTGAGAAGGCTTCATAGGTGACACGAATTGGGGAGCATCAGAAATTGTTGAAGCATTAAACTTAAGTTCGAGCTTTAAATCGTGACGGCGTCCTTGAATGTCAATGACAGTAAGAGAGAAGTCGAAGTTGTGCCCACGTCCTGCCTTTGTAGCACATTTAATTTGCTCTCTGGAAGCAGAAATACCTGCGTGGGCCAAAACCTTCTCTACATAAGACCATACCGAGGTGCGCATATTAGACCATTTGGCTGAAGTTTGGTAAAGTTCCTCGGGAACTGAGTTGTTGATGATCATTTCTACAATTGCTTCTCTTTTTTTGTTCATATCGTCGTTTTGGGACTTTTCAATTAAGTCCATATTAAAGGCCTCAATATCTTGGCATAAGTTTTGGTATTCTACAGATGTACAGAAGTTGGTGGTTGTTGATGGGATGGAAGACATATTGTTAATGTTAATTGGTAGATTATTCTGAGCTCTTTTATTTTTCACTACATTTGATAAGTCAGTGAAAAGTATTTCATTTTTTTTTGGGTAGGATGTGTATATTCTTTTAGGTATTTATAAAAGAAAGTCTTATTTTATGAATTCTAAATCTGATATAGATCCACTGGATCTCTCTTCTCCGCCTATCATACCTGAAACTAAAAAGAAGGAAATTAAAATTATGGGAAAAACAAGTAGATACTTAATGAAGAAATTAATAGAAAAAAAGAATTCTCCTGTAAAACGAAAACAAGTTGAAAAATGGAATGTCGACCCGTCCTGGTTTCAAACAAATATTCAACTTGATTTATTAGAGAAAGACGAACCAATCTTATGTGATGAAATAGCCAAAAAAATATCTTCTTATCGTCAACAAGACGTATTAAAGAAAAGGTTAAACAAAAAAGAGTTAATTGATTATCATTATGTAAAATCATTAATTCAAGAATGCGCGTTAAAATGTCATTACTGTAATGAAGACTCTTTAATTTTATACGAAACAAGAAGGGACATGTCTCAATGGACAGTGGACCGTATAGATAATGAAATAGGACACAATAAAAATAATATAGTTATATCGTGTCTTAAATGTAATCTTCAAAGAAAATCTCGTAACTCCGATAAGTTTCTACAAACAAAACAAATGACAATAAAAAGAGAGAACTATAAGAAAGTAGAAACAGACAAAGAAGATGAGTGATAAAGCTTAACTTATTTTACCTCGGTAGTTCCAGCATCTCCTATTTTAGCAAGGGTAGCTGGTCTACATAATCCATACAAATTACTGCCGGGTTTTTTAACTGTAGCATCCCAATGACATCCCTCTCCACAGTTTTGTTGTCCAGCTCCCATACAATCACTATCTAATCCGCAAATTTTTCGTTTTTTATTCCATCTACATTCTTTTTTGGCCACACAATTTCTCTCGTTATAAAAACGCAAACAAGGATCATTATAAACCTCGACATTTGAAAATATAAAACCTAAATACCATGCGGCAAATATTATAGCCACAATTGGTAACAAAACCGCTAATGTCACCAAAGCCATATTACTTAAACTGTATCTGGCCATAGATTAATTGATTTATATATATTATCTAGACATATTTCCGTCAATATTATATTAATTTCTCTCTTGACAATATATGCTTAAATACCAATGGACAGATGGTTCATCTCCTGAAAGAAGTCATAAATCACAAAAGCCAAGTCAAAAATCATTAGTTAATGATAATGTTGATTACACCAATCAGGTGTCATCTGTAGTAGATCCTTGTATGATGAAACCACCAACTACAAATATGATCCCAGATCTTGCTTACCATAGAGCGATGGATAGTGGAGAACCTTCACGGGAAGACACCCACTTCAAAATGGCTGAGCGAGATTTAATGGCGCAGACTGGTCAAAATCCATTTTTTGCGTATGGAGAACCATCATTGAATTCATATGCGGATCAAGTTGCCGTTCAAGATAAATTTTTAAAACCTATGTCAACCGTGTTTACAGATAAGACTAAAGTAAATCAAGATCAATTTCAAAATACTTAATAGATAACCCTCAAATAAATATAAAAGAATGGCATATACCTAAGTTATATGTCATCTACATACACTACTCAAAATGAGCTTCTGTTGCGAAACTTAATGGATTATTACAATTCAACTGGATTATTGGATACTATGTTAGCAATTATATCTGGAGAATCAAATATCTCGTTACGAATCGTCGACTGGTTCGCAACTAATTATTCTAAAAAATATTGGACACAATACCTTTTGGGGGACCGACGCTTCAAGGTTTATATTGATTATAAACTCAAGTTAAAAGCATATAGCAAACGTCGTTTTGATCCGTTTTGTCGTTGGGACCGTATTACCATACCCTATAAAACTGGAACTCATATAGAAACCACAATTGGACAATTAAATTTTTTTAAATGGGCTTTAGAGAACAAGGTGATAGACTATATTGAAGAAAATTATGAAGAGATTGAGAATGATATGAATACAAGAAACAGCACCAGTCGTCCTAAAGATTCCACAGCCAGTAATTCTAAAACCAGAAAGAAAAGAGAAGAACTTTCTGTATCTGCAAGTAAAAGTATTAAAAAAGAAGAGGTAGAAATTATGCTTACCTTTAATTAATAATTCAAAAGGTCATTGAATCATGTTTTATTTAATTGATGTAGATAGTTTTTACCTACATCAATGTTTCAAAATTAAAAGTGGTTTCTTAATGTTTGCGGCGAGTGCGGCGGGACTTGCGGGACTTTCCCTTGCGAGATTTCTTGGACTTCTTGGACTTCTTGGTTCTTCTGGACTTTCTGCGTTTTCCTCCCATTGTGGCTCCATGTCCATTGTGTCCTCCTCCGTTGAGATGGCCAAAGCCTCCTTTCTTGTGGTGAGCGGCGCCGTGGCGCTTAGTCTTTCCGTGCATAAGCATCTTATACTTAATCTTGAGAAAAAATATAAACGCTGGGGTGAATCCAAATGCCTAAATTTTGGCAAGAAAATCATTCTTTGTTTATTATACTACGTTGAATGCCTCGAACAAAAGCAAGACAATCAAAAGAAATAATTATTCAAGGATTACGTGGAGGAACAACCATTCAATCTACGACATCATTTGATGATAACACATTCAATGAATATTTGTGGGCTAAAGTGCGTGTTACCTGTGTCGGCATGAATAATGAAATCAGTAATCATTTTGGTCGATTACTGGCTGTATCTCGACCCAACAGAGATAATATACGCACAATTACTCTTTATGCTAAACATCATCACGAAATATTAAAATGGCATTTTTATTCACATAGCTTTTTGAATTCATTAGATGGATTTAAGCTGGAAGTAGACAGAACAGAACAGACGAAAAAGAATATGTTTCATACATTTCTTCAAATCGGAAATCAGTTCCCTCAAGAGGTATTGAATAAGATCCACGGATATTTAAGCTCTGATTTTCATCAAATTCTCTAACTAAATACTGGGTTGGTTTAGGTTTAGGTTTGTTTATATTTAAATACTTCTCTATAATTTTTAGATGGGCAATAACCAATCTATTCATCATAATATAAGTTTTGAAGACGTCCAGCAATTACTAACTTCTTCAACTAAATTTCTTTTAATAAATACCTTATCTACTATGGAGCAAAACTGTTTAATTCAAGGAACATTACATGCCTCACAAGAAGAAGATACTATAAATAACTTTCTTCAAAACCGACAAACTAATGTAGGTATAGTAGTTTACGGTAAAAACGCTAATGACACATCAGCTTACATAAAACACCAAGAACTAAGAAAAATGGGATTTTCTCGTTCATTTTTGTATCCAGGTGGACTCTTTGAATGGCTTTTACTTCAAGATATTTACGGATTCGAAGAATTTCCTACAACAACTAAGGAACTGGATATTTTAAAATTTAAACCTTCTCGAGGTATAAACCAGCAAGTCAATTTATTAGAATATGTCTGATTATTTTTTCAATTTTTCCAGGTTAAAAATAACGTAACCTACTATCATAGCGAAAATTACGAAATGAATTGGGAAAATCATTATGCTAATTCGCATCCAAGGTGCCATTTCCTTTTCGGAACCAGGAGATTTGCTAATATAATCTTCCATGATATAATACATCGTATAGTTCAAATAAATCGCAATTATCAGAAATGAGCTACTTGCTAATAGAAAGAATAGTTTTGTTAATTTAGCAGTCTTGGATTTCAAACGAGTAGCATAACCAAGTAAGGCTATCGCTATGGATGTATATAAACCAACGTTACGAATGGTTGTGTTGTAAAACATCAAACTTTTGTATCTTGATTTGTCAAATATTTTATCAGCATTAGCTTCATCTATCGATTCAACGTTTGCTTTTTTTCCCATATGTATATATTTGGTCAATATTAAATTCATCAAATATATAGTTGTATTTTGGAATCATGTTTCAATTTCATTTACTTTTTAGGTTTGGCATTGTCAAATAATTGACTGGTTATAGGTCCCACATACCCACCTAAAGTGTTTTTATCAACATAAACGGTGCTTGATGGAGGTTTACGTAAATTCAAATAAGAATTAACCTGTTGCCCTCTATATAATTCATCTAAAGTGAATTGGACAGGTAATCCATCTTTGCCTAATTGAGAAGCTGAACTGGGAGCATAAGTAGCGACATCCGATGCTGGGTTTGCCGCTCTCATACTTTGACTTCTTAATACTTGTTTCATTTGTTCATCTTCCTTTTCCCGTTGCTGCTGGTTTACAACCTGGATTTTCATCTTCCTTAACTCAGCATCTCTCGCAAGGGCTAATTCTTTTGCTTGTGTTCTTCGTAGAGCTGCTATACGTTCAATTTCACGTCTTTCAGCATCTGCTTTCTCTTGTCTTGCTCTTTCTTCAGCAGCCAGTCGAGCTTCACGAATTTGTTCACGTCTTAATCTTATTCGTCTTTCTTCCGCTTTTTCCTTCGCACATTTAGCTTCCTCAATAGCTTTGATTGTATCTGCTCGTTTGCGTTCTGCTATTACAGCTTGTTCGGCTGCTGCACGACGTTCTCTCTCTCGTGCTAATTCTTCTCGAATATTGATTGATGCTTGAATGGTTTGAGACTTGGCTTTTCGAGCTTCACGGAGCAACGCCTCCAAACGAATTCTTTGAGCTGCTGCTACTCTTTCTGCTTCTGTGGCACGAGCTTTTGCCTCCATTAATTGCCTCTCAAATTCACGCAAATCAGCCATTTGTTTAGCGGCTGCTTTCCTTGATTCTTCTAACTCTTGTTCTGCTTTTTCACGAGCAGCCTTGGCGTCAGCTGCTTCACGTTGAGCTCGAGCAAGAGCAGCTTCAGCCTGAGCACGAGAACGTAATCCCGCCTCTAATGCTGCTTGAGTTTGCGCTCCTTTTATCTTGGCGTCTGCTTCTGCTTTTCTTCGAAGAGCTGCTGCTGCTTCCCTTTCTCTCTTTGCTTCTTTTTCCAATTCCTCTGCGACAATTTTTTTGGCTTCGGCTTCGCTAATAATTCGTTTTCGGGCATCTTCTGCGATTTGATCTTGCTTTTTCTTTTGTTCTTTATATAATTTTTCTCTTTCAGCCCTTGCCTCTTCTTCTGCTTTCTTGGCTAATTTTGCTTCTTCCACAATTTCATCAGCTAATCTTTGTCCTTCCTTTTTCATATCTTCAACTTCTTTTAGAGTTAATTTTTTTCTCTGACCAGCAGCTGCTTGAGCCTGGGCAAGTTTTAAGTTGGCCGCAGCAATAATTTCTGCTTTCTTGAGTTCGGCATCTTTTAATTCTTGTGCTGCTGTTTCACGGAGCTTTTTAGCTTCTTCCTCGTCTTTTTTAATTGCTGCTTCGAATTTTTTCATATCTACACCCTTTTGTTTTTTGTATTCTTTAATTACATTCTGTTCTTCAATTTCCTTTACCATACGGGGAACCCAATCCCTATTTAATTTCCAGTTTGCTCTTTGTCCGTCCCTTTGGTCCATTACAGTTTTTTTCCTGAAATCTCTGGAGGATTTGGCATTTCGAATCGGAAATTTCAAGTCTCGTGCGTTTAAGCCGTACACTAATTTATCCAAAGTAATTCCCGCAACCTCCGTTAAATACCTCCGGAAAAACTTATTATAAATATCTTGTGCTTCTCCCAGACTTGGAGCACCAAGCACCTCGTGGAATCTTTGGGTAAGCCATCCGTCGGTTTGTTGTCCTGCTGGTCCAATTGGATATGGTCGATGTTTGGGATCAGAAAGTTTTAAGGTTTTTCCGTCAAGTTCAAAATCACGACCCCGATAAGCACCGCCTACCAAGGGAAGGTCACGAGCTTTTCTTGCCAAATCTAATATTTTGTATTCATCATCTCCTATAAAAGGTCTTCCTAATTTTTCAGCTTCGTCTTTGTTCCATACTTTCTTCTCAGTATTCAAAAGACTTTTCTGGATTTTTTCATAATCACTTGCGTTTTGTTTTGACATTTCCGCTGCCTTTTTCATGGCGGAAGCCAGTGTATATTTGGGACTACCTGGTAAATCTTTAATTAGCACTCCACCGTCTTTTCCCAGTATATTAGGACCGTCTTTCAAATAACGTAAAGTTTTAATCAAGAAAATTTTCTGGTCAGCATTCATAAAATTCGCAAATAATTTTCCGAGGTCTTGTGCGCTTCCACTATCACTCTCTATAACAGCATCAATAGTTGCTTGGTTCATATATCCTGATGGACGTTCATATCTCAAAAGCTGTTCTGTAAATCCTCCTCTTTTTTTAAGAAGGGCTCGAGCTCGATCTGATTCAGGACTAAGCTGTGAATAAGCTGTTTCTATATCCACCTCTATTTCTTTAAATTTTTTCCCGTCCTCTACTCCATCTCCATCCTTATCCTCTGTGCTTTCCCTCGCCTTTGATGTGCTATTACCGTAAAGCCGTGCCATTGCGTTTCTTTGTTCGACCAATTTACTATAGTTCCGGCTCTTATTGATTTTGTCGTCTCTGTTTTTAAACATAAAATCTCGATTAAATTTTTTTCCTTTGTTGTATTTATTTAATTTACCATCAAAGTATTTAATTTGTCTAAAAGTAACTGGTATCCCACCTCTTCCCGCTCTACCAAGAAGTTCATCAAGGAGATCTTCGGCGTATCCTTGTGCTTCTTTTACTGTCCAAATAGGTTCTTCTTTTTTAGTTCCGTCTTTTTGTTCAACCTCTTTAGTAGATGCCCATTTATCGGCCTGCATCTGATAATTCTGTGCCGCCTGTGTTTCCCGCTTCCTTCCCGAAGTCATATATCTTTCCAACTGAAATATTTTACTATGCTTCCTTCCACCTTTGGCAGATGACAAATTAAACCAGTTATCAAATCCACTAACAATATGGATGAATCGAGTCACTAACACAAAAATAGCTAAAATAATACCGGTCGTTGCTCCATAACGCACGTTACAAAGAAAAGTTCCCAATATCACTAATGCTATTATCAAATTACCCTCTGTTTCCAGGAATAATCTTGGATAGACTTGGGTAAGAAAAAACGAAACAGTAATTAACATCATAGCGTATACGGTTTGTATCTCTGTTTTCTTACTTATTGATTTGTTCATAATTATCTATATAATAATGAACAGATTTTATTTATGAAAAGACACCTTACTTGGCAGTTTTGTCTAATTACACGCCTAAAATGATACTCAGATAGAATTTCTTACTTTCCTAATCCCAAGAATGGAAATATAAACCCACCAATGGTGTTTTTTTCCACCTCGACTCCACTATCGTTATTTTGATTCTCAGTCGCTTTCAAGTAAGCATTTGATTGTGTTACACCATAGTGATCTTTCATGCCAACAGTAGCAAGAATTTTGTCTCCTTCCTTATATTGAGCCTCTACTCCTAATGGAGTTGAAGCATACATATTTTTTTCACTTTGAAGACCAGCTGATTTAATTGCGTTTCTGGAAGCCTGAACTTGTTTCATTCTTTCCTCTTCTTCGTGTAATTTTTCAGTCTCCACAATACTCATCTGCATTCCACGCAGTTGTTTCATTCTTAACTTAGCTAACTCTTGACGACGTTTTCGTCTTAAGGTATCTATTCGCTCACGTTCTTCTTGTTCTTCTTTTTTCTTCCTGCGTCGCTCTGCTGCTTCTTGTTGTGCTCTTAATTCCCTCAATTCTTCACGACGTCTGGCCAAAGCTTCTAATTTTTCTTTCTCTCGTTGATATTTTTCTCTTTCAAGGTTTCTTGTTTCATCTACTAATTCCCTTGCTTCGACTAGGGATTCTTCTGCGGCGTTACGCATTTTTTGTTCTCGTAAGTATCGCTCACGAAATGATTGAAGCATACCCGCCTCTCTGTCTCGTTGCTCATTTAATTTTCTACGAGCATTAACAAATTCTTGTCTTTGACGTTCCTTTAGTTCTTCCTGGAGTTCACGTTTTCTTCTTTCTTCATCCAATAAGGATTGTCGTTCCGCCAATTTAGCTTTATTCTTTTCAGCGTCTAATTTCTCTTGTTCTGCCCGTCGAAGTGCTTCTTCAGCTAATCTTTTTTTCCTTTCGGCTTCCAATCTTTTTCGTCTTTCAGCTTCAGATTCGTTTTCCTCTTCGATTCCGGATATTTTCAAATTTAAATTTTTAATTTGTTGAGTCAATCTACCTTCTAATTTTGCCTTTTCCTCTTGGGTTGTTGTTACATCACCACGAATCTTTTTTATTTGTTGTTCAAGGTCTTTTATTTGCTTTTTGTATTCTTCAATTTGTTTGTCTCTTACTTTAATCGTCTCATTGTAACTGTTGATTACTTTTTTGTTTTCTTCTATTTGTTGGTCTCTTATTTTAATCGTCTGATTGAAATCGTTTATTTTTTTTGTTAGTTCTTTGATTAATATATCCTTGGGATCCTTAGGCGCTGGATCCAAATTTCTGATTTTGTATACAAATACTTTTCTCTGACCCCAACCCTGGCTGCTGTGTGGATAAAGTAAATTTCCAACTTTTTTACTTTGAAACCCTGGGGAAGCTACTCTTTCTATCAACAAATAGTTTTGCCGATTCCTGCCTCCCGATGTTCTAAGATGAAACCTATCATTATGATTTATTCTACCACCTGAGTCCCTGCTACCTAAATAAGCCCAATTTCTTCCACTTGGGTGATGTTTAAATCCAGTTCCGTATTGATGCCTTGTATTTACATTATCATGGTCTAAAGTAGCTGTATATCCGTTAGGAATACCAATTCTAACACCATTAAAAAAACTTGCTCTCTTATTTCTGTTATTATCATACCCTTCAGTCATGTATGTATTTACCAATCTCCCGTCAATTACCTCTCTTGTTCTTTGATTTAGAAATTTTACATTACCCTTTTTCGTGCAGTTCAATCTTTCATCGGGATTTCTCATCATGCACTGATTAATTTGAACTTCTATTTTGTCACCTACTCGAACGCCTCTCTTGAATCTGGGTGCGTCCGATGTTAATCCCTCTTGAATATTAGTAGTAAAAAAGTTCATGTGAATCATATAAAAAAGTAATCCAAATAAAAGGACAAGAAGCAAAACGCATAGAATTTTCATTGTCTTGCTTTTTCCTGAACCTATCAATGTAAGATTTTTCATAGTACTTATATTATGACTATAAAAAATTAACCACTTCTGAATCTATCTATATAAGCTATTTTGTTCTTTTTCTTTCTTAAGTTCTTTCAATTTGATCTGTTTTCATCTATCAAATAATTAATTTGGATAAATTCCATAATGGAACAATACTCGGTCTGTCCAACCACCGAATGAAAAATGTCCAAAATTTCATTACGACTTAGGAATACACCCATGCGTATGCGCCATTCTAAAAAACTTTCAAACTCAATGACTCTGAATTCTCGATTATTTGGCGATTCTGTAGCTAAAATCTTCTCAAACTGTCCTCGCAAAAATCCTTCGAAACTATCATTTTGTATTTCCTCTTCTTTTTGAGGCCTCCGAGGAACTTGGTTAATAATTTCCAAACTATCAACTTCCAAAACCAATTCTTGATTCATGATTTCTTGGTTCCAATCATTTTCCAAACTCAAATCCCATTCCCAATCAGGAAAAACCTGGTTTGGAACTGAATTATCCGTATCATTGTGGTTTTCATTATCCGAAGGTAAAGAGAACATCCTGGTCGGAGAATGAATTGGACGAGACTGGTGATATGAAACACTGGAACGGGGTGTAAAATGTCGACGCATCAAAAAAGCAAAAATAAACAGAGAATATATCATTTTTCCTGCTTTTCTTGATTTTCTTCTTCTTTACTTCCATCAGTTGTTCTTAGATTCTTTATGTTAATATTATTTTAAAAGATGGGCATATCTGACCAATAATCGAGCATAGAACAACATCCATCAGGACATTGGGAACATATATCTTTATTTTCATTTAAATTTCTAATTTCAATAATCCATTCGTTAACCTTCTTTGCCCAGCATTCTTTTTCTTTCTCAAATTCTAAATTACCATTTAAAGTAAGAATATTTCCGGATACTTGTTCATTTAACATTTCTTCATGATACTGATGACAAGAATTCAAGTAATCAATTGGAATCGAGTCTTCACCATCACGGCGACGAATATTCACTCGATCGTGACAAATATTGGGTTCTGTTTTAACGTAAATATATCCAGAAATCGGATAATCGTTTACAAAAGTATCAAACCAACGCCTGTAGATTTGGTAATCAACATCTTCAATTTTTCCTGAATCATACAACATTTTGGCAAATACATGCTTGTCGGTAAATAAGCTGCGCTCAGTAACAATAATTGCTCCAGGATTCTCTTCAACAGCCTTTTTCAGAATTGCCAGACGTGAAATATACGCCATAATTTGAAATGAAAAGGAATATTTTTCCTGATTAGCATAAAATTTTTCCAAAATAGTAACACCTTCTTTGTCTTTGATATTGGTCCAATCATCTACTGGTTCTTGGAGAAATATATATTTTTCATCAGAGTGAGAAGTAAGATAACGCAATAGAGTAGATTTACCCGAACCGATATTACCTTCCACTGAAATAATAAACGGGGGATACTTGTTTGACCATGATGAAGTAGAGGAAACAAGCGATTGAGTAGACATTCTTTATTATAAAACTACAACACCCTTCACTAATTGAAACGAAATCATTTTTTTGGATTAAAAGCAAATTTTATAACTTAATTATTTAAAAAAATGAACTTGTCTGGCTAAATCGGTTAAACATAACTATATTATACATTTAAGAACAACATGGATCTTCAACAACGAAAACTTACTAAAAGTGAATGGGATTCCATTGAAAAACCTATCCCCGAAGGAGAAATGGAAGTGTTAAATCTTATTACAAAAGGATACAATGACGTCAACCTTCGGTATAATAAGAACAGCACGTTACTTAATTTCTTGAAAATTGAAAAAAGTGAACATTTGGAGGAATACCTTTTCCAAAAATATTTCTTAGATAAGTTCATAAAATTTTTAACTTCTCATAAACAGATTTCTGAGGGGTTTCCGGAACTACATGATAAGATTCATAGCATTTATAAAAATAAATCCAAATCTAAATCAACTTTAAAAAAGGCACTGGTTATCCGGACACAGCGATTTACACCTGAATTGATAGATAATGAAGAAATTTTCGAAAACGTCTTGTTCGAATTAATAAAGGGGATTTTACTGAAAAAACTGAACCGGTCAGTTGATGTGTCCAATGAGGATTTGGAATGGAATTTGGAATATTATACCCTATTTAAGCTCATGCGTATTAATTTGGAAGCTAATACTCATATCAGTGAAATTGTCAATATGATTCTTAATAAATTTGAAGAATCAACTTCTCTTCCATATATCATAGAAAACGCTGCCACTTGTGTAGAACAAAACAAGATTCTACTTAAATATACAGATATGTCTTTATTTGAACATCAAAAGAGAGTATTCACAGCATCGAAGAATGAACATCCTAAGTTGATCTTGTATACAGCCCCAACAGGAACAGGAAAAACATTAACACCGTTAGGTCTTCTATCTAATCACAGAGTAATATTTGTATGTGCTGCACGTCATGTAGGTTTGGCACTTGCCAAGTCTGCCATTAATATTGAAAAAAAGGTAGCTTTTGCTTTTGGATGTGATACTGCTGATGATATTCGTCTTCATTATTTCGCAGCAAAAGATTACACTAAAAATACCAAGACCGGTGGGATTTGGAAAGTAGACAATTCTGTAGGTAACAAAGTCGAGCTAATTATTTGCGATGTTAAATCATATTTACCGGCTATGTATTATATGTTAGCATTCAATAGTAAAGAAAACATTATTACTTATTGGGATGAACCTACCATTACATTGGACTACGAGACCCACGAGTGTCACTCTATTATTCAAAAGAATTGGAAAGAGAATTTAATTCCAAATATGGTGTTATCATCTGCTACGTTGCCAAAACTCGAAGAGTTAACTAATACAACATCTGATTTCCGTGTAAAATTTCCAGACCCAGAAACAAATGTATACAATATTACAAGCTATGAATGTCGAAAATCAGTTCCTTTGGTTAACAAGAATGGATACGTTATATCTCCACATCATATGGTAGAAGATCATGATAAGCTTCAAGAAATTATCACGCATTGTGAAAATAATCCAACTCTAATGCGATATTTTGATGTTAATGATATAACAGAGTGTATTTTATACGCTCATCAACACAATTATACACAACGTAAACTCGAAAGGTATTTTGCTTCTCTTGAAGACGTTTCGCTTATGAATATAAAAAAATATTACATTCAAATGTTAAAAAACATTAGTCCTGGCGTGTGGGGAGGTCTCCATCTTGCGCTTCGTGAAAATCGGAAAAAAATCAACCAAGATTCAACTTTATCTGTTTCAAATTCTGTTTTCCGTAAGACCAAGAGTATGGACGCCAAATCTTCTTTGATTTCACCGGGGAGAAATAGCATGGAAGGTAGAGAGTTATCAAGGATTCGGAGCGAAACAGGAATTCAAAATTTGAAGGCAAACAACAATTTTGGTGTGTTTATTACAACTGAAGACTCACACACTCTTACTGATGGTCCGACCATTTACATTAGTGATGAACCAGATAAGATAGCAAAATTTTGTATTCAACAAGCAAATATCCCTGAAACTGTAATTAGTAGTCTTCTACAATCTATTGAATTTAATAATACTCTTAACGATAAAATTGAAAAAATAGAAAGAAATTTGGAAGATGCCCTTCCCAAAGAAAACAAAGAAAAAGGTTCCAAATCCAACGAAAAAAAAGCAGACCGTGCTTTGAATGAAGATGGGTTTAGTTCCGTATTTCAATTGAAGGAAACATTGGAATCTCATAAAAAACTAATTAAACCTACACGTCTTAATGACACTTTTGTTCCTAATAAAAAGGCACACTTGGAAAAGTGGGCTATTGGAAAACAATCTCAAAATCCATTTACATCAAATATTAGTGATAAAACAATAGTAGATATTATGTCACTGAAAGATGTTTCTAATAGTTGGAAAATTCTTCTAATGATGGGAATTGGTGTCTTCACAACTCATAAAAATGTTGCCTATACTGAAATCATGAAACAACTTGCTGACCAGCAGGAATTGTATTTAATTATTGCCTCAAGTGACTATGTTTATGGCACTAATTATCAGTTTTGCCATGGTTATATAAGTAAAAATATGAATTTAACTCAAGAAAAAATCATTCAAGCTATTGGACGAGTAGGTAGAAACGGTGTTCAACAAAAATACACTGTGCGTTTCCGAGATGATGAATCTGTAAGTAAACTGTTTACCCACCAAGACAACAAGCCAGAAGTTGTAAATATGAACAGACTGTTTTATAGTAATACTTAATACCTATGTAAGTATTTGAAAATTCAAGTTTATAAATATAAAAAATAAAAATAGGGGGTTTCTATTTTTATTTTTTTGTAACATCATGTTTTGTATTTTTTATAATTTATATTATCTATTTTTTATTTTGGTTTATTTAAAACACTTATGCGGCGGTGGTGGAAGCACCAGCCTTGGCAAAGTGAGGGCTCATGTAACGCTGAAGGTTGAAGTAAGTAAGGGTATCAGTCTTGCCGACCTTGAGAAGACTGGAGAGCTTACTATCAGGGTTAATCTTGCGTCCATTCTCCTTATCCTGAAGACCATGCTCACGGATATACTTGTTGATGTCACGAGTCACATCAGTGCGTGCCATCTCGGTGCCAGAGGGCTTGGAGAGGAAAGTGGCAAGCTCGTCACTAATGCGAGTAGGCTTCACGAAACCACTGGGAGAGCGGGTGCTGGCCTTGCGCTTACGCTTGGAGTTAGCCTTCTGGGCAACAGTAAGAGTGCGGGTCCACTTCTTCTCGAGAGCACGATACTCGGTCTTGAGGGAAGTAAGAAGGGCACTCACCTGCTGAAGCTTGGTGAGAAACTCACCAGACTGGGCGATAAGGCCACCATCAATCTCAGGGGCAGCAGCCTCCTCAACAGGGGCAGCAGAAGGAGCGGCAGGGGTCTCAGGCTCAGAAGCGGGAGCAGCGGTCTTGGCGGCAGCCTTAGTGGGCTTCTTAGCGGCAGTCTTAGCAGGGGTCTTGGGGGCAGCAGGGGCCTCGGTCTCGGTCTTGGTCGTCTTGGTTGTCCTTACCATGTTATAGTATACTCTGACATTAACTTTTTAAGTGGTTTAACGCATTATAATATATAAAATAAATGTATACCATAATACGTCTAAATTTAGAAACTAAACGTAGACAAAAGATTCATATAACCAAGGCATACTTGACGCAGCATGTCTATTCACTAAAGTCAAAGAACCCAGCACGTAATATGCTCCTAAACTTTTATTGCCATCATTTGTCCCAGAATAAACTAATTTTTCTAAAACTCGTAGAACCATTTTTCGTTGTTCATCCCGCACCGATTCATCTTCCATTGTAAACAAATCAGCATATCGCAATTCACGGAATGGGTCACCATTTGGAGGACAAATCTGTCTTCGAACATGAAGAGGAATATTTGCTCTATAATTCCAAATTTCAGTCAATTCACGAACAAGTCTTCTTAATTTTCTTAGGTCAAGACTCATAAACCACTCCGGAGAAGTATAATGTCCCATCCCGTCTATAGCATTAAACAAATCCCTACACCTTGTTAGAGCATCTTTATCAGATTCCCCTTGCTGGTCGTCATCAATTTGAATATTGATAGGACATCTCAAAATCCTACTTAACCGGATCATTTTTTTCATATTTAGGATCACTTCTTTTGGAATTAAATTCCGATTATATGGATTTTTAGTTTCTCTATGGAAAAACATTTTCTTTTTCAAATTGAATAAAGATAACATATCGAAGCCATAAACAAAGTCATCTGAATCTTTAAAACTAAAAAATTGATTGGATGGAATATCCTTCATGTTATCCATTGTAAGAAAATCTGTATCATTTACACAAAGCGCACGATTTCTATAGGCTGGTCCATGACACTCATCATAAGAGCGTTGAATATACCCACGAAATATCTTTTGGATTATTGTTATTGTTTTGGATAATTTCAAATAAAAGTATAAACGATGAAATATCTCGTTTTTATTTCCAGATTGTTTAATTTTGTAGTGCTTAGCGAAAGATTTAAGCTGTTTCCCGTTATAATTGAACTGATGTAATAATTCTATATCTTGAGTTGTAGGAATTACTATTTCATTATCTTGTATTTTTTTCAGTTTTATACTCGGGTCTTTTTTTGGCATTTCAATTTTTTTTGTTATTATTCCCATATATTCCTCTATTCCTTTGGACATGGATTAATATATACATATCGAACAAAATCTTTATTTGGTATTAAAAAAATAGTTAGTTGTTCAAGGTATGTATTGTTTTTTATTTCAAATTTTTTATAAAAAGATAGTATATACCAATCACCATGTCATTCACTTTATTATCTGTTACCGGTGGCAGTAATTTTACTCCCTCTACAGGAACAAATCCAGACGGTCCGCCACTCAGTGTATCTGGACCAATTGTGCTTAATGGTGAGAATACATCAGCTCCTGGTGTTTTTCTTAAAAATGTGGGCTTTGCTGCGGGAAAGAGTGCCGCAGACATTCACATATTAGATGATGGAGTTCAAATTGATATAAACTCAGTAACATTTACTGAAGTCGCAGACGGATTTGGTGATTTCTTTACAGATATTTCTATACAACTAAATAGTAATTTAACCAAAGGTTCTTCTTATCAACTTGAAGTACCAGCTGCGACTTTTGAAGGCGAAGAAGTAGGACCAGGTGGTAATACTCTAACTAATTCTTCAGCTAATACCGATCCTGGTGGTTCTGATCTTAATTCTAATCTTCAATACCAAACTGTCGCATACACCTTAACAATTAGTGGCACCACAACTGATTTTGTTTTAAGTCAGCTCTCGGGACTTGACTTAACAGGTCTTACTGTGGCTGAAATCTTCACAGATGTTGATTCAACAGAATTCCAGACCAATGCAACCTTAACCACTCTATCTTTCACTGAAAATTGTAAGCAGATTAGTAATACTACCAATTCATGCTTTTCGGGTCTCTCGGCTCTGACGTCCATCTCTTTTGGTAGCCAAATCGAAGTAATTGGTGGATTTGCTTTTAGTGACTGTGATTTCGTTACCAGTGTAACTTTCGACACCACAGCCACCATATCCAGTATTGGTCAACGGGCTTTTGCCGACGTTGGCGGCGACGGATCCGGAATTAATCACGTTGTATTTCCACCTATATCCTCATTGACTGCGGGGAATACCTTTCAAAGAGGTGGATGGACTTCTCTTGATTTTTCATTGAGTACTTCCCTGACAAATTTGGGTGCTTCTGACGATGGAGGCAACTTCTTTAATTGTCAAGAGTTAACATCTATTACTCTCCCTCCAAACCTACTACGAATTCGAGGTAAACGTAACTTTTCGGGTTGTACTGCTTTAACATCGATAACTATTCCTGACTCGGTTATTTTCATTGACGAAGAAGAATTTCGGAACTGTACAAGCTTAACCACCATAAATTTACCAATAGGTAATAATAGTTTCTCTACACTCTCGAGACGGGTTTTTGAAAACGACACCAGTCTGACAACATTACTTGTTCCTGACAGTGTCACTCAAATTGATTCCCAAGCATTTGATGATGCTAATGTTAGTACTCTTAATATTAGACTTTCTAATACAAACTACACAAACTGGTGGACCGGTTCCGCTACTTTACCTTCCTCTGTGAATAATTTTGGAGGTTCTCTTCAAAATGTAACATTAAATCAAATTAGTGCTGAGCCGGAACCTGAACCAGAGCCCGAGCCGGAAATTCCTGAACCAGAACCGGAACCGGAACCGGAACCGGAACCTGAACCAGAGCCGGAACCTGAGCCAGAACCAGAGCCAGAACCAGAACCGGAATCGCTTCCAGAACCTGAATCTTTACCGGAACCTGACCCTGAACCAGAACCGGAATCGCTTCCTGAGCCAGAACCAGACCCGGAACCTGAACCACGTAAAACATTAT
>MDSV01168181.1_pt1 | contig 31066 bp, 23 predicted proteins | sample 810851 | NCBI WGS metagenome assembly MDSV01 (sample SAMN05326640, study PRJNA326480) | marine metagenome | isolation source: seawater | place: Atlantic Ocean: North East | collected 2012 | reverse complement strand
CGTCCCTCGCGTGGTCTCCTGAGTTCGGTACCGCTGGTGGTGTTTCTGGAGTATGGATGGGAGGATCATCCTGCGTCGTTGGACCCCGGTCGAGCATTTTATCGGGCGGCATACACCGTATGCCCCTCTTTTGATGCTGTAACGAATGAGGCTTGAGCGCTGCGGTCCGAACAGTGCCGGCACGCGGAACGAAATCCCGAAGAACGAACTCGGGAATATTCATCGCATCATGTTTTATTTATCATATTATTTGCCGAACGGACGGAGGCGGCCACCATCACTTCGTTTCGCTGTGCAGGTTACCGCACGAAGGACAACAACTCGACACAAACTAGTCATCAACCGCCTGCAATATTGTGGATTTGCCGGGGAGAGTACGCTCGGTTTCCGCATCAGTATGGCGGAGGATCACGTACTAGTTCTCGCGCCAAAATCGTTTGCTTCGAAGCTCTCGAAACGAGAAGGCAAAATTGGTGTGCTGAACAACGACGTATCGTTTGATGTCGACGCAGGTACGAATCGTACGACTTCTTCGGGGTTGTGACCATCCCACGAATGATATCATCAAGTCTCGCTAACTGCCTCACGTATTATTTTGAACAGGGGTCGTGACCGGGTCGGGAGAGGGAGAATCGAGACAAGGGACAGTTCGTCGGCTCGTAAATCATGTAGAGACATGGAAAACTTATGACGAAACCAACTTTGCCAAGAGCTCAGACGTGACGCATTTAATCGATTTTGGTGAAGCATCAAGAGAGATCACGGATGTGCTCCGTCAGAATGAGCTTTTACGGTGCGTGATGCTGGCCGCTCGAGTACTGGCTTTCAGCTCCAAGTTCCTCCCGCAGACAAGATTTCTTTTTCTCACTCTCTGCCCTTCTTGTTGCCTCTGCACAGGTACACCGCTTTGTCCAGCAAAGCTCCGATAGCGGCGGCAAATTCTGCAGCGGAAGAGGCGGTCATACATACACTTACGCACGGGATGGCCAAGTGTACCACCACAGTAGCATTCCATGAGGAATTTGAAGACGTGTAGACATATGTGAAGGGGTAGATAGTATGTAGCGTAGCTACGTACAAGCAAGAATGACTGGCGCTGACTATTGCTATCATAGTTCCTATATGTAGAATGAAGCTACGATACGTAGCTACGTACTAGCTACTAGCTACCAGTTAGCTACTGGCTAGCTCTAGCTAGCTAGCTCTTGTAGCTAGCTAGCTAGACTTAGATATCCAGTATCTACTACTACCTGCTTCTTTTAGTAGATATTATTGAAACCCTTACTTGTGCTTTATTTATTATCTATTGATAGATGATAATAATAAGTAATAACTAATGAGCATAATAATAATAAATAATCAGGTAGTACAGCATATTATTTATCGATATGATAGTAGTTAATAATAATACGATTATTGATGAGGAATAAGATAATACTGTACTTGTAACGAAACGAACGACGACCGACGACGACGACGACGCGACACGCGATACCTAAATATGAATGATAAACCGAAAACCGACTGGCTGAAAAAGATAAGTCGGTGCAGTCGCGCCTGCACTCGGCGTCGGGTACTACGTCCTGCTCCATCCTCCATACATTCGATCGGCACGGCTTCAAACCTGCGCGTCCAGAGTCGACTTTCATATTGATCGAAGGGATAAGCCGCTGAAAAGCGTGAAAGAGACACGTATGCCTCTTCACGCCCCGGCCATGCGGTTATGCAGTCGCCATACTTCCAGTGCTCTGTTAGCGCTGGGGAAAGGAGGTCGATTACGTCCTCGTGTGGAAATGCGGGTGACTAAAGCGCGCACGAGAGCGTTTGCACTCGATTCTCCAGGTGAGTCGGTCCATCGGAAGCCAACGCTTCGCACACGGTTTCGTGAAAGTGCAACTCCGATTTTACTTTCGAAAGTCGGCTCAAACGCCCATGCGCTGCAAATACGACTTGAAACAATTTTTTTTCTCTTACATTCCTATCCCTTACGTCGCACACAGTTATTGAGACTAGTAATAACAGCCTCCGTTCCACGGTAAAGCAAGCTTTCACTGAGGCGGTCACCTCAGTTCTGCCTTCTGACATCCACATCGAGATGAGCGTCACCGAGTGTTCTAACCCAAGTCTCGGCGATTATCAGTGCAACAGCGCTATGCAGATTTTTGCAGAGCTCAAGAAGAAAGGAGACGCGACCTTTTCCAATCCGCGGGCGCTTGCCGAGGCTATTGTTGAGGCCGTGAACAACAAAAATGGTTTGTTTGCCTCTACTTCTGTTGCTGGGCCAGGTTTCATTAACGTCACGTTTTCAACCTCCCACTTAGCTCAGCAGCTTGCTCACGTTGTGCACGACGCTGAAGATGGGAAAGCGACGATCTTGGCAAGACAGGATACTTTACCAGCTCGCAAGGCTGTCGTCGACTTCTCTTCACCGAACATAGCGAAAGAGATGCACGTCGGTCACTTAAGAAGCACAATCATCGGGGAAACTATTTGCCGGACTCTTGAATCAATAGGTGTAGAAACGGTCAGACTGAACCACGTTGGAGACTGGGGAACGCAGTTTGGGATGCTTCTCACTCACTTGAGCGACAAGACGGACGCTGACTTTGAGATCCGCGATCTTCAAGCCTTTTACAAGGAATCGAAATTGCGTTTCGATAGCGATGAAGAATTCAAACTTCGTTCGCAGGCTGCTGTTGTGAAGCTACAGGCGGGTGACGAAGAGATGACTGCTAAATGGAAGCACATTTGCGAAGTCAGCCGTCAAGAGTTTGAGGAAATTTACCGGCTTCTGGACATAAAGATTGAGGAAAGGGGCGAGAGCTTCTACAACAGCATGATTCCTGATGTACTTGATGAGCTTATCGAAAAGAAAATTGCTGTCAGGAACGACGGCGCGCTCTGTATATTCCAGGAAAAGGACGGCCCTCCACTTATTTGTCGAAAAAGTGACGGTGGATTCAACTACGCGTCCACTGATCTCGCCGCGATGCGCCACCGCATTAAAGACGTCCGCGCAGACTGGATTATATATGTGACAGATATGGGTCAAAGTAGACATTTTGAAGCGGTTTTTGACGCGGCCAAGCGAGCTGACTGGCTGAATGAAGGCCAAGACTCGTCTGTGCGCCTTGACCACGTCAGCTTTGGACTGGTGATGGGCGAGGATGGCAAGCGTTTCCGAACAAGGTCCGGTGAGACAGTACCCTTGAAGTCTTTGCTGAGTGAAGCTCAGTCACGCTGTCTCGAAAGCCTCCAGTCCAGAGAGAACAACAACATGGATGAAGATAAGCTTGAAGAAGCTGCGCGTATAATGGGCATCTCCGCGATTAAGTATGCGGACCTGCATAACAACCGGACGACAAACTACACATTTTCATACGATCGCATGCTTGACTTGAAGGGAAACACCGCCGTCTACTTGTTGTACACGCACGCACGAATCTCGTCGATTCTCGACCGTGCTGGTGACGAAGTTATCTCTTCTTTTGACGAGGGCGATTTAGTGCTAACGGATGAGAAGGAGAGGCGACTGGCGCTAACCATCTTAAAACTTCCTGATACCATCGATTCAGTGATACAGGACCTTCTTCCCTCTCGTTTGTGTGATTACACGTATAGTTTGTGCGTCGCCTTTAACGAGTTTTACGGCACCTGTAAAGTTATTGGCGACGAGCGAGAGAAACCGCGGCTGATCTTGTGCCACGCAACAGCTTTATCCTTGCGGCGCGCTTTCTATATTCTTGGAATCGAACCTCTTTATAGGCTCTGATCGAACATCAGATGGTCTTGTGGTCTTGACTTTGTTCTCCTCTCACCTTTTGGGGTAAACAGACCCGATCAACTGGAGACTTCTCTTGCGAAGAAGTCTTAGCACAACGCTTCATCTCGTTTTTTAGTGAAAAATCCCCTGAGATCACAAAATACCACTTAATTTACACCTGCGCCCTTCGACCCACGAGCGCCAAACCGTCCTGGCTGTCTCTTTTTAGTCAACTATTTCTGTTTTTATTAAACATATTTCTTAGACTACAAGTAATGTTAGACACTTCCTCATTTCTTCGTGAAAAGCGGGAATTCTCGTTCGATTTTTCAAACCGAGATCAGACCGCAGCGCACGTCTCGTGCGGGTGTGGAGGAAGAGATGGAGCCTTCCGAAGAGACGCAGGCGTACCTGAAGCGTGAGTTCGCTCGATTTCTTGAGGAGCAACACGGAAACGTGAATTATGACAAGGCCATCGAAGAGCTCATCGCGAGAGGTGACAGAAGGCTGCCGATTGATTTGAATCTTCTGCGCTCCTTTGATCCTGATCTTGCGAACGGGTGAGAGCGAACGGAACTTCCCGCGACCATTCTCCATTATCATTACATCTTTTCTCACTCGCTCGGTTTAAGTAATCACTAACAAACTCACGTGTTCCCGCAGGTTGCTGCGTGATCCGGCTGAGTACCTAACATCCTTGAGGGAGGCTGTCTACGAAGTCATCGGCGTGAAAGATCCTAAGTTTCTGTCCTCAGGAGAAGTTAATATAACGCTGACTGGAGGGTAAGACTGCGAAAGGCTTGATTTAACATCGCTGAGATGCAAATACTGATGATCCCTTATCTCACAGGTTCGGATTTCATCGCATATCCCCTCGGGAGCTACTGTCACCTTTCCTCGGAAAGATCGTCAACGTTGAAGGAATCGTTACGAAGTGCACTTGTGTTCGTCCAAAAGTTGCAAAGACGACACACTTTTGTGAAGCCACAGGAAGCTTCGTGACCCGTGAATATCGCGATGTGACGTCTGCCAAGGGAATGCCTACCAGCACTGTTTATCCAACGAAGTGAGTCAAGCTCGAACTTCTGAAACTTTCCTTCCAAACAACTTAAATTTCGAGACAAGACTGACACCTGAAACAACTTTTCACAGGGATGAAAGTGGCAATCTGCTCACAACCGAGTACGGTTTGTGCTCCTACCGAGATCATCAGTCGTTTAACATGCAAGAGATGCCGGAATCCGCACCTGCTGGACAAATTCCCCGCTCTATCGACGTTGTTCTTGAGGATGACCTTGTTGATCTTTGCAAACCTGGTGACCGCGTCAGCGTTGTGGGCATTTACAAAGCGATTCCAGTTCGCTCCGTCGGAGCTGGTCAGTCTGGTGTTTTTAAAACAGTTCTTGTCGCACTTAGCTTGTACCAGTTAAGCAAAGAGGTTGCAGCACCTGCTTTAAGTCACGAGGATATCAAGAACATCAATGAACTGCCAAGGAGACTTGATCCGAAGACTTTACTTGCACTGCTTGGAAAATCTTTTGCTCCTTCCATATGCGGGCACGAGAACATCAAGAGAGCTCTCATCCTCCTGCTCCTGGGTGGTAGTGAAAAGAACTTGAAGAACGGAACTCACATCCGTGGTGATATTAACTGCCTTATGGTAGGTGACCCTTCTGTAGCTAAGTCGCAGCTGTTGAGATGCGTGCTTGGCGTCGCTGCATATGCAGTAAGCACGACTGGGAGAGGCTCTTCTGGAGTTGGCTTGACAGCTGCTGTCACAACCGACCAAGACAGCGGCGAGCGTAAATTAGAAGCCGGAGCGATGGTCTTGGCTGATCGTGGAGTTGTATGTATTGACGAGTTTGACAAGATGAATGATGCAGACAGGGTGGCTATTCATGAGGTTATGGAGCAGCAAACAGTCACCATTGCGAAGGCAGGCATACACGCTTCTCTTAATGCCCGTTGCAGTGTCGTCGCAGCTGCGAACCCTATCTATGGGAACTACGATCACAGTCAAGGCGTGACTCGAAACATTAACCTTCCTGACTCTTTGCTTTCTCGATTTGATATGCTTTTTATTGTGCTTGACCAGTCCGATACTAAGGTTGACCGTGCTATCTCGTCCCACGTGCTTGGGATGCACTCAAGCGAGAAGCAGGTATTCTCTACAAAGGCCATTTTGCAAAGGGATACAGCTCTGGTGCAGAATAACACGGAGTCTGAATCATCTATGTACCTCGCGCACAACGCTGGTGGAGAAGTTCTTTCAAAACGATTCTTACAGAAGTATCTGTACTACGCAAAGCACCGACCCTGGCAGCCAGCATTAACGAAAGAAGCTGAGGGGTTCATCGCAGAACAGTATTCGCAGTGGAGAGTGGACAAGGCGGCTGACTCTCGAAATCGTCGCACGTTGCCCATCACTGCTCGTACACTTGAGACTATGATACGCCTTTCAACAGCTCATGCAAAGATGCGAATGTCGAAATCAGTCGATATTGTGGATGCGACCGTAGCTATAGAGATAATGCGACTGGTCGTCGAGGCTGAGGGCCTGGCGGTACCAAACGCTGTGGAACTTGAAGGTGGGAACGATGAGAACGAAATGATGTTGGAGGCTCCGGAGACACACAACGGTCCGAGCCCAGGGGTGTCTAACCTTCCCACTGGTATTCCGAGGTCCAAGTTTGTGGTCTTTCAGAGGCGCTTCCCTGATCTAATGTTTCATCGGGAGTCTATCCCGATGGATGAACTCTGCAGTTCTGCCGCTTCATGGCTCGAGGATGGTAGCTTCACTCGAACTGATGTTGAGAACATCGTAAGCCATATGCAGGGAATCAACAAGTTGCTAGTGCATGACGGCGAGGTGCACCTTATTTAGGAATAGCTACTGATTGTCACATCAAAAACAGTATAGGCGGGTTTTCTTCTCTTCCTCTCCCTAACATTCATGAATGTATGCCTTCAGCGGCGAACGTGTTCGAGCTCGAAGTGTCCAATGCGTCCCCTATGAGTTGTTTGTGACCCATCAGCGCATCAAGCGCCGCGAGCATCATATTCTGGACTGCAAGTCGTTCTTGTCCACAGAACTTGATACACTCATCATATTCAGCCTGGCACCTTTGCAGAGCGCTCTCAGTCTCCTGCACGTTGTCGTCGGATGTGCTTCGGAGCGACTCGACATCTGCTTCGATGCTGGCAATATGTTTCGTTATGTTTGCGAGCGTGTCATCGAGTCGTCTGCGCTCGGCGTCGTAGCTAGATTCCGACCGTTTTGCCTTTGAAGCCAGCTCGTTTGCTTCGTCGCACTTCTCATCGTAGGTGTCTTGGCAGGCTTGCAAACTTTGCTCCAGATTGACATACTCGCGCTCTGAATTCCATTTCTTTTGCATATGGAGATCATGAATCTTCTTGACTGTTGTTCGGACAGTATCTTTAAAGTCAAGATTCACCATAGCATTCAAAGTCTCTGAGCGTGGGTTTATCTCGCCTTCCAAGTTCGTCTCGTTTGCGTACTTAGCAGTGTGCGGGACGATTTGAAGTGTCCGTGCAACACTGTTATAGTGTTGCACACACTTCTCCATATCTCTGAGTGCGTCGTTAGCTTCGACTTTGGCAGTGTGCGCCCGAGAATCAACATCCGTGTGGAGTTTTTCAAGCAGTGATAAGGACTCCTTTTGTTTTTCGATGTCTCTATTGATAGTCTTCGCTTCGGTCACGTCGACGGACTGCAGAGAGACTTGACGGCGAAGCTGCGCAAGTGCCGCGCGGCAAACGTCGAGCCGCTCGCTGTTTTTGATCTTAGTCTGCCGGGCAAGCACAGAGTCCGACTTGGCTGATTGTAAAAACGCCTCAACCGTAGCGATATCATCTTCGCATTGTCGGACACCATTCTCAAAGGTGTCTTTCTCTTGCTGCAGCGCTGTCTTGTGAACCGGGTCCTGCACCAACGAAGACAAACGCGCCTCAAGCTCAGCATTTTCTTTCTCAAGGTCGGTGACACCACATGATATTTGCGAGTGACGTTCTCGCTGAGAGGCATTAAATTCACCCTCCAGCTCGTTACACTTTGCGTCGTCGCCTGACAGGAAATGCTCATATGCGCAGCTCACATACTCAAAGAAGGCAACCGCAGGCTCGGGGATGGCTTTCTTGGCTTGACACTGGCGCGCTTCTTCTTCGTAAACGTACATCTGGACCAACCATGTGAGAGCAGTGAGCAGTGATGGCCATGTGTGCTGACTACCCACCGCATACAGCGCGCTCTTGCTAATCTGGAACGGATAACGTAACTGCCTGAAAATCATCGGGACATCGTCCTCAGTCTTGGAGCCAAACTTGAAATTCTCGTCAGCTTGACGAAAAAGGAACAGTGCCAGAGATGCGAATTCCTTGGCCGTGGGAGACGCGAGCGTCTTTGGCGAGAGAGACGAGTCGTATCCATGGGAGCTGAGGAAAGAAATCAGCTGACGAATGCAAGAGTTGATGTACGCGGTATCGCTCAACGGACGTGGGTCAACCCTCGGCGTGTGGCCACTGGAAAAGTACACGCTGTGCCTACGCGGCGTGGGCTTCGTTTGCTGTGACCGGCCGTGCACGACACGGGTTGCGGGCTTTCCAGTCAGAGTCACATCCACGGTCGACTTCTTCAGCGTCGTGTCACCGTGCGATCCATGTGAGCGTGCATTTAGTTGCGAGGAATCCACACCCGAAAGCGTCCTCCGAGTAGCGGTGGACTTCATCGCGTCGGAGAGGGGTGCGCCCGATGAAAGTGAATGCCGAGCTCAGCTTCAACGGTTACTTCTCCGCTTGAGGCAAGTGACGAAGTGAGATAAAAAACGGTCAAAGTTTTTCTTGTGGGCATTTGGTCATGATAATTTGACGATTTCCTTCATATGAGCAAACAGTGACAAGTTTGACATGATGTAAGTTTACATGCGGTCGGTTGCCAAAATGTCCGACCAAATGGACAACGAAAGAAGGCCACGTCATGAAAGCAGTTTGGACCGCTGATTTGCAAGGAAAAACTTTCAAGGACGACGTCATTAGCCACACTCGCCTGCGCAACCGAAGGTAACCACGACACTTATCGAGCGGCACATCGACGCCCTTGTGAAAGTACATGAACGCTGAAGGTTTCGCGCAAGTCCCTGACTTGGACGAACAGCTCAACGACCCTTCAACCGCGGTGACCGCCTTGCGACAGCACGCGTCAAGCTTCGACGACGACATGTACGCGCACCAGTTCAACAAGCAGACGCCTTACCTGGGGCAAGACGGAAGCCTGCCCCAGCACTTCATGCAAGGAGGATCTGACATGGACGCCGGCCAGTCGTTCCCCTTGGGTCGATCAGCTCCTTCTGTGAACATGTTCACCACGGTCAATGCCCCGGTGTCTTCATCTGGCACCCATCAGGTTGACAAACCGACTCCCGCCCAAGCTGCCGCTGGACGCTTGCAGAGAGCCAGCGCCCGCCAAGCTGCCAAGGCCGCACAGCAGCAGAAGCGCCAGGCTCAGTCCCGTGCTTCAGCCTCGACGAAAAAGGGAAGCGACACGGGGACGAAGAGAAAGAAGGATGAGGTTGCGATGGAAGAAGAGGAGGACGAGGACGAGGAGGAAGACTCTGACGACGACGACACTGGCGCTGGGGATAAGCAGCCGAAGCCTCACGAGATTGCGAAGACCAAGTACAACCACATAGAAGATGAAAAGGAGCGCAAAAGACTTAAGCGTCTCCTTCGCAATCGCGTCTCTGCACAACAAGCTCGCGAGCGGAAGAAGGCATACATGTCCACTTTGGAAGACGAGCGCCGCGCCATGGAAGCAAAAACGGCGGCGCTCGAGTCGAAGATTAACACCTTGGAGAGGGAGAACTTCATGCTCAGACAGGTGGTGAAGAACTCCACGAAGGCTGGAAACGAGAAGATGGGCATGGCGTTCGCTGCCGATGAGCCCAGAGCCGTACCTTCTCATTAAGTTTGGGAGTAAACCTCACATCCGAAACTGTGTGCGAAGGGCGGCGATTCGCGCCGCCGAGTACATAACAGAAATTGTGTATAAAATACATAGAGTACATACTTATGCAGCTCATCCACAGCGCTAGCTTAGTGTGCTCTCCAATCTTCACGAGGAATATCTATGATTTTCCAGGAAACGGTTTGTACGACTTCGCCGCTGCCTTCGAGCGGAGCTGCTTAACGTGAGACGTGTTCAGGCTCTCTAGAAATTCTGTCAGGGACAAGTCTTTCATGCTGTTCATGTCCGAAGTACCGAAGATCTCTTCAAGTTGCTGTGAAACCATTTTTTTTCGTCGGATTGGTTAGTTTTCATGAGTCACGCGGCGCGGGGCTCGATTGAAGGCAAAAATATCGCGCACCGTGTCCAGCAAGCTCCTTCCATGGCGAAGATATAGGATTTGCATGGCTTCCTCGACCGAGACTGATCCATTATCATCTTTATCGTTCATGAGGAATTCTACGACATTAAACAGACGACGAGGCTCGTATCCTGCAGAACAGTTGAAAGTTATCAGAAAAGCTGAAGTTGTTTGTTTCTCTCTGACACTTTGAAGTATGAAGTCACCGTCAAACCCACCAGTCTTGTCATTTCGACAGCGATGATACATCGCCTGGAACTCTGGCCAGTTCACGCACTTGTCGCAATCATCATCCACCTCCCAAATCATGTCTTCGATATCCGACTGTACTTGGAAAGGAGGAAAGGAAAACGCCGTCAGACTTGGACTTTTCGTCTTCTCAAAAAACCACTGACCTTTTTCGTTTTGTGGCGCAAGAGCTGAAATACGTTGCCCAACTCTTCCGGGTCGATTTTTCCATCTCTGTGGGATGAGACATGGATAGCCCGGTCAGCCATGTGGCTTGATGCGGATGCACGCAAATTCACTTACCCTTTTGTGTCGAGCTTCTCGAAGGCTCGTCTGAGATCTTCAGCCTCGTTTTTCTTGGCGAACCGTTCCTGGAAGCAGTTGTGCACAAGACATATGAATGTAAGACAAAGGAACGGACGGTTAGGAAGACAGTCCGTTGACCTCGTTCGAGTCTTTGAATAGTTTCTCAACCGCGGCGATACCCACCCTTGCAGCGACGGATGCTTGTGCCATGACTTTACTCTCACCCGACTATTCTAGGCAGTGCGTGCTCGAGCGCCTTAAGGGTCACTGACCTGTGTTGCTTGAGTGGCGGACGGAGCCGACCGCATAAATTGTTTATAATAGCTCGTCGATCGCTCGCTCGCTCGATCCGTCGATCGGTCGTCGGCGGTCGATACATGCATAGCTACATTTACACATATTTTCAACGAAAACGAATTTTCTTTTCTAAAAACGTTCTATGATAATAATTCTATGTAAAAATTAGAACGTTTTTAGAACAACCTGATATTAATACGATAATTCCTGCTGGTCGTCGGTAGATATTAACATATTAGGTAGTAGTAGTAAATAAGTGTAAGGGTGTTGGAATATCGGAGAAAAGAACGTGTTTTTGTGCATCAAATTATGAGTTACAAAGTAGAATCGTGGCTAGCTACTAGGTTATTGCGTTATTCAGGTAAAACTTGTCATTCCGACAAAGGGAAATAAAAATACACAGGAACGAAACCTCTCACACAGCAGTTCGACACCTATGCCACGACGCTTTCGCGGCCTTCAATGATGAGTCCGAGTCATAGGAAAGGTCGACATGAAGCCACACGCGTCACTACACATGTGTGGGAGAGCTCTCCACTAAGCGGCAAGCAGCTCAACGCCATAGCCTCTCTCGTAAAAATGACGTCCGAACGATTGGTCCCATCCCACATAGCCTCAGCGGAGGAGGGGCGAGATCGTCATGTTGGAAAGCCCACGCATGATTCAGAAGTCTTGGACGTGCAATCTGCGCATCAATTCCATGAGTGGTACACGGATATCGAGGCTAGAAGGAAGGTGGAAGCTGATGAAAGGTTCAGGTGTCACCTTGACGCGCTCGACCAGTACATAAAAATGTGTGACGTGTTGCTGGAAAGCGCAGATCGATCTCACGAGGCTTTCATCAGTCTCAACGATAACTACAAGTCCATCGTTGGCCGTAGACAAGCATTGCAGGATGAATGTTCACAACTAGCGTCAGAACAGAAACGACTGCTTCAGTTCGTGCAGGTGTTAAACGAGAAGTTGGAGCACTTTGAGGAGCTGGAAAAAATCGTACAGAGCTTCCCAGGTGGTCTTTCAAAAGTTGACAAAGATGGATTCATACCTATGCTGAAAAGACTGGATGACTGCAGCTCTTTCATCGACGCCCACCCACAGTACACCGCACATTCTACGTATTCGGTAAAATGTTCGCAACTTCGAAGTCGCGCTCTCTCAGGAGTCAGATCTCATGTGTTTGCCACTCTTCGCACAGCCGTGAACCTCGTTCGCCAACATCGCGTCGAGGAAAAAACCAGCACGGACAACAGTGGCTCGCCGAGTGAAGGGTTGATAACGCCCGTTTTCTACGTCAAGTTTCGTTCTGCTATATCAAGTCTGAGGCCCCTTATGGTTGAGATTTATTCTCGTGCGCGGCTTGATGGGGCCACTGCGAATAAAAAAGAGTACGCACAGGTGATGTCAGACTGTCGCGCGACTTACTGCGAGCAGAGAACTGCGCTTGTTCTGGATTTTGTCAAGCTGCGAATCTCAGACTACTCCACAGAAGTTTCGCTGCCTGCGTTTATTCGAGCTAGCTGCTCATATTTTCTACAAGTTTGCCGAGCGGAGCGCGAGCTATTCGAGGGTGCTTTCCCTTTGGAGAGCAGTGACGTTGTTCCAACCCTGTGGACTTTAATGGAGCCAATTGGGGCAGCTTTGCACGATGCAATTCGTCCTCGGTATATCGCTTTGAATGACGTGTACGTTCTCGCTGAACTAGTTGACTTGCTCGTTGAAGAGATAATGGAGGAACAGCTTGGAAAACATGGGGAGACAGGTGATGTGATGCGACCTTTTGTTCAGGCACTACTTGGTGACATACGGGAACGCCTCGTTTTCCGCGCCCAGTCGTTCATCAAGGAGGAAGTGGAGAATTACCGTCCTTCTGATGCGGACCTTGACTATCCAGGTAAATTAGAGCATACGTCTACAGCTGCTATGCAGCAAGACAACACGGCGACTGATTCAAACGTGCTACCCGAAGATCAATCTGATCAAAGTCTGCAACCCATCACGGGAGACAATAAAAGCGGCAAAAGCCGTCAGAGTTGGTATCCGCCTCTACAGAGCACCTTGTCGTGTCTTGCTGTACTCTATAGGAGCCTGGATTCGAGGACTTTCTCAGGTCTTGCGCAAGAGGCAGTGCAGATATGTTCAGAATCGATACTGACGGCCAGCCGAACAATCATGAGCCGAAGGAGTAGTTTTGATGGGCAGCTGTTTGCCATCAAACACTTGTTAGTTCTGAGAGAACAAATAACTCCTTTCGAGTCAGATCTTGCAGCTCACTCTGTGCCCACTCGGGAACTCGACTTCTCACACTTGCGTGGCCAGTTGAGGCGTATGCTTGCGGGTGAACTAAGCATATTTTCAACGTCTCCTGACGCAAATGCTTTGATCGTTCTCGCCGCCAAGGGAGCTCCTCGCTTGGTTGAGTCCACTGTGGATAGTCAACGAGAACTGGAGCGACATTTAAAGGTCGCGTGCGAGGCATATATCATGGTACGACCCTTATCTACAACCATAGCATTTCACTTCAAACTTTACAGAATACCCTGCTGAGACAACTGACAAATGTTTTTCCCTATTTATCATCTTATTATTGTATTCCATCGATCGATTTATCGTCTTACAGGCCGTGACGCGACAAATAGTAGAGCCGATGCTTGGGTTCATAACCAAGGTAACAGCCCTTCGGGTGTCGGGAACACTTGCCGTTGAATCCCCCGTGAGCAGTGCAGCTTTTGCCACTCCTCAACGACTTGCTGAAGTCGTCACACAAGTGAATGAGTCGCTCGACACGCATTTGCCTACGTGCATTGAGAAGATGTCCCTTTACCTGACTGGGTCAGCGACGCGAGAGATCATCTTCAATCCTATCAGGAGCAATATTGCAGAGGCTCACAGTCAGATTGCCACTCTGTTAGAGAGAGAATATCAACCCGAGGACCTGAAGCGAGTGCCGCTACGTAGTCCAGCAGTACTGTCAGATATGATGTCAAAGGTGAGCTCTAAATTTTAATATGGATACAAGCTAGCTAGCAAGCTCATATTTACAATAATAAGGCAGCACACTCATCTATTTTGATGTGAAGAATCTCCCCCATTCTCCTCGAGCGTGAGTATTGAACCGAACAGGAAGTGTTGCATGATTTGAAACTTTCCCAAGCATTCTGCCTGGGTGTGCGGGCGAACAAAATGTCAGAAGGACTTGTAAAAGTAAAAGCGAACGCGCTTCTGCGAGTGACGACGAACCTTATACATTTTTAGGAGTCCTGAGTTTATTTTCTCCCAGCTAAGTACGGCGCTGATGTCGTTTAGCATAGGTGATGTTTCGCCAAGATTTCCTTTCTTGACCTGTAGATGTCATGGCAGCAAGATGAATTCAGCTCTTTTAAATACAGGAACCCAAAAGTCCCTTCAGGTGATACATCACTATTTGATGTGATTCGCTCACCTGTTTTACAAACTGCACCGATGATAAATACATATATTCATCCCCAAATGCTTGGAGAACCTGGTTGACGTGTATCGAGCTAGGCTTTATTGTCTCGTGGTGCAGAAGCTGCGAGGCTCCCAAATAAAACGGGAGGAAGCAATAGTCATCAAGTCCCCAGACACCTTGAGAGCCTGCAGGCTCAAGCCTGTGAGCGAGTTAAAAATATTTAGCACAGAGAGAACAGAAGGCCATGGCAAAGGAGCAACAAGACAACTCACCGATATCTCATTTGGATTTTGCGCATCAAGATGATGTACTTCGCGAATACCCTCAACGCCAGGGCCTTATGATCGTCCTTAGTCACGAGACCCAATTCAGACAAACACACAAGGAACGCTACGAACGTATTTTCATGACCTGTTCCGTAATCGATGCGTGTGGCGTTCCCAAAGCTGTGAAGGCAAGAGAGTGAAGACGAGATCACTTCAATAAGCTATTCGTTAGAGTTATGAAAGTCGATGTCATCCGGGTTACCATATGTTCTGGTATGGGTCTCACCTCTCACACAGGTATGGCGCAAGCTCTACCACAGCTTCCTGTGACAAAAGAAAAACAAGAAAAATCGTCAATTTTTACGCGGCGAGTCGTACTCGACACTATGGATACTGACCTCATACCCCTCAGGAAGGATCATTCTCATTAAGTCTACGAGGAAAGAGTACAAAGCGATCGTGTTAGTCAACAAGAGAATTTCACAGGACGTTGGATGCTTGTCTCACCTGTTGCAGAAGACATTAAACGACTGTGCCACTCTCTGAAAGCGACGTTGCCGTATCGCATTTGCTGTTGGCTGGGTGGATACTCTTCGCACCACCCTTCCATCGTGTTCAGAGCGTCGAGCAGGCGTTGCACCAGTGGCGAAACAATGCATTCATCAGACAGCTTCGCCCCTTCGCTGGCCGTGTTCATTGCCCGTATGAAGTCCACGAGACTCTTGCACGCTCTCGAAGCGAGAAACTTTGGCATATCGTTCACGGTCCTTAATAATCGTTCTGGCACGATGAACCCTTTATCTTGTCGCAGATCCATCATTGCCAGTCGAGAGACCTCCTCAGAAGGAGTGCTACAACAGGATGATGCGCTTAACAAAACGAAAATCGGCGCGTGCCCTGCCCCCGTTTCTCCACACTGTCTCGAGCCGTTCACGCCGGGTCGCCTTTTGAGTAGCTCGCCGCTAGCTAGCAGTCTATCTGTCTATTATTTTTAGTATTATTATTATTATTTTCCATATTATTATTATTACGTAATATCTAGGGGCTCGCTAATATCTATCGCTGCTAGATATATATTATTTAGCTACTAGCATAGATATTTTAATGTTATCTGATATTATTATTATTATATATTGAGGCAAGAAAATATTATTAGGGTCGATGCTCAAAAAGAGCCACCCGCGGCCTTTGGACATCAGATTCCCCTGCTTCTTCTCAAAGGACGGGAGAGTGCTGTAAGGCAAACCAAATGGTTGACGACACTGCCGTCCCATCGGGCTCTGGCGTCAAGAAGGATGTGTCCACCGCTATCCTCGAACGCAAGAAGTCCCCGAACCGCCTCGTCGTCGGTAAGTCTTAAATCCTTCCGGCTAACCCAGATCTGATCGTGATGACGTTTCGCGGGGATCTCTGAAGATCGAAAGGACCGCGGCTCTGTTTATCGGATTCAACTTGATGTTTGACGACAAACGCGAATCGTGATTTCCACCTTTTACCCCACTCATCAAAACCTTATCCCTTTCCTGTATCCCTTGACGAACTCCTGCAGACGAGGCCGTGAACGACGACAACTCCGTGGTAGCGCTCAATCTGGCGAAGATGGACGAGCTCCAGCTATTCCGCGGTGATACCGTCTTAATCAAGGGCAAGAAGCGGAAGGATACTGTCTGCATCGTCCTTGCGGATGAATTCTGCGAGGAGGGTAAGATCCGAATGAACAAGGTCGTCCGCAAAAACTTGCGAGTTCGCCTCGGCGATGTCGTGTCCGTTCACCAGGTATGTTTTCTCGCGATCCTCAGATCTCGCTAGCTAGATCTGTCCCCCATCCCGTTTCTGCAAGACCTGTTTTTAGATAGCCTTGGTTTCTTCAACTTTCGTGTTTATCGCTTGATGCGGTTTGTTTCAGCTCTGCAAACCTTCCAGAAAGTGCGTACTGCGTAAACATGTTATCTTGCAACTTATTGACCCCTCAATCCTCGTTCTCTCCGTTGCAGTGCACTGACGTGAAGTACGGGCAGCGGATCCACGTGCTTCCTTTCAGTGACACGATAGAGGGCGTCAGTGGGAACCTGTTTGACGTGTACTTGAAGCCATACTTCCTTGAGGCCTACCGTCCCGTCCGCAAGGGCGACACTTTCCTCGCGCGAGGTGGGATGCGTGGAGTTGAGTTCAAGGTTGTGGAGACGGATCCCGCTGAGTACTGCATTGTTGCACCTGACACGGAGATCTTCTGCGAGGGCGAGCCAATCAACCGAGAGGACGAGGAGAGGCTCGACGAAGTAGGTTACGATGATGTCGGGGGCGTGCGCAAGCAAATGGCCCAAATTCGTGAGCTTGTCGAGCTCCCCTTGCGTCACCCCACCTTATTCAAGACCATTGGTGTCAAGCCTCCCAAAGGTATTCTTCTCTATGGCCCCCCTGGTTCGGGAAAGACTTTGATTGCCCGTGCTGTGGCGAACGAAACAGGAGCCTTTTTCTTCCTCATCAATGGACCGGAAATCATGTCCAAGCTTGCCGGCGAATCAGAATCCAACCTTCGCAAGGCATTCGAGGAAGCTGAGAAAAACGCTCCTGCTATCATTTTCATCGATGAGATCGATTCCATCGCTCCCAAGCGAGAAAAGACGCAGGGCGAGGTCGAACGTCGCATTGTTTCAATGCTCCTTACATTGATGGATGGCATGAAGTCTCGCGCGCACATCATCGTCATGGGGGCTACGAATCGCCCGAACTCTATTGACGCCGCTCTGAGACGCTTCGGTCGATTTGATCGTGAGATTGATATTGGCGTGCCGGATGAGACTGGTCGCCTCGAAGTTCTCCGCATCCACACGAAGAACATGAAGCTAGATGAGGAGGTCGATCTGGAGAAGATTTCCAAGGAGACGCATGGTTACGTGGGAGCTGATCTTGCAGCACTTTGCACTGAGGCTGCGCTGCAGTGCATCCGAGAGAAAATGGATGTCATTGATCTTGAGGATGAGACTATCGATGCCGAGATTCTGGATTCCATGGCGGTGACCAATGATCATTTTGTCACTGCCCTTGGCACATCTGACCCCTCTGCCCTTCGTGAGACTGTGGTTGAGGTTCCCAACGTGTCATGGGAGGATATTGGAGGCCTGGAGACCGTCAAACAGGAACTGCAAGAAACTGTTCAGTATCCCGTCGAGCACCCCGAGAAGTTCGAGAAGTTCGGTATGGCTCCCTCCAAGGGTGTTCTTTTCTACGGCCCTCCTGGCTGTGGTAAGACCCTGCTTGCCAAGGCTATCGCAAATGAATGTCAAGCGAATTTTATCTCGGTTAAAGGCCCCGAACTTCTGACGATGTGGTTTGGCGAGTCTGAGGCAAACGTGCGCGAAATTTTCGACAAAGCGAGGCAGTCTGCCCCGTGTGTCCTTTTCTTTGACGAGCTCGACTCCATCGCCAACCAGCGTGGTTCAAGCTCGGGGGACGCGGGTGGCGCCGCTGACCGCGTCCTCAACCAGCTTCTTACCGAGATGGACGGCATGGGTTCAAAGAAAACGGTTTTCATAATTGGTGCCACCAACCGACCCGACATCATTGACTCTGCACTCATGCGTCCTGGTCGTCTCGATCAGCTCATTTACATTCCACTTCCTGACGAGAAATCCAGGCTCTCCATCTTCAAGGCAAACCTTCGCAAGTCTCCCCTTGCTCCTGATGTCGACGTGGACACACTCGCACGTTTCACGAATGGATTCTCTGGCGCTGACATCACGGAAATTTGCCAACGTGCATGCAAGTTTGCCATCCGAGAAAGTATTGAGCGCGACATCGAACGCGAGCGTGCCGCTGCGGCCAATCCTGATTCCATGGAGAACGACGACGAATACGTCGACCCTGTTCCCGAGATCACAAAAGCTCATTTCGAGGAGGCGATGAAGTACGCTCGACGTTCGGTCAGTGATGCAGACATCCGCAAGTATCAGGCATTTTCGCAGACTCTCCAGCAGTCGCGCGGATTTGGTAACGACTTCCGCTTTCCGGACGGCGCAGCTCGCCCCAACACTGCTGGTGGTGGAGGCGCCGACCCGAACGCGACCGGAGACGCGAATGTTTTCGCCGGAGGTGCGGGCGCAGATGATGACGATGATCTCTACTCTTGAATGGTGCGATGAGAGTTTGTAAATGAAACATCGATTGCGAAAAAACAACACTACTTCTAGTGGACCTTCTCACTGGTCACACGCCGCCTCGTACTGCGTAGCATCCATGAGAGAGTCAAGCTCAGCAGGGGTGGACATCTTAACTTTCATCATCCAACCATCGGTGTAAGCACCCTCATTAACCTTACCCGGCGAGTCGGCGAGATCTTCGTTAATCGCGACCACTTCACCAGAGATCGGTGAGTACACATCTGAAGCAGCCTTGACAGACTCCACGACGCCAAAGGTGGCCTTGTGTGTGACGGTGGAACCAACTTCCGGGAGCTCGACATACACGACGTCACCAAGCTCAGCTTGCGCGTGATCGGTGATACCAACAGTGACGACGTCGCCCTCAACCTTGGCCCACTGTGGTCAAATTATGATATTTTACATGAGTATGGAAAGAGGAATATCGCGTTAGATAATGCGGGCTGGGTCTGACCGATGAAAACCTTTGGGAGGCGTTTTGTGTTTGGGGCAAGAAAAGGAAGTAATAAGTTGAAAAGGTTTGGCCGTGATTCGTGTGCGTACCTCGTGAGACTGCATGTATTTCAAGCCCTCGATGACTGCGCAGAGCGTTGAATGGTGAAACGTAGAGAACGTCAGACGGTCGATGCGGTAGACAACGAAGATACGCGCTTGTAAGTCCGTAGAAATGCCGGAGAAAGGCTAAGTATGCACGAAGATCGACGAGAGGCTCTGGGCAAGCGAAAACCTCACCTGTGCTGTAGTTACGCGTGATCGAGGTGCTCAAAGCAGGAATGCTGCTCTGAAGGCCTAATTTGGGTGCGGTAGCACGAACGAGCTGACGAAGGGCCATCCTGATAAATTGTGGGAGAAGGGTGGTGTGGACAGGGAGCCGGGAGTAGTGTAGCGCAGGGGCCGTGCGTGCCGAAGACAGCTCAGCAACAACAAATATTCAGTAGACTAAATAAACTACGAGAGTGGATATATAGATGCGAATCGCTCTTTTTCGTCGGTTTATTATTCGTTCGTCGTTCGTATTGTGACGTTCGCGATGCGATCGACGAAGAAGCGAACAAGGTGCGCGCGATCATCATTATTCAATACATATGAGTAATAACCGCTTTATTTCCAATCTCAAGACGTTTCACAACCGTGTCCTCTCTTCTCCACTGAGACAAGACACTCACGTTGTGCGCAATGATGCAGTCCAGTCATGTTGCTACCGGGGCACTGGATATCAATTTGACTGTCCGACAGAGTGGACGTGTACCGAACCAAATACGCGTCGGAGTTGAGCATCGGGCATGGCACCAGCGTCGTCGACTTCAACTCGGGAAACGCTCCTTTTCGCGTAAACCCTCGACGCCCGCCATCACGGCTTTGACGAGCTCGTACGATATATATCCCCTTCTCACGGTACGCAATTGATCACTTGACCTCTAACGCTCGACAGCTCGCTTCTCGATGCTATATCATAGTATGATACTGAGATTCATGCGCCTTTCAGGAGACCACCACTTACCTGACGTCAGGGGAGCGACTTGCAACACCAAGATGGTCAAGCTTCTGCAACTCATGTGCTGGAGTGTGGATCGGAAGAAGCGCGTCGTTCGAGCGACCGATATCCAGAGATCGCGATTCAGATCTATCCGCCGGATTTAGATTGGTTCAAGGTGCGGAAAGCGGACTATTTGCCGCGAACTGACGGGAACACACCTTCGCACTGCCTCGAGCCTCTCTGCAAAAATACGCGCCAAGGACGCGAGCCTTAAATCTAAGCACCTTGTCCTTCTATCTGATTATTACCTTTCCTTACAATAGAGACCGGACAGCTTCGTGTCATTCGCCCGAATGATATAAGCATAGATGAAACATTGACGATCATGGAAGAGGTCAATGAGGGGCTTAAGGTAGGTAATCCAGTAGGTACTAACGCTCATCCAATCGTTCGCACGCCATGCTGACTTAGGACTGACTCTGTTTTGCCCATCCACGACCCTTCTCAGAATTCGACTCCAGCATCAAGAAATATCGACAGTGTTGAACCTGGATTTGTGCGTGCTCACATGTTCCTTCGAACGACTGACATAATTCCGTTTTTTCGTCCTCGGCCCTGACCTTGCTCTGTATGTTGCTCTAAGTCTGTGAAAGCTTTAAGAACGCGAAACAACTGATGTCAGCGACGAAGGCACAACAGATCAGACTTTCGCTGTAAGCAAGTTGAACCAGATGCACTGACTGCGCTCTATTCCATCTTTCATACCGGCCGTAACGCAGGTATATTTCGAGGACGGAACGTACACATCAGGAGCCACGCAACTGTCGAAAGACATCGGTGAAACACGTCAGGTGCGCCAGAGCTCACAAAAATCTTCGCGGTTCTTGCCTGTTTCGTTTCGGTTTTAGTTTTGCCGCCCCACCCTTGCTTGCTTCGTCCACGTGCTTGTCAAGGCATTTCTACCGCGTCCACATTTTTCCCGCTCTAACACACGTGTGTATCTTCCGCCCTTTACTTTCCATTCAGAATTTTGAGTTCAACATCATAGCTCCAGGGGGCGCTGAGTGCGCACGAGTTTCGCAAACGATTTTTTTATCGCCTCCAGCACAGTTTCGCCTGGGAAGAGTCGTGGTGAGTATAGAGAAGTGGTTGGGTCCTGAGCGGGCGTACTCTGACGTTAACGTCGAAGAGGAAGCAAAAAAATTAAAAGAGATCGCAAAGCTTCCCACGGAACCCGCGGAGTGTGCTGTCGGGGAGTGGCGATCTTTCAACCGTTTAGCAGTTCCGACAAGTCTTATTGACGACAATGTAAACTCGCGTGCGGAAGAAAATACTGATGATGATGGCACGCGTTTCAACTTCGAGTGTGAGGAGACGATTCAACGCGCGAGAATTTTGAGTGAGGAAGATGGTGACGACGTCCTTCTAGCTCAGCATATATCCCTTCCTGGTGGAATTACAACAGGAGTGATCGTGTCTGGAAATAGACTTGTCATCAGTGCTGGATGGTCAACAACTCGTGGAGTCTGTAAGGTTGTCGCGCGAGAGTACGAGCTCGGCGGTGCGACCAAGCTGCTCGAGGTGAGAGAGAGCAGCAGAGTGCTCGATAGATGGGTGGGTGGAGAGATGTAATGCGAGGCAAGCGCACGTGTTAGGTCGATGATTAATTCGGAAGACAACAATAAGGTGTTCTGCAAGGATGACCTTCCTGTCTTTTGCTCCAGAGAAACGGGAGAAAAGTACTCACGAAGACAAAAGAGAATTCTTACCAACAGGTTGGTGGTGTCGAGGAGACACCGTGAAGGAGCGGAGGAGAGGAAACAGAGGGCGCACTCTGAGAGGTGCCGCTCGTTAACCTCCCATCCTCGTCGGCAGAAGCACAACGACACTTGTGGTCGTCGTTGCTTACTTCTTCGCCTTCTTGGCGGCCTTCTTCTTGGGCGCCTTCTTCTTGGCGGCCTTCTTCTTAGGCGCCTTCTTGGCCTTGGGCTTCTTCGCCTTCTTGGCCTTGGGCTTCTTAGCCTTCTTGGCCTTGGGCTTCTTCTTCTTGGGGGCGGCCTTCTTCTTGGGCTTCTTGGGCGCCTTCTTCAGGGCCTCACCCAGCTTGTAGCTGGCCTTGACCTTGAGCAGCTTGCCGGACTTGACGAGGTTCTTGAGCTGGGTGGACAGAATCTTCTTGAAGTTGCCGGGGAGCTTGAAGTTGGAGCCGAGGTACTTGGCGATGGCGGGGACGGAAGAGCCGTTCCTGTCCTTGAGGGCCAGGATGGCGGCCTTCACCATGTCCTCGTACTTGGGGTGGGCGGGGGTGGCTTTAGGGGGCATCTTTGCTTGTTGGTTTGTTGTCGACGGCGCACCGTGGAATGGGAATCCCGCGCGAACAATCCGAGTAAAATAAAGCTCGAAAAAAAACATATTGCGTAATCGTGAAATGTACGTACGGTCAATCAGTCTACGAAAAATGGTTTCCAAATTCAAGCATTCTGCATTATTTTTTTATTACGCGGGCGTTTTTTTATCGAATCCAGTTTCTGGTAAAAATCACGGTACCAATGGCAGATACATCAACATTTTAGATGTGTCATATGAGGAAATCCTCATGGTCCTGAGGTATCGGCAATTTGTGCGTTAATTTGTCGGTTTGAATTCGTTTTTTCTCGTTCATTTTCGCTTCTGGCACATCTCGGACAAGTTCGAGTTTTTTTCCCCGGATTCCCGCGCCGCCGAGTAATAAGGAAGGATATTTCCCGGATTTCGCGTTTTCGCCGAAAAGACGTACGAGACGCAGCTACGAAGAACAAAGAAGATGCCGTTTTTTCTTTGCGAAGTAAATAGAACTATCAGTACATCATCTATTGAGCAATACACCTTCACGGTATCAAGTCGTCACTTTCTCCGCTTCTACAGTCGTATTGAATGCTGTTGAACGTCTGTCGACCCCTAGCGCCTTCTTCGCGCCCTCCAACACGAAGAAGAACACACCACCCCCAAGCCCAATAAACGTAACTCTGGGGCTGATGCCCTTGAGCAGAGCGATCCACCCCTCTTCGGCCACCGTACGTGTTACGCAGTCCGTCACGCCTTTATAGTAACGCGTTTTGCCTTTCAACCCTCCTTGCGTCATTAGTCGTGTTTTAACAACGTCCAGAGGCGTAGTCACTGCGCCTGTCAGCATTCCTGCAACGGCTCCGATGGCGGCCGACTCATGCTGCTTGATCTCGTATCCAGAGCCTCCGCTGACAGACGACCAAGTGATCTTCATCTGTTCGTAAGATGCGAACTCGATTGCGTCGAATGGTAAATCGCGTAAAAGAAATGAGCCGAACCCAGCGAAGAGCCCTCCAGCGATGCCCTCCCGAGAGGCAATGTGCCAGACTGCGCCTCGTGCACTTATGAACTGCCCCGTCTGCATGCGAGACTTGACAACCTCGGTCGGCACTCGCACGATGGAGGCCGCGAGTCCTGCGGATGCGGCGGCCGTGAGATGCGCAGCGATCGTGCGGTTGGAGTGAATCAGTTTATCGTCATCGACAGGAAGCAACATACGTTTCGCTGGCTCGTATACAGCGAAGAATACTGCGCAGGCGGGGACAACACCAGCGAGGTTCCCGCCGATCCCTTTGTACAAGTTTCTCCAGTTCACCGGTGCTCCCCCGCGCGCAGCTTGCAGACGAGTCTTTATCGTGTCTATGGGATACAACGTCGTTTCGACTGCAGCACCCGCAATGACACCTGCGGAAACGTGGCCTGCAAGCTCTGACGCCTCCATCCCTGCTGCCACACGAAGTCCTGCGCCGCCCCCAATGCACGGTCGACAACAAGAAATGCTGAAGTGGCTGATTTTTGTTGGTCGGTTCACGTAACCTGTAGTTTAGGCCTGCTCTTTTGTCGTTTTGTCGTCGACTCGTCGTCACCGATCTTCATCTATGCTACCTAGTAGCTACGTACATACGTACTACTAGATACCTACTGGCTGTATTATTGCTGTACATATGTAGAAGAGCTTACTATGTTAAGATGGCGACGAGGAAAAAGTGTTGTACAACGAGTACGTGTGCGCATGTATGTATGTGCAACCACATATGTACGTACATCCATGCGTGTAGGTACCAGGTAGTAGGTAAGTCGCATTATGTTTCTATTAGCTACATACGTAGCCAGCTAGCTAGGGCTAGTCGGCGCAGCTTTTTTCATCGCAAAGCAGCAGAGGCATGCGATATTTTTTGTTCTATGGAGTGTAAGGTTTGAAGGTGTGCCTTTAGCACTTCGCTGGGGAACGCATTGTTCGGTGAGGTTTCCGCCGCCTGATTAAGGTCCTGCGAAGAAGTTGAAACCGGTCGAACTCTTGCGGAGTCAATACGTAGTTGCGTACATGCATGCAAAACGAAAGACTTTTTTGATGTTGCGTACCTCTTCGCCGTCTACATTTGAAGGCACGATTCCGTGAAGAGCATCACCCAGGCTACTAAGATGAGCACTTATGGACTCTGCGAGGCTGTAAAGAGTTTCCTGGCTGCTGGACGTTTGACTCTTCAGTGCAGCGCTGTGCTGGGGAGACCTACGAAGGACGAGAGGAGGAATGTGGAAGGTCAGCTTCGCTTGAGAACATAGAGTGACGTTCACGTATAGAACTCACCTGGACAGATGTTCAGCTTCAGCTTCCATGACGTTCAGCGCATCACTGATTTGTTTTTGGTGAACTTGAAGGATATCGAGCTGACGCTCCAGCCTATCTTGGGAGGTTGAAGCTTTCCCGAGGTCAACCTGGGTTTGAGAGCAAGAAGCAAACTTAGTAGGTACAGGTGAAGGTAAATCGAGCAAGGACGTCGCCCAACCACTCAGTAGACAAGAGGGATGAAATGATGTTGGAATGAGTCTGGGAGGATGTTTCATATTTGCGGACTCACCTGCAAGGCCATGAGCTGGTGCCTGTTTTTCAAGATGTGGCGATCCCACTCTGCAAGACTTTTAGCCTTGGACTTGAAAAAGTTCTGGGAATCGGGGACAAGCATCACCAAGGGGTTATTAGTCTATTGGCGAAATGTGATGCAAGGGAAAGAGAGCTCTACTAACTAGACAATTTAAACCAACTCAGTCATGTGAAACGTACCGTGCGACTCTCGAGCTCTGTGTTCCAAGAGAGCACGACCTCCCCGACGCTCTTTGCTTGGACCTCTGACGGCGGCTGCAAAAAAGATTTGGGACACGGGGATTTAGCGACACGGGCAAGGTGTAAACTTGACGACTGTGGCATCCGTTGAAAACAAGAGGACGGCGCGCTTCAACATAATCTGGTGTCGTACCTTCATGGTGTCTGCCTTAGTTCCGTTCGGAAACGTAGGAGTTGGGTTGATCGGGAGTGAGTTCGGTGTCGCCTTTGTGAGACTTTCTTGTCAAAATCAGTGTGCCCGCACTCAGGAGTCAGTCATCAGTCAGACAGTCACTTCCGATCCCCTGCTGCGTGAAATCAAAAATTGTTTTTCGCATCGTGATAATATCGATCGATATCTCTTATTACTTCGTTCGTTCGTCATTGCATAATATAGTAGAACGAGCAAAGTGTCGACCACGGGTCCGCACTGTGCCGAATGCACCGACTGGAGATCTGAGAGCAAAGTGCGTGAACCTGCACACTCAAGGTGCACGAAAAGACGGGCAAACACTGCTGAGATGGTTGCGACAGTCTGTCCCAAAGTGATGCCTGTGTTGAAATGGAGTGCCGTTAGAAGCTACGCGAGTGTATCGTCGCCGAGGCTAAGCTCGAAGCGTATCCTAGTCCCTCCGCGACAACGTCTAGTTTACCATCAGCATGTTTCAGCGTATTCGACGACCAAGTCTTCCGGCCAACCTTCCCCGGACATGACTGAGCGAGCACAAGAGGCAGCAGAACTCATTCGAGAGATCGTCGACATCGCCGTAGCCACGGGACCGAGCGGCTTATCCCGCACTTTCTACGCGGCACAAGCTTGCTCCGCCCTTGGGACTCGTCTGATACAAGACCCCGCGAACCCTCCAAAACCAGAAGAACTGTTGCGCCAACTCTTTGAGGCCTTGGGTTCGACATACATCAAGCTCGGGCAGTTCATCGCGAGTTCGCCAACTTTGTTCCCAGACGAATATGTTCGCGAGTTCCAAAAGTGTTTCGATAGAACCCCGGCTGTGCCGTTCACCACTATTCGTGAGATCATAGCAGACGAGCTTGGGAAGCCAGTGGAAGATATTTTTGAGAAAGTCGATCCTGTCCCACTAGCGTCTGCTTCGGTGGCACAGGTCCACGCTGCAGTGTTGAAAGGGAGCAAGAAAAACGTTGTCATCAAAGTTTTGAAGCCTGGTGTCACAGAAACCCTCAATGCAGATTTGTCATTCATCTATGTGGCATCGCGACTCTTAACTTTCCTCAATCCAGAGCTCTCACGACTTTCGATGGTTGAAATTGTTGGAGATATACGGGCCTCAATTATGGAGGAAGTTGATTTCACTAAGGAAGCTCAAAATATTCTTGCGTTTCAGAACTACTTGGATAAGGCCGAAATCTACGACGCCGTCACCCCTTATGTTTATCTAGGCGAATCCTCAACGAAGGTGTTGACTCTTGAACGGCTTTATGGAAGTCCTCTCACAGACCTGAACGCGATACGCAGCATTACGGGCATTGACACTGCAGGTGCAGATGTTGACGACAAAGCCGAACGAATTCTCATCACGGCGTTGAATACGTGGTTTGGCTCGGTTCTTGCTTGTGAGTCGTTTCACGCTGATGTGCATGCTGGAAACCTCTTGGTCACAAGAGAGGGGCGCGTAGCATTCATTGACTTCGGTATTGTTGGCCGTATCTCGCCCGCAGTTTGGGGTGCCGTGCAGATTTTTTTTCAAGCAACTGCCTCTCGAGACTATACACTTATGGCAAAAGCCCTCGTGCAAATGGGAGCTGCAGAAACCGATGTCAACACTGCGGAATTCGCTGATGATTTGCGAAGTATATATGAGTCTTTGGATCGATTAGATCCGGATATTATCGTTTCAGAAACTGGTGATGGAAATGGCATCGCTGCCACGCTGGCTGTGGATCAACGAGTGGTTAGTCAACTGTTGGTAGACGTCGTACAGGTCGGGGAGAAAAATGGAGTAAAATTCCCTAGAGAGTTCGGGTTGCTCTTGAAGCAGATTCTTTATTTTGATAGGTATGTCAGATTACTTGCGCCAGAGATCGAGGTCGTGTCCGACGAGCGCGTAGCATTTATGGAGTCTGCGGCGCTACAGGCAAAGGAGCGGACAAGGACGTAGATGATAAAGTTTCGTTCGAGCTCATATCTTTTAATTACAAATCAGAGGCTGAGGCTGCACCTGCTTGAAGCATTCTAACTGCTGATCTTCTTCCTTCCACGTCTCCCAAGCCAAGCATGCTTGAGATCTCCTCAACGCGTGACTCTTCGTCGAGTAATGCGTCGACAGCTATTCGAATCCTGCCCTCACTGGAATCCTTAGCTACCTCTCCTGATCCGTGTCCAACCTCCTTACTGATACGCAAATGTCTGTCTCCATATGCTGCAACCTGTGGTAGATGCGTAACACAAAGTACCTGTTGATTTCCTTTGTCGGCTAGCATTCGGAGGGAAGCCCCGATTTTATCCCCAATTCGAGCACCAACACCACTGTCTAGCTCATCAAAGACTGAGATTCTGGAAGAATAAATTGCCCCTGTTTCTACAAACGAGTTGTGCGTCTGTATCAGTGAGGATAAACCCGCCTCTGCTGCAACACCACGCAGCGCTCCCTGCAGGGAGCGAGCAAATCCTGGCATTTCATTCATTTCTTCGCTTTTCTCCCTGTGCGTCGCGTCTCTCTGAATTGCAGGCGAGAGCTTCATTGCGAGTAAGAGCCGAGCAGTTTCTCCACCTGAAGCTACTGAGCTCATGGAGCGTAGGGACTCATTCGGTCCTGCTGCAAGCAGGAATGTCACTCGATCTAGTCCACCGGGTCGCACCCGAAATTGCAAGGATCCTTCTTCACCAACATCCGTGGCGGAGTCGTCGACATAAATGCTAAGAGGCGGTGACGACACTGGAATCACTTCATCACTGGAGATGTTCTCCCAGCTCAAGGAGACATCAAAGCGGCAACCCTCCATCGCAAGAGAGGAAAGCGCAGTGGTGACGTCGCGTCGAAGAGCAACAGCTGCCTTCCTTCGAGATTTTGCGAGTAACAGTCCAGCCTCGACCAGTTCTGTTTCAGTAGCAGCTGCCAAAGCAGAAAGCGTTTCACGTCTTTCTTTAAAGTTTTCTGCAGCATCTAGTCTTGCTTTTGCGACCTGCACAATAAATTATCCATGATGGTGGAAGATAGAACGTGTGTCAGTTTTCCCCAGGAGATAGAGAAGAACGAGGAGGGGAGAAAAAGGGCAAAATCCGAATCCGGCGGGTTGCGTGATCCCTCACCTCAGCAGCATCACAGGCTTCGTCAATATTCCGGACACCGATGCTTCGACACAGCCGATCTAGCTTACGGAGTCGGCCAATGCACTCTTCTTGGTGGTAGGGGTCAGCACGCAGTAGGGTAAGATAATCATCACCCCGCCGCTCTGCTTCTGATATGAGAACTTCAGCTTCTCGACACATCGAAAGTGCATCACTAAGCCCCGCCAATGCAGCAACAGTCTCGTCGGAACGATCATCCGAATTCGGTTGCAAGTTTGAATCTTCGTCTGCCTCGCTGGAATACGTTCCACTTTGTGCGCTCACACCTAGTGCTGATCGCTGTGCATTACTAAGCAGGCCCTTGATCTGCATCGATGCGTTCCTGATGCCACTACGAACGCTGTCCTGGGTATCAACGACAGTACCGCCACCGTCACCACTGAGCGTACTCAACACACTGCTGCATGCGTCAACAGTCATACGGGCTCCTTCCAGGCGACGCAACTCACTTTTCAGCGCCACGTCTTCGCCTCTGACAGGTTCTACTGCTTGTACTGTATCTATCAAATTGCTGAGCTCTTGTCGCTCATCTGGCGAGATCTCTTTCAATAAAGCAAGTTCAGAGCGGTGCAAGAGGAGCGCCCCGGCAAGTTCGTCGAAGCGCATCCGAAGTTGGCGTGTCCCAGCCCACTCATCTAAAAGCTGCTTTTGAGCCTCCTCATCGGCGATGGAAGCTGCCGTACCCTGACCATTGAAGTCAACCAGAACTTTTCCCAGCTCTCTCAGACATTTCACTGGTACAGTCGTGCCATTCACACGGCAGACGCTGCGTATGCGTCTCTGCGTTTGATGATGAGCTTCTTGGTTCAACTCAGCGTTTGGCTCCTCTACATCAGATCCTGGACGATTATCATCGATGTAGACGAGGCGACGTTCCAGAATCAATTCTGCCGTAGATTGAGATGATGAGAGTCTAGCCAATTCGGGTACATCGTGATTTTGAAGGATTGACCCTACTTCGGTAAGTGTATCAACGCCAACGCAAAACCGTCCCTGCAACTCTGCACAGTCAGCTCCGCTTCGAATCCCCTCTTCCCGAGCAGGCGCACCACACAGTTGAGCGATGGCTTCAAGAAGCACGGACTTACCGCTCCCAGACTGCCCAGTGATGATGTTCAGGTGAGGATGAAAACTCACGTGCTGATCATCGACAAGTGCAAAGTCGCGTACGTACAGGTCGCGAAGATGTGTGGTGCTCGAAGTGCCCTGAGCACGAGAAACAGTGGAGCTTCTTGCAGCCCGCCTGCTGTGGGAAAGAGCAGGACGAGGTAGAAGTCTCCCCGACGCACTGACAAACGTGCGGGAAGAGTACGCGCTCGTCATATAAGAACACGATGCCCTTGTCTTACTCAGCAGTAAACAAACAGGCCCTGTCCCATGCCGTCTGCTGTGCTCTGCACGCAACAAGAGACCTTTGTATTCCAACGAACGCATGTGAGATCGTGTCTTCGGCAATTCGGCATTACGCGTCACGGTTAAAAAAAAGCGCGCGCAACGACGAGCGACAAACAGTTTTCCCTCACTGAAAATCCATGTGATTATATTAGGCTAACTGTGGGTCATAAGAATTTACTTGAAGAACGAATCTTGTGGGCCAAATCGTTCGAGCGGTAACACCCCAAAACGCGCGCATGGTCCGCGCGTTCATCACACTCCAGCCCCCGCCATCGTCAGGCTGCAACAAATTTCAGTCCAAACAGGGGGGGGGGATTGATGATGGAAGGATCCACGCAGAAGAAAGCGAATGCTTTTGCTTCGAGTCCGCTGTCAAAGCGCTCCGGATACCTGAACACTCCCTCGGTGGACTCCAAGTCGGATTTCGCGTATTCTGGGGGCGCTCTCGAACGTTTCGTGTTCATCACGCCGGCCTTCATCTCTATCTTTATGATCACGTTCGTAACCTTTTGGGGTGCCCGCGTTTCGCCCGCTCTGACAGTTGTATTCATTTGCTGTTATGTTTCTTATGGTTGGGTCAAGGGAATCCACTCAGCGCTGTTCTCGCTTTTCGTGGGTATCCCGAGATGTCATGCCTACCGAGATGCTAACTGGCATGAACTCGCGAAGAACCCAGAACAGCAGAGTCCCATCATTGAACGCACATTTGGGCCACAAGGCCCTGTGTTTAAAACCGGCCGGTCCCCTTTGCCCATTCAGTCCCCCGCAGGTGGCACTGATTACCACACCTTAACAGACAAGTTTGAGTCCCTCGTTCACGTGTGCGTCATTCCGACGTATAAAGAACCTTTAGGGACTCTGAGAAAGACTGTAGGAACTCTCCACGCACAGTCATG
>MDSV01137433.1_pt1 | contig 31085 bp, 25 predicted proteins | sample 810851 | NCBI WGS metagenome assembly MDSV01 (sample SAMN05326640, study PRJNA326480) | marine metagenome | isolation source: seawater | place: Atlantic Ocean: North East | collected 2012 | reverse complement strand
TCATTTACCTCCTTAGGTTACTTTCCCCAACGTCGAATTTGTTGCAATAATTGCCTTAATTCTTCGTTGGAGTATGAACGCTGTTGTGAGTACAACAACTCAATTAGGCGTGGGTCCTTTACCATGGACTGTATTTCGCCGGGGGTTTTCCTGGCCATTTCATCACGGGTCAGGTCGTTAAATTGGCGTACTTTAGCCATCATAGCTTCTCGTACGCGCTTTAGGTAAAGATTAGGATCAACTTTGTTCGGTCGCTCTCTAAATCTTGTTAAATCGAAAACATGGCGCCAATTCTCTTTCTCTGGAACAACCATGATGGCAATAGATAGTAGAGCCATGAGATTCAATACAATCAGCCACTTGAGCATCGTATCACTAGTTAGCATAACTATTGCACCCATGGCTTCTGTAAATGGAGAAGACATAGCTGATGTCACGTGGCGAGATTCATCGAAAACAATGTAGAAATTACTATTTTCGCTAGTAATTACAGTGGAAATATCATCGTTTTCATGCTCCATCATATCCCTAATCAGGGTTACAAAGTAATCTTCATTCCCATTCCATTCAGTAAGTGTGCCATCGTTTGAAGACAGTGTTGAGGACCAACAGGGCCTTCCATCATAGCCATCACTACATTGGACCTTACCAGTTACTTCAGCGTCAGCAATATCCCATAGGTGGTTAGCAAAGACTGAATGGTCAGAAATGAATACAATACTACCTGTGACGTCTACTTCTCCCTCTTTAATTCCCTTGACTTGATCGATGGTTTCGATTCCAGGATAATCCATTCGGATAATTAATCCAGTATTGTTACCACCGGGTTTAGCATTGTCAGGATCGTTAGCATCCATATTTTCACTAGCTATGAATGATGAACCTGAAGCATGGGCTAAAATCTTGACGTTGCGGTCATCGTTATCGAAATCCAAGACTTGCATAGCAGTAGGCCGGTGGAAAAGAACTGGGAGAGCACAATCATCATACCTATCACTGTCTGAAAGGTCGTCACCTGTGCAGTAAGGCCTTTGTTCAATTTGGTTATTCCAAACTTTGTTTACTCCAGCTACAGTCCACAACTTTCGTGAATCATCTGGCTGTAAAATGCCATTAGAATCCTTAACATCGTAAAACCGGTTAGGGTCAACCACTGGAGCATCGAAAAATTTCACATCGAATTCATCGGCCACGGTTTGAGCGTTAGTTGAGTTCGCTGCAATAATTACCTTGCCACCTTTCTCAGTAACGAATTCATGAATCGCTTGGGCTTCGGAATTATCGAATGGTTTTTCAGGTGCAGCGATAATTAACATTGTACGATGCGGTTCTCTCCAATCGTTTACCAACATAGGAGTAGACATAGTGTTAGCAATTACGTAGTCCATCCCACCATCGCCCAAATCACTTCTCATCGAAGATATCTGTTGGTATTGAATTGTCGTTTCTTCATCTGTGACATATGCCGAATAAACTGTTGTTTTGTTTGCTGAAGTCAAGATGATAACAGTAGTAGAAAGTAACATCGCTGTAATGAAACCAACTAGAAGCCAAGTTTCTAACTTGACACCCTTGGCTTCTCCGTCACTCATTTATTGGCACCTCATTATCGGCTACGCACAAACGCAACATCCTTCCCAACTTCGCCACACTCATATAGATTCTCGTGGCTTGCTCAAATTGAATTAGTTAGTATCATAGATAGGGAAGGAGTATCATCCCCTGAATACGTCGCATTATTGTATTTTATCGCCTGATTAATGCTGCAAATATTACAGTTAACATACATATTAGCGAAGAAATTGCAGGCAATGAGTTATCTTCAACTTCAAAATCTGAAGATTCCGATGTAGTATCTTCATCATCATCATCATCCACTTTTACATCGGGCGCATCTACTACAAAATCAACATCACCATTGTAGGAAATTCCATTGCCTTCACTGGTAACTGAAACCACGAATGTACAAGTTTTATCCGGATGGCTAGAAGGAGCCGACAATTCGACTGATCCTTTCTTGAAATTGACCCCTGCCCCATCTCCTACAATAGTTCCAGACTCGAGCCCGGAATCATCTGCGTCATAATTCATCTGAGGGCATCCTCTAAACGACATATCGATTTTAGAGATAGCATCATTATCATTTCCGGTCAGACTAATGATAACATCAATCAACTCATAAGTACCCGCATTTATCGTCGGCCCTTTACCATTTGAAATCGGTTCAAATGTAACTTCGAAGCCATAAACAGATGATGGCTGGAGTTTCTTTGAAATCTCTTGACTACCTTGTGCTTGGTCTGCAACATAATTTGTAGCAGTGAAAGTTACAGTTGTTAGGAAATTGTTTCTAGCACTCCAAGCAGAGCAAGAAGAAACACACGATATTTTTAGTTCAAAACTTTCATTGGAATTTGCTGCAACTGAAACCTCGCCAGGGTCATCGGTTTGGAACCCAAAGTCCACCCCTCCTTCTTCTCCGATTTCTGCCTCAAAGTCTACATCGATTGGGAATGGATAGGTGTTTTCAATCCAAAATCCGATTATTAATTCAAATTTATAGGTGTCAGATTCTAATTCGAAGATTAGTATTTCATCATCATCTTCCCAATCGATTTCCCAACCAGGAGGCTCTGTTTCTGGGACTTGAGCTGTAGCCATTGGACTTAAAGCAGCCATCAACAAGATTACCACTAAAATTCTCTTCATATTCATTCCTCACAAGCTCTTTTGACAAGTACCTTGATCATATTTCTACGATACCTTGGCGGTAGTGATGTATTATTCACTGGTTTTGTAGATTTGTATATTGCATCACAAATTGCTTTCACATCGCCATTAGCGTTTGCAACCTCTTCATCATGCCTTCTTGGAATACTTTCGAGAGCAGTCGTTGCAACTCTTAGTGTACCTCTATCGCCCTTCTTCCATGCTGCTGCAGCGCCTGCTTCTGGGAAATCCCAAGATTCTCTAACTCGTAACTTACGATAGGAGCCTGTCCAATCAGCCACGTCATCAGGTAGAGTGATTTTTAGCATGAACTCGCCGGGATCGAGAATATTTCTTGTCATTCCATCTAACTGATAGAAGTCATTTAACAGTACAGATCTAGAACCATTTGGTCCAATAAGATGTACTGTTGCATCCAACACCATCAATGTAGGAGCAATATCTCCTTGGTAAGTTGCAACACATAATTCATTCTGATTCGGAATGACTCTGCAATCTGAACCTGTACCGCAGTCACACTTGTGACACCAATCTATACTGCTTCGCCATTCTTCGGCCTGGTTGTACCAAAAACAGCGGGTATCCAAGCATAAATTACCGCCAAGTGTTGCATTTCTACGAATCAATGAAGAAGCAACCTTACTTGCTGCTTCGGATACTAATGGGTGAGCATTACTTCCTTCAGCAATGTCGTGAAGGCGAGCCATACACCCTATTTCATTCATAGTAATTGTAGAAACTCCATCTATTCCTGCTAAAGAAATAACATGTGGTTTGGTATTGATGTGCCACTTGTAATTTGGAATCAAATCAGTTCCGCCAGCAATCCAATCAAATTCTTGTCCTGATTCAAGCAAACTAGCAGCCATTGCACACGCTTCTTCAACAGTAGAAGGACGGTGTAGTTCAAATGGTGGCATCAACATTACTTGCCATCCTCCATTTTTCTTTGCTCTATTTTAGTCCAAGCGCTACCTGCTAGACCGAGACTCTCTAACTGGTCTGAATCTGGCCTGACAGATATCTTCCAATCCCCATCTTGGTCTTCAGGGGGGATAGATGGGTCGAACCCGAATAATACACCGTTGATGTAGGGTTCGGTGTCTTCCGATCTTTGCCGGCGACCATCTCTATCATTGTGTTCTGATGAACGCTTGGCTAGTTTCGCTTGTAACTCTGAGAAATCTATTCGCGGGACTGGTAAGTCTTGTGCATCTGCGATATCTTCTCTCTTCATCTTCTTAGATATTGCAGCCCATACCTTATCTGGAGTTAATGGTAAATCATTGATTCTTATACCAATTGCATCATAAACAGCATTTACTACTGCTGGTAGAATTGGAAGAAGTGGCCCTTCACCAGCCTCTTTAGCGCCAAATGGCCCTTCTGGGTCACAAGATTCGATAATGATTGGAGTTACGTTTGGCATTTCATGAACGCTTGGAATCTTGTAATCCAATAAGTTAGGATTTTGAAGATGTCCCGTTCTTCCGTATACCATTTGTTCTGAGAGTACTTGTCCTAACCCCATATGACAAGACCCGATTATTTGGCCTTCAACCGCCAATGGATTCAATGCCTTACCACAATCGTGTGCTGCCCAAACATCTGTACATTTGATTAGACCTGTGTCCACATCAACTTCAACTTCAGCAACATATGCTGAGAAGGAATATGCAGGAGCTAGTCCTGCTGCTGCACCTTTGTGCACCCCTCCCATAGGAGGAGTTCTATATGCGCCACTAGCGATTAATGCACCTTTATCTTCTTGTGATTTGTGTAGTGCTTGGAGATAAGAGGTTCCAATTGCTGGATCTTTCTTATTGTAAATACGTCTATCATTGAGAATCAAATATTCAGTAGGCACTTCCAGAATTAAACTTGCAGCATCCAACAATTGTTCTCGGATCTCTAGAGCAGCAGTAATTGCAGCATTAGCATTCATGAAAGTTACACGGGATGAATAAGAGCCCAAATCAACAGGACTAGTGTCGCTTTCATGGGAGCGTACATGAATCATTTCCAATGGTAGAGCCAATACTTCTGCAACCACTTGCGCCACAGCTGTAGTAGAACCTTGACCAATATCTGCCGCTCCTGTGTGAACTGTAACGCCTCCATCCATATCGATTTGAATGTGAACTGTTGCGTGAGGGAACTTGTTAGGGTCCCAGTGAATTGGTAAACCTGAACCGGAGATGAAGAAACCACAGCCGATTCCGATTCCCTTACCCAACGGTAATTTCCTAAACTTAGAATCCCAATCACTGCCTTTCCTCACCCTCTCTAATGCTTGACGCATTCCATTTGAAGTAATTCGGAAACCGGTAATAGTTTTCGAATGAGGAGGTAGTAGATTTGCTAGGCGTAAATCGATTGGATCGACTTGTAATTTTTCGGCCAAATCATCCATTCCGACCTCGATAGCGCAGCGAGTATTTACTGCACCATGGCCACGCATAGCCCCGCTTGCAGGTTTGTTTGTCCAAACACGAGCGCCAGTATAATGGAAAGAGCCTAATTCGTAAGGAGCGGTTGCTAAAACGCCATTGTAGTAAGAAGTGACGTGCCCGAAAGATGCGAAACCGCCACCATCGATAAGAGCATCAATTTCGAATCCTGAAATTCTAGCGTCATCATCAGCAAACATCTGGACTTCGATATGAGATGGATGGCGCCCCCGATTGACCCAAAATACCTCTTCTCTATCGAAAGTGATCCTAACCGGACGTCCTGCTTTCCTTGCAAGAATTGCCGCACACATCTCGTGAGGGAATGGGTCAGATTTACCACCGAATCCACCACCTACAAATGTTCGAATGACATTTACTTGATGCATTGGGACATCCAATACAGTCGCTAGTGCTCTGTGAGCATAGTGAGGAACTTGTTGTGGTGTGTACAATTGAAGACGACCATTCGGATCCCAATGTGCAACTACTGCATGGGGTTCGGTGAACCCGTGGTTGACTCCCATAAATTTCCATTTACCGTGATGAGTCGCTTTTGCTTGTTCTAATTTTGAGCGGTCTCCGAATTCTTGGAAAACTCTCTTTTGAACATTGGTTGAACCGATATGATATTGCCCACGCCAATGGATAGGGTCGTCGACATCCAACAGACCTTTTTTAGGGTCGTGAACTGCTTCTAAAACCTCATATTCGACTTTGATTAAAGATGCTGCTTCACGTGCAGTCGCCTCATCTATTGCTGCAACGCAAGCAACAAGGTCACCCACATGCCTGACCTTTTCAACTGCCATAGCATGCTCGTCCTTTGTTACAGGTAACACTCCAAATCTCTGAGGCGCATCTTCGCCAGTCGATACCGCTAATACTCCTGGTAATGCTTCCGCTTCTGAGGTATCAATACTCTTGACTTTAGCATAGTGATGTGGTGAGCGAACTATCCTGCCAATTATCTCATTGGCCAACCTTACATCATCGCCATACCAAGCTTGTCCAGTAACTTTGGCATTTCCATCTACTAGAGGAGTCCTCTTACCAACAGTAGTTCCAGTTCTGTACTTATCGTGGAGATGATGTCCGGCAGGCTGAGCTTCTCTTCCACCCTCCACCTCTGGGATAAAATCCATGTCTCTCTCGGCCATTTCGGGTCTAGAGCCACCTGAGCCAGGAGGGTTGAAACTCATCTTTCCAGCTACTCTCTTACCATCGACGCGTACATCAGTACTGCTCCCGGGCTGTTGAACATAATCATTAGTCATCATTTCACCTCTTTTGATTAATCAGGACCTGATGGATGAGGGTCGGAATGAGCATAACTTGCTGGTTTTGAAGGTGATTCGTCACCTCTATGAATTGCAGCTGCGGCTTGTATAGACTGAATAATTTGTTGATAACCGGTGCATCGACAAAGATTGCCTTCGATAGCACATGCAATCTCATTATCGCTTGGACTTGGGTTCTTGGTCAGGAGAGCCTGTGAAGTAATCAAGAATCCGGGGGTGCAAAAACCGCACTGGGAACCACCGTGATCTGCAAAGCACTGTTGAATTGGCGCTAAATGTGCACCATCCGCCAGTCCTTCAACTGTAGTGATTTCACATCCACTAGCGTCTTGTGCCATAGTCAGACAAGAAAGTCTAGGCTCTCCATCGATTAGTACAGTACAGCACCCGCATGTCCCCATGTCACATCCTCTCTTTACGCCAAGGCATCCAGCCTTGTCTCTAAGGACATCCAGTAGGATTGCATTTGAAGGTGCCAATACCTCTTGAGATTGGCCATTTATCTTTGCAGACCACACTTCAGATGGTGCTGCTGGAATCATTGAAACATGCTCTTTGCCAACCATCGCAAACCCAACCTAACCTTGGGAAGACGAATCACCCTTTCAGCGTTGGCCCTAAAGATACGTAAATTTTGTACTTGAATTGGCTAATTTTAGAACTTTATTTACGTTTACGAACTACGGTAAAATCATCTTTACCTGGCCCAGGGTCTATCCAATCTGCATCTCCTGGTAAAATAAGCCCGTCTCCAACGCCAACTAGATCTGCTGCCAATTCTCTCTGCACTTTCGATAAACCATCCCAATCGAAAGAGGAATCTCTCCATTTAATCCATAATCTCATTCTTCTCCAAGCAATAGTTCCTCGGGCATAGAGTTTCATCTGCAACTTCCCTGACGTAGGCATCCACCAAATCATTAGAGGAAAGACAAAAGCAGCAGGGATGGAAAGTAAGAATGCAATTATCGAACTGTATTCAGATAGTCCTCCAACAGGACTAGAATCAGATAGGAATGCCCAAGTGAACATCCATGCGGATATTAACCACCAGATAGGATAAATTACAAACGAAGAGTAAAGTTTCAACGAACCCCTGCGAGACTGCTCCAATCGTGAACCAAAAAAACGGTCGATTGAAACTACCATTAAGAAGGGAGGAATTGATCCAATTAGTGCGCTCAAAGTGACAAACCCTACCATGAAAGACCAAGCAAAAAGCCACTGGCATATGGATTTCACAAAGCCCTTTCTAGATACAGAATTAGGGCGCCCATCTACATGTCTAGGTTGTAGATTATATGAATCTAGTTTGGAAATATGACTCTTAGTACGCTGCTCTATATTTTTACATCGCTCGGGGTCTTCTAAAGCCATCCATTCCCAAGCAGCCCTAACTCTTCTGGCTCCAACTACATCTTCACCGTAGGTCGGCCTCTTTTTGAGTTCAGGATTCTTACGGACTCTTTCGGCTCTAATTATTGAACGTGCTTTCCAAATTAATTCACGGTCTCTCCAATCATCTCTCGAAAGTGAAGATCTTGAGATTTCACCAGAAATTACTTTGGTTAATTCATCAACTGTTCCATTTATTTCAATTGGCCTTTCGATTGTCAAAGCTACTCTTTCGCGGAAATAATAAGGGCGGCTGTAATGGATGCCAACGGGTATAATCACTGGTTCTATACCGCTTGATAATTCCTTAGATTTAAGAGCAATTTTTGCTGCACATTCTCGAATCTGGTTTGTCTTTGGTGAATTATGTGATTCTCCTTCTGGAAATACAACCACATTGGCACCTGATGCTACTTGTGAGGCTATCTCAATCAATTCATCATCATTATCAATAACTCCGTCAAATGAAATCTGTTTTCCAGGCAATAGGCCTTTAGTAAGCATATTATCAAACAAACCACCTGGATGCCAAGAAACTATGACTGCCCCTCTGTCTGAAGGAAGGTTCTCTACATCGATGACATTTATTTCACGAAACCAAGTAGACATCAGGACTCGGCTAAACCAATTTTGGAGTCCCATAAATCTACGTGATAGTTCAGAGGTTTTCACATCTCTCCCGAATTATCATAAAAACACAGGGTTCAAACAGTATTGCTGGCTCGCGCAGAGCGCGGTGAATTGAATGAACGGTTACAAACGCATTTTCAGCATGTTTGGTTTAGCAATTTTATTGGCTCCACTTGCAGTAGCGGCAGTACCAATTCCATCTCCAAATAGTGATGATGGAGAACCTATTGGATGGTGGACTGAAACAACAGTTGATCGTAATCAAAACAAGATTGGTGACATGGTTGAACTTCATATTGACAATCCTATATTCTTAGATGAAGACAATACTCTACCACTGATTATTGACTTCTATTATACACCTGGAGCAGACGAAATTGACATGCTCGAAAATACTGTTGATTATCAACACCAGTTTGTATTGCATGGAATCGATGCACTAGCGGGCAGAGTACCAGTAACTGAATTACTGACTCTCATCGACTTACCTGGTGTTGTAATGATCGAACTGGATGGTATTTTGACAATCGCTAATGCTGATGCTCGTGCAGGTCACGGTGTAGACATGGCATTCGAAGAAACCGGCTATGATGGCTCAGGAACTACTGTAGCGATTATTGATACTGGTTTGGATGGAAACCATTCCAGTCTAGACGACCAAGATGATGACCCTTCCACCTATGACCCGAAAATCATTGGATTTTACGACCCTGTCAATAATGCAGGCAACACCAATGGAACAGATTTCCCATATGATGACCAAGGTCATGGCTCTCACTGTGGCGGAACTACTGCTGGCACTGGCGCTCCAACATATGAGCACGTGGGAATGGCACCTCAGGCTAACCTTGTTGGCGTAAAAGTGCTTGATGCTGGAGGAAGTGGTTCATTCGCAACTGTCATGGCAGGAATGCAATGGACAATAGATACCATGCACAAATACAACACTAGAGCTGCTTCAATGAGTCTAGGAGGCCCAGGTGCTATCGAATGGACATCTTCTGAAGAAGACAGTGTAAACCGTCAAGCGAACAACATGACTAGAGCGGGTATTGCATTGTTTATTGCAGCAGGTAACAATGGAGTTAGTGCCCAAATCGGAACCCCTGGTTCTGCTGAAGATGCAATCACTGTAGGAGCACTTGACAAGAACACTGCAATTGCAATTTATTCAAGCCAAGGGCCTACTGAAGAAGGACGAATAAAGCCAAACATTGCATACATGGGAAGTAGCATTATGTCGGTTGAAGCAAATTCAGGTGACCAATACACAGGAATGAGTGGAACAAGTATGGCAACACCGGGTGCTGCTGGTGTAGGAGCATTAATGCTTCAGGCAAACAGCGAGTTATCTCCATTCGATATTCGAAATATTCTCCAAGAACAAGCAACTTATAGGGAATGTCACTACATGGCAGCAAACGAACCTTGTGTTGATGATTTAGTACCAAAGAACCGCCAAAACAATGTCTATGGCCACGGCCATGTCAATGCCTTGGAATCTGTAATTGAAGCGGCACAGTACAATCAGCAGTATCAATTAGATTCGAGTATCAAACTGGTTGTTGAAAACGATTTAAACACTGAAATGAGAGTCAAAGTCGGCCCAGGGGAATCTGTAGATGTTGATTTGAGTCAATCTGTAGACACAATCCAATGGAGAAGCAGCGATCTTAGACATGATTGGACAAACATTCATTCCTATGATTATGAAGATTACGTGACACTATACTTTGAAGACATTGTTCACGAATTAGAACACCTTCCTGGCACTGAACTTATGGGTAACCACACCATTTCGATGAGAGGATTAGATGGTGCTAGTTCAAGCCCTATTCTGTCAATCAAGATTATGCTTAGCGAAGAATCAGATGTTGTTAATGAGGATACTGAGTCAGTAAATCAAACCCTAGTCTACGGATCGGTTTTCGCAGCAGTTCTACTCACAATTATCTTGTTGGTTGGTATCCTGAAAACAGATGATGAGAAAGAAGCGATTCACCCGAGTGATGAAATTGTGGAAGCTCAAATTATAGATTGAAAAGGACGCTTTCTAAGCCTTTACCGGCTCAACATTCAAATGCTCTAATTGTTAATCATCATCTGATTACAATGGCGAATGTACCGTCTAGACCTGCAAGACCGGCGAACCCAAGAACACTGTCTGCAAGACTTGGAAACCTTTCAACAGATTCTCAGAATACCCCACAGGTAAAGATGGGAAGGGTGGGAATTGCCCCCCCTAATGCTGCAGATGCTGGATTGCAAAAATTCGCTCAACTGATACTATTTGGAATCGCTATGATAGCGATTTGGGCAGGATTACTGTCTATCGCTTTTGGTAGTGAAGAGACTGGACAAACTGAATTTTTATTCCTAGGTTTGGGAGGAATTATTTCTGGACTTTTGGCTATTTCATTAGTGGAGTTCCAAAGAAGGAAAGGTGGTAATGATCTACAAAGCGTTCATGACTATATGTTAGGAGTTGGATTTTTCTTCCTAGCAATTGGAACCCTATACGGCTCAAGATGGATTGTTGGTTTACTAGCGGAACAAGGCGTGGACTGGTTTATTCCTTCAGGCACTGACCCAACAAGTATTGATTGGAATCCAACAGCTAATGCCATCTATGTGCAAATGGCAGCAACTTTGCTTCTCGCATCGGGACAGGCTGCCTATCTTTCAAGATTGAAAGGAGTTACAACCTTCGGATGGTCAGTAACGACATTCACTCCTCTTGTAGTCGCTTTAATTGGTTCAAGTATCTGGATGGAATGGTCCAACAATATCGTATCTTGGGAATTAGGAATATCGATGATCGCTCTTGCATCTCTTTCGATGTGGCTATCTCTTAGAGCCAATAGCGGAATCATATTTTCAGTCGTAGCAGTGACTTCTGGATTGTTGCCTTTACTTTACGAATACAATAACGAAGACGCTGGATATGGTGGTGCAATTTCTTTGATGGTATTCATCATAGCAGTACAGGGTATTCTTGCAGCAGATAGGAGACTTAGGCAAGATTTGATGCAATGGACATCCGCTTTCTTGGTTGGAGAAGTAATTCTTGCGATTATTATTGCTCGTGATGCAGATTTTGAATTGATTCTCGGCCCACTTAGACAATTCAATTTACCAGCACCATTAAACAAATATCTTACATTACAGGTAGGACTGTGGTTGGCAGTATTAGTAGCATATTTCCCTGCCACTTTGAAACGCAGAATACCGTATATGCCGATTGGCCTGGCTGCTTCATTATTCCTGATTACACCTACTGCAGGACTAATTCCTTGGGTAATAACCCTAATTATGCTACCATACCTACTGGTAATATCCAAGGTAACAAGGAATTGGGTTGCTAATGCAACAATGATTGCAGCAGGATTCTCTTTCTTTGTTCAATCACACTGGATGGGTGGTTTCGAGCCTTCGTGGTTAGAAGCAACCATCCTGATTTGTGTGCTAGCTAGCGGTGAAGTTGGAAGACAGAAAGGACATCTTTCTGATTGGGCACATTTCGTTACACTAGGATTGTTAGTTATATCTGATTCAGTGTTGTTTGGTGATGACCCATATGTACCATGGGCTATTTTCCTCTATGCAGTAATTTCTTCTTACATGATGATGATGAAAGCCGAGCGAGCAGATGTCTTTGCTAAGCAAATTGCATTCGAAGCTTCTGCAGCGACTGCTGGATCCATGATTATAGCAGTCATTCTTTCACTATTCGGCAGATTAGACGTGCCTTTACCGTCCAGTATTTCAAATAGCCTAGAAGGGTTCAATGTCACATTAGCAGTAGTCGGACTGATAGTTTATGCAACAATGCGTAAATTCAAGTCGATTGAATTAGACTTAGGTGTAATGCTAACTTGGGCAGAAAACAAAAGAAAGGATTTGATGCCTGTTTTTGATACTGATAGCAATTCTTGGGTGGTACCTGAAACAGACTCCCTCGCCGTAGATACAAGTTGGGGCCCACTTGGTAGAATGAGTTTAATTGGCCCAATGGTTTTGTTTACTGTGGCCCTTACAGCAGTAGGTGCAACAAACCTGGCAGAGAACATACTGTGGACTTTAATGATGGTTATTCCAATTGGAATAATCATTTGGGAAGTTATCGATGAAGATGAGGCTTCTTCCACAGGTAGAATGATTGCGACTCTAACTATGATCGCAGTAGCCGCCCCTATGGCATACAGTTTGAATGCAGCAAGATCAGAAGTTAATGAAATTATTCTATCAACAATAATTTTCGACATATTGCTGCTTGCTGGCCCGATTGGAATCTCGATAATGTTGGATAGAAAGGGCCTAAATGAAGAGTCTTTGAATCGAAATGCAGACATTGCAACTCTACTGGGATTACTCTTGCTAGGTTTGTTTGATACTAGTGGTGGAATACTATTCTTGACAATGTATCTACTAGTATTCAGTCGTGCCCTGAAGCACAGATTAAATTTCATTCTTTGCATAGCTCCGCTAGCAATTTTGTTATTCGGAGATACAAATCGATTCGTATCAGATGGAGCAGTTGTTGCTGAAATACTATCTTGGATAGATATTATCTCATACGATCCGACTGAAATCACAATTCTAGAACTCAGTAGATTCTCATTCATCTTGATGGCAATAACCAATCTAATAATCCTTGCAAAGGGAGTCATGGATAGACAGTATGGAATTGGTGAAGATGATATTGAAGCACCGATGACAATCCCTGGTTTCTGGCTTACCTTAGGTTTGTTTGGAGTGCTACCAGAAGTAAGTTGGTTGCTACTTACAATGACTATCATTCTAACACTATATGCGTGGCTAACCGGAAGAATGGAGTTCATGCCATGGGTCGCACCACTAGCAATATTATCGTTCCTTGTTGGGTTTACTAACGATTCAAATTTCAATCACTTCGAAGGTTTCGATTATATTACACACAGTATGCTGGGAACTGGTTTGATAACCCTAATTCTCAACCAAGCGAGTTCCAAGGGTATTCTGTACAAGTGGGCGGATGATGCAGTAGACGACCCGCATGGTGCCGTCAGTGTATTCGATCTAGATACTAATCAGAACAGGGAACATATGACTACAGTGTTGAGAGTTTGGACAATTGCATGTCTAACACTATCATGGTCAGCATTCAAAGGAATTGGTACAATTATTGGTGCCGCATGGGCGACATATGATGCATTCGCCAATGGCCAGAAATATTCTGTTCTAGCAATGCCACTACTACATGCATTCGCAATATGGAATCTACTAGACCAGATGAACCAAAGTTCAGATACAATCGATTACCTAGTTGGAGCTGTATTGATGATTAATGGAATGGCATTCACAATTATTGCATCAAAAACAGAGATTGCGTGGAATTGGAAAATATTCGAATGGGATGACACCATCGAATATTATGGATGGATTGACAGAGTTGGACAATTAGGCATTGCTTACTTCTTGATAGGCATCACTTGGGCCATTGGAGAAGGTACTGGCGGAATCATGTTGTGGACAATATTTGCAGCATTCCTGTCAGGAGTTGCAATACAAGGATTCAGAGATGAGACTGAAACCCCATGGCGAAGAGGCATTGGTTCTATGGGAACTATCTTTGCGTTGTTCATGCTATCACTAGAATTTGAAACTGACATCTACACTTACATTGCATGGATGTTCTTGGGAGTTGTAGCACTAGGATTCGGATTTGCATACATATCTCGAATGGGTGAAGTTTCAAACCTATACGCAGATGATTATATCGCTGCAAAAGAGATGATAGAAGGTGGAGGAAAGGAAATTCCAGAAGCAATACCTGAACCAATTTTATCTGAAAGTCAAGTTGTAGAAGAAAGCAGCGAAGACCAAATTTTGGATGAAGATGATGAGTTTGATGAACTTGAATCCATGATGGAAGATAATGAAGACGAAGAAGAAGCGGAAGAAGAGATTGTTCTTCAGGTTCCGGTTTCTGCTACTCCTGTAGAACATTTCAACTATGACTTACAATTAGATCCAACAGTTTTGGGTGCAATTCAAGAATCGTTGTCTAAAACACCTCATGAAGGATTCAAGCCGGTTGTTTCAATCGCTAAGAATGGTAATCTAAAGATTGACTTCGTGCCAATTTGATTACTCTTCTTCAGCAGGGTATGCGCCCCAATAGGCCTCACGTGCTGCTTGATTGGCAGCCATGCATGAATTGACTTCGCTACTTCTGGAAGGCAAAGTCGATGATCCGTTAAGGTGTTCAATAATTGGTTCGACATTGGACCAGTTTAGCACACCCCATCCTACCTGAGTACAAGGTAGAACTGGACTTATTGGAGTAGTGCCACCGGTTGGGTCCCAAGTAGAGAAAGAAGGATACCACCCTGAAAGATTCAAAGCATTACGGATGTCAGAGTTTGAAATCTGAACATCACCATCTACAAGGAAACCATCTCTACCGCCAGATTCAGAATCATTGAACTCCGCTCTGAGGTTAGTCATAATATGACCAAGGAACCCAGCTGTTCTTGGAGTTGCGAAAGATGTACCTGAAGTTTCATGATAACCATCTATGTCTTGGTGATTAGGCAATACCTGAGTCCAATCTGAAGCCATATCTGGATAAGAGCCAGACATTGTCTCTTTTTGGTCATCATCTCCCTCAGCATATCCAGATACTCCTATCGACCAAGGTGGGCCTGCTGTAGCGTCTTGAACAGCAGGTGAAGGTGAGTTATCTGCTGCACCTGTGTGAATTTTGTGATTATCGACGACTGCTATCTTGGTAGCATCTTCAATCCCAGGTACTGGAACTGAACCTGGAGCTCCGAAAGATGTCGTAATTACGTCAACCATCGGATGTGTGCCCGCAGTAGTTACCGCATTCTCACTAAATCCTTCTACAAAGAAAATAATCGCATCAGGGTCGGCATCCAATACCGCTCCAGTAACCGCGGTACCGTGTCCGTCATTAGGATCGTCAAGAATCATAGTAGGGGTTCCGCCATCTGGTGATTGGGCAAATATTCTGGTTCCGGGGAAGTATACTATGTCGCTTGCTGTGATAATATTCCAACATGACTCTCTATCAGCATCTACACGTTCTTGGTAAGTACCCTCTTGGGTTAGGTTGCAGATTATTGTAGTCAACATGGCCTCAATGAACCAGTCTGGAAGAATTTCATCGGTCTGGAAATGGTCATGATAAGGATTGATTCCTGTATCGATAGGAGCAATTACTGTGTATGGTCTGAAGCCATTGTCGGATTCAGAAGGAGATTCTATGACCTCATCACCTTCATCACCAAAACACCCAGCAAGGCTGGCACTAACTACGAGAAGTGCCAGTAACAGTGGGCGCTGCATGACAGGGGGCTGTTAGCACTCATTGAATAATCATCCGCCATTTTGAAACACTGAGTTCGTTTAGGAGTTTTATGGCGGGAGAAATGGTTTGGATCGATTTAGAGATGACTGGATTGGATTTAGATAATGAATCCATAATCGAAATTGCAACAATCATTACAGATGCTGAATTGAACATCATAGCCGAAGGCCCGAACCTCGCAATTACAGTTAGTGAAGATTTATTGGCAGGAATGGATGAATGGAATACAACCCATCATCATGCTTCGGGTTTGGTCGATAGAATTAGGACTGAAGGAGTAAGTTTAGATGAAGCAACAAAGCAAACATGCGACTTCATAAGCGCAAATATAGAAATTGGAAAGGCACCATTATGTGGAAACTCAATCCACAATGACAGAACCTTTTTGGCTAAAGAAATGCCAGAAGTTCTCGAACTTCTCCACTATCGAATAATCGATGTTTCAACTATCAAGGAACTTACAAATCGCTGGTACCCTAACAATCCAAGATACAAGAAAAAGGAAGCACACCGTGCTCTTGACGATATTATTGAGTCTATTGAAGAACTAAGGCATTACAGAAAAACTGTATTCAAACATTGACACCTTTGTGCGATGCCAAAATCTCCGCTAGTACTGCTATTGCAATTTCTTCAGGACTTTCTGCCCCAATATCCAACCCTATTGGACAGTTTACTTGATCGAGTTGTTCTTGTGAGACTCCGGCATCTAGTGCTACTTTCGTGAAAGCATTCCACTTTGATTTTGAGCCAATTACTCCTAATCGGCCTCCAAATCCTGCAAATATCAGACCAAGAAGACGTTCTTCGTCTTCCTTCCAGTCATGCCCTAGTAGCAAAATGTCACTGAACCGGGAAAGTGAATCACTGTTTTCATTCATCAGGAAATCTTTCGGACAGGAATGGTGAGTTTCTGTAGCACCTTCAAGGACAGAATACTCAGCCCTTGAGTCCTGAACTGAATATTTCCAATCAAGGGGTTTGCATGCTTCAGCGATGGCTTTAGCACAATGACCGCCCCCCATTAACAAGATATGCGGCATAGGAATCAGAACCTCCAAAGCGACAGTAACACGGCCGCCACATAGACTGTCTAGAGGCGTTACTTCATAGCCCTTAGCCCCTTTATTCAAACCATAAGTTACTACATTGCCAGACGGTTTTATTGATTCTGCAAGCATATCTTTCAATTTTGAAATAACTTTCATTTCTAGTCCAGCACCACCCACAGTGCCATGTACTGAAGATTTAGTTAGAGCAAGTCTAGCACCTTCTTTACCGGGGACAGAACCGGAGGTAGAAACTACGCTAGCAATAGCAACCTTGCGGTTTTTTGATAGCTCTTCCAGAGCCCAATGCAAAGTTCGAGCAGTCAAATCAACGCCTCCAAATCGGCGGGTGTATCGATATTCATATGTTCGCCGGGAGCATTTATTCGTTCGATTGAAAGGCTATCTCTGAGAGATATATCTCTTGGAAATGAAAGAACTTTCTCAACTTCACAAAGTAATAATGGATGCCCGCTTGGCATTGGCGAGGTATTAGAATTACAATCTAGTAATGCCGAAATTGTTTCTTTATTCCAACCACATCTGTCAACTGGAGAAACTATGACTCGCCTTGGAGTTCGGCCCAATTCGCTGACTAAAGACATCAAACCGACTTGAAGTGTGCCGGTTCTGCCATCTTCCGGCTTGGGGTTAACAACAATATTTGCTTCTTTGCAACTCATCATTACATCAACTTGTAATTCATTTCTTGTCACCACAATTATTGGAGAACATCCACTTTCTTTCAATAATCGAGCGGAGCGCCCGACTAATGTTTCTCCATTCCATTCAACCAGAGCCTTAGGCTGGCCTAGTCTGGTTGATTTACCAGCAGCAAGAACAATGGCGGGAACGCCTTTGGCCATTCTATCACAAATCCTTGGTAATTTCACGCCCGATGATCATTCTCTGAACCTGACTGCTTCCTTCATAAATTTGCATTACTTTTGCGCCACGCATTAATCGGGCCACAGGGTATTCTTCAGAGTACCCATAGCCTCCAAACACTTGCACTGCGTCCGTAGAGACTTCCATTGCAGTATCTGCTGCAAATCTCTTTGCGTGAGCTGCAGATTCTGTGTTTTTGACTCCAGCATCTGAATCAGAAGCGGATTTCCATGTCAGCATTCTTGATGCTTCGATTTTTGTCTTCATATCTGCTAACATGAATTGAATTGCTTGATGACGATGTAGAGGTTTACCGAAAGTCTGCCTCTCTCCTGAATATCTTAGCGCATGTTCGTAAGAAGCACGAGCAAGTCCGGTTGCATGTGCTGCAATGTTCGGTCTGCTCATATCGAACGCCTTCATTGCATTCATCCAACCGCCAGATTCAGAACCACCACACAAGTTTTCTGCTGGAACTCGCATGTCATCAAATGTAATCGATCTTGTATCTGAACAACGTTGTCCCATGTTATTCTCTTTCTTGCCAAGTGAAAGTCCGGGTGTATCGGCATCAACAATGAAGCCAGACATTCCTTTGTATCCGGCATCTGGGTCAGTTTTTGCTAAAACGAAGAACCAATCTGCTTTACCTGCACCGGTAATCCACATCTTGGAACCGTTGATTATGTAATCATCTCCATCCTTAACAGCCAATGTCTTACAGGCCGCAACATCAGAACCAGCACCTGGTTCTGTGATTGCATATGATGCAAGTGCACCTTCCTCAGCAACCATTCGTAGATACTTGTCTTTTTGCTCATGTGTTGCTCCTGTAATGACTGGAGCGCATGCTAAGCTAGTAGCATAAGCTGCAGTGGCAAATCCAGGATCTCCCCATGCTAATTCTTCATTCACAAGAACCTCTTCCATAGTTCCTAAACCTGGGCCACCATAGTCTTCAGATATGTGCAGATTGAGTAACCCCATTTCATGTGCAACATTGATAGCATCCTTTGGATATTCAGAATTTAGGTCCCAGTGCTCTGCATTTGGACGAATCTCATCCATTGCAAACTCATGAGCGAGTTCACGAAGCATTTCTTGCATCTCATCCAATTGGAAGTCGACCATGTCAATCCCACAAGGCCATGCAGCATAAGCAGTGCTATGAAAATCAAATAGTTAGATATCCTTGACGTTGTAATTCTAACAGTACAATGAAGAGCAGATAAAATCCAATCAGAATCCCTCCTTCAAAACGGCTGAAACGGAATCCGGTCCACATCATCGCCAAACAGATTGAAACTCCAATCAAAGTCATCGGAATTATTAGGTGCATTGTTAGGTCATATGATTGTTCGGTTAATGAGATTGGAGAGATTAGGGCTGCTATTCCAATAGAAAGAAGTGGATCGGTGATATTTGAACCAATAAGAGTTCCAATTGCCACTCCTTGGCTCTTTCTTACAGCAACCATAGCGACTGTTAATTCAGGTAAAGATGTACCTAAACCGGACATTGTAGAGCCAACAATTGCATGTGGAACATCGAGTTTGTATGCGATTTCACACGCATGCTTTACTAATTCATTCGCCGAATAAACTGCCATTGCAAGACCGATTATTACCATTAAAAAATAAGCAGTACCCGTCCAACTGAATTCAGTAGTTGATTTTATTTCATCAACAATCTCTAATTCATCATCTCGTATCTTATCGGTGTCTGAAAGTAACCAAACGATGTAGAGAGCATAAATCGAACACAATATTGCACCTTCGATTCTAGATAATTCATTGCCTTCCCATAATAGAGCAGTCAGAATGATGATTGAAAATAACATCAGTAAACCATCCCTTCTGAGCCATGCTGGCCTTATATCTAGAGGCTTGAATGCCACAACAATCCCCAATACCAGGGTGATTTGCACCAGAACTGAACCATAGATATTACCTACTGCTAAATCCATCAACGCTGGGTCATTACCAGATGTTGCAGAAGCAGTAGCAGTTACAAGAATCTCGGGTAATGATGTGCCTATGCTTACTATTGTTAATCCGATTACGACTTCAGCCATTCCCGCTCTTCTAGCAAGGCCTTTGGCACCTTCAACAAAGAAATCGGCAGAAGTAATCAATAAAGCCAATGCTAGTATGATGAGAAGAACAAGTATTCCCATATGAGTCCAATCATTTTCGGTAGTTATACCACTAAGTAAAGCTAGAGTTACGAATAAAGCGAAGGAAATAAGCAGGGCATTCCATTGCAGAAGAGCGCCAATCCCTTGCTCCTTTACCGGCTCCCCCATGTATAGTACACGGCCCTCCACCCTTTGATTATTACTTCGGCAAATATATACAAAAAACTCATGAGATAATCACAAGTCGAAAACTTGTGTGGAACAGATACTTCGCCGAGTTTAGTGGTACTTTCCTAATGGTTCTTCTCGGCTGTGGATCGATGGCATTAGGATGGAGTTCCTTGGCGATTAGCATCACTTTTGGCCTATCTGTATTCACTGCAATTATGATATTCCAACCAATTTCTGGAGCGCACATAAATCCTGCTGTTTCTATCGCATTTGCTGCAAAGGGTGATCTCGAAACTAAAGCATTACCGGGATACATTATCGCACAATGTCTAGGTGCTTTCATCGCCGCATTGATAGTTGTTGATGGCGCTACTTCTCCAAAGGTATCAATAGCAAATACTTGGGCTATTGAAATTGCAATTACATTTCTTCTAATGTACTCGATACATGTCTTAGTAAGAAGAGATGTTAGTTTGTTCAAGTTAGCATTTGGAGTAGGATTGATGGTTGCTGTTTTGTCATTCTTCTTTGGAGGATTAACTGGCTCAAGCATGAACCCAGCAAGAACAATGGGGCCAAATATCGTAACAGAAAGTGGGCATCTAATTCTTTATTCAATTGCTCCAGTAATCGGGGCACTTCTATCGAACTTTATCCCTGAACCACTTGACGAAGAGCTTTGATTACATGCTCTAAGTCAGGTATTGTGTGGTTCTCAAGGGGAGGAGCAAAAGGAACTGGAGTATCTAAAGCACCAATTACAAGTGGTGCTGACTCCAATGCATAGAATGATTCCTCTAAAATTCTTGATTGCATAGAATGTCCAATTCCTCCGAACCATTGACCTTCTTGTAAGATAACTAGCCGACCAGTCCGAGTAACACTAGATACGCATGTTTCAGCATCAAAAGGAATCAGAGTTCTTACATCTATGATCTCAACTTCAATATCTTCCTTGGATAATTCATCTGCAGCCATCTTAGCAATGTGTAACATTGCACCCCATGTAACTAGAGTGACATCCCTGCCACCTCGAACTACACCTGCTTTCCCAATCTTGAGTTTCCTACCTTCAGCAATAGCATTCTTGACAGGATTTGTGTCAACTTTTTGATTGATGTTTTGTCCCCAACCAGTCATTCCGCCACGTAATCCGTAAAGACCGATGTGCTCCAAGAATAGAACGGGGTCATCTAACTCAGCGGCTTCTCTGAGTAAATCGTAGGCGTCTTGTGGAGTACCCGGTGCCAATACTACCAAACCTGGATCATTAGCATACCAAGATTCTATCATGTTAGCATGGAAGGGGCCGCTACGAGTCCTAGCTCCTAGGGGAATTCTGACAGTAAGAGGTACCTTGGCACCCCAGCGCCATCTAAGCATTGCAGCATTATTCAATAGTGCATTATGAGCAAGAGCCGCAAAACCTCCAAACTGTATCTCCGCCATCGGCCTTAATCCAGAAAGTGCTGCACCTGTTGCTGAATGGATAATTACTGCCTCACACAAAGGCATGTCTAGTAACTTATCTTGGTGACCATTGGCTTTCAATGGAATATTCATACCGAATGCACCAGCAACTTCCATATCTTCACCCATGAAGATTGTCGAATCCCCATAGTGTTCCGCAATATCACACATTGCTTGTTGGATGGCGCGTGAATAAGTCCAGCCTCCACTTTCAGCATACTCTAGTAAGCATTCGCCAACATCGAGTACTGCGGGCGATTCACCGAGTATTGATGCTCCACTCAACCTCGATAAATGATCCTCATGTGTATCTGCATCATGTAGAGATGTGATTCCTTTGGTAACTGTTTCAGGATTAGCCCAACCCATCTGTTCCACATGTTCTCTAGCAGAATCTACAAGTTCCTTTTCTTCGGCTTCCATAACTGATAGCTCTTCTTCTGTAATTCCAAGAGATAGTAGTAGGGAGCGATGAGTGGGTAGAGGGTCTTTAGCTTCCCAATAAGATAGCAAATCACGGTCTACATATCCAGGAGGAGTACCTGACTGGGCACCCAGATAAAGATCATCGTGGTGGTGAGCATGCCCACATCCACGCATAGTTTCCACATGAATCAAAGTAGGGCCGCCTCCATTCAGAGCAAACTCCCTGGCACATGCTACAGAAGCATGCCAAGATGCAGGATCTGAACCATCTACTGTCCAAGATGGCATTCCCATTGCGACGGCTTTGTCTGCCCATAACTCAACATTAGATTGATTCACAGGAGGAGTGTCTAACGCTATTTGGTTATTCTGAAGGATATACGATATTGGTAGGCCTCTAGTTGCTGCTAAATTGATTGCTTCCCACCATTCTCCAGATGACGAAGAGCCTTCACCGATACATGCAAGGTGGAAACGGTCTTCTTCTTTCTTCCAAGAAGAAAGTGCCATGCCAGTCATTGTTACGGTAGCGATTGGGAGAGGAGCTGTTGGCGGTAAGACTCCTCTATGGAAGCATCCTACATGCAAATCTCTTCCGCCAGCGCCCTCAATTCCACCGTTCATTACTGAATCCACCTTACCCATTTGAGCAGTCATAATGTCAGCAGGAGTGTCTCCCATAGCCATACATAGCCCAATATCTCTGATCATTGGAGCAACATAATCTCCACCATACTCTGAACCAGGTAAATTTTCACTTTCTCTCTTGAGAGCGGTTGCTGCTGCAACACAAGCCTCTTGCCATGTGGAACGGAAACCCTTGCCGCCAAATTTGTCGCCGTCAGGAGTATCCATACCTTCTGCGAATATTTCTTTGAGATGGGAATCAAGATCTCTAGTCCTAGTCATCATTCGTTGCCATTCCATCCTCATATCAATTGTAACTGACATGTAGTGGGCTAAACGACGTAAGCAAAGCGTTATGTCGATTATGAATCGATCTGCTCTTCTACCAAGATGAAGTTCTGTGTCTCTACGAGGTATGATTTCGCCCTCACCTAGTCCCTTCACCTTGAGTCTGCCAGAGAGTCCCTGTCTCAAAGCATCAGTAAAACGGTTTGAAAAATCGTGCCAAGATTCGCCATCGTATGATTTTTCATCTCGATGAACGAAGTCCCATACCGCTGCAACAAGTTGCAAATGACCATCATGTCTCTCAGCAGTAAATCGAAGTAACTCGTTCTTTGCAGCGTCTGCTGGTAATGAGTTAACAAACTGCAACTTCGATTTAGGAGCCCAGTCTTTACCACGAATCGTCGGCAATTGTCCTTGAGCCATGGTCCATCCCAACCATCCGAGCAGGCTTTTTCTTATCAGCCATGCCATTAGTCGAAATCACTCAGATTCCAAGCGTTTTGACATTTCAGAGTTGTAACATTCATCCAATAACTGGCGATTAGTTAGCGTGATAACCAATCCAATAAACATTGGAATAGCAAGAATACCGAGCGTGATACCCCAGGAGTTGGTATAATCGAAAACTGGACCGATAACCATTGGCCCGACGATTGTTCCTGCGGCCCATGCGGTTCCAAATGCACCGAATGCAAGACCTGCTCCACCCTTGCCGTATACCTGACTGGTAGCAGTATCAACCATCGGAAGCATAGGGACTTGAGCTGCTGAAATTGCGAATTGGAAAATTCCTAGAATTACGATGATACAGTACGCTGCTAATGTTGTATCACTGATTGAATGTGCGACATAACCGGCAGCAAGCATTGCAACAGTAACAACATACCATCCTATTGTCATGTAACGAACTGGGCCATTTTTATCGACCAGAGCACCCCACATCCAGCCTCCTATACCTTGAGCCACAACCATTACCAACAATACAGCACCAATCCATGCTGCATTCAGCCCTAGGTTGTCTTCCAAGAATAGTGGAATCCCGGCTTCTAGAGCACCTGTTGCCAATGTAGTCATCATCACTAGTAAACCGATTCGGAATAGTACCGGGTTTCGAATGAAAACCATTAGTGGAACTGAACCTTGAGCTGGCTCACCACCTTGTCCTAATTCTCTGGTTGTAACATAAACTAATGGAATGATCAATGCCGTGATTACCGATAGACCAATGAATGCATATTGAGGCCCTATAGTGTAAGAAACACCACCAATTACTGGACCTAAGAGTCCACCAATCGTCGCCATAGCGATTAATTTCCCTGAAATCTCACCAAACTTAGTTGGCCAAATATCGCTGGCTGCTGCAAATCCTGCTGTCAAAATTGCTGCACCTGAAGCACCATGAATTAATCTTGCAATTGCTAAAACATAAAACCCATCCATGAAAGTTACCTTCATTGCTGCGAGATAGAGTAAGGCTGAGAACGTAAGTGCAACTAGAGAGAAAAGAATTGTTCTTCCAGCCCCTAACCGGTCAGTCAGTCTTCCGGTTTTTGGACCTAACAAGAATAATGGAACAGCCCATAAGGAGACTAGAGCTGTTGCTTGGGTATTGGATAACACGAATTCTTCTTTCCACGAAGGTAGAATTGGTACTATGAACGCATAGCCGAGGAAATCAACCATGAAAGCACAGGCTAAAGCCCAGAATGCCCACTTTTTATCTGATTCTTTCATTCTTCTTCCTCTCCATCCGGAAGTGAAGATAGTACATCTCCAAGCATTTCTGTAATATCTTCAACTCGTGTTCTCAATGTTATGTCAGTTACATTGCCTGGCTTTCCAATATCCCACATTAATTCATGAGCTGTTTCAGTAACAAGTCGGGTGAATTCTAGAACTGCAGGGTCTATTACAACCTGATTAATATCTGGAATTATTGAAACTAAGTCCGGCTTTTCATCGAGTATACCGTCCATTTTTCTCTCGATTTCTTCCGCTAACCCGTCTGCTTGGTTTTGGAGGATTTCCTCCATTGAACTTCCAGTTGCTTTACTCTTAGCAGATTTTGAACCTAACTTAGAACTTTTTTTGCCTGACGGTAATGTGCTGCCCACGACATTTTGCACTGATTGACTTCCATCCTGGTCAAGATCTTTGACTATATTATTCAAAGCAATTCGAAGCATGTTAGACATTAATGAGGGATCTAATTCCTCCTCAACTTCAATTCCTTCTTCTCCTAATTGAGTCAAAATCTCATTTATGAAATCAACATTAATTTTCTCTGGGGTCACGATTCCTTTCAGCATAGGTAGTGCCCATTGACCATCATTCATGACCATCGAGACATCGAATGTTCCCCCACTACCTTTCCCAGTAACATTTGACACATCAGCAGGTGGTGGAACGAATTGCTTCTTGGAATGCTTATCCAATTGCGCAAGTAAACGATTCATGTCTACTGGCTTATTTATGACTTCATTTACTCCAGCTCTCGCAGCGGAGATAAGATATTCACTAGAAGAATCACGAGATAGAATTACGATTCTACACTTGAATGCAAATTCTGGATCAGACATTAATCTCTGAGATGCATCAATCGCATCACCAACTTTCCATTCCCCATCGATAAGAACAATTTCTGGCATGGTCGCCAGTGCGGTTCCCTCTGCCTGTCTAAGCGTTCCAGCCCTCGTAATATCGTACCCTGCACGTTCCAAAGTACTGGCGAGTAGATTGCGCCGACCTTCGTTCTCGTCGGCTACGATGAGTTTCGGCACATCCCACTGGCTAGCAATGAACACCTTGAAGGTTGACCCATCGCAAGTATAATTCAGCCTTGTATGATACCTTCAGGATTAATTTCGGCCCATTCGAGGATTCCGCCTGAAAGATTGTACATCTTGTCCGAATCATATCCTGCTTCAATCAGTTGAATTATTGCTAACTGGGAACGCATTCCACTCTTGCAATGAACCAATACATCTGCGTCTTTAGGAATACGACTAATCGCAGAAAGTATCTCGTCGTGAGGGCAGATGTCGACTGATTTCTCAATTCGAGCCTGCTCCCATTCTGCCTGAGACCTCACGTCTATGAAATAAGGCGCCCACCCCTCGTTCATCTTAGCCAATGCCTTTGCGGAGTCTATTGAATGAAACATTGATTCCAACGGAGTCGGGTTTGACTCTTCAACCTGTTCACTGGTATTATTACCAAATTTCAAGACCCTTTGTTCCGATTGAAGAGAATCATAAATTAGTAAATTGCCTGAAAGAATATTCCCTATCCCAAGAATTATTTTGATTACTTCTGTTGCTTGGAGGCTTCCAATAAGTCCTGGAAGAACGCCCAAAACTCCAGCTTCTGAACAGGAAGGAATCAAATCTTCAGGAGGGGCATCAGGGAACAGATCTCGGTACCTTGGTCCACCATTATAATTGAATACTGAGACCTGTCCTTCAAATCTATATATCGAGCCATATATCCACGTAATGCCCATTTTCAAGCATGTATCATCAATCAAATACCTAGTAGGAATATTGTCTGTGCCATCGACGACAATATCGTGATTTTGGAATAACTCTTCAGCGTTATTTTCATCTAACCTAACCACTCTAGAGTCAACTGAGATATTTGGGTCCAGATCTTTTACAAATCTCTTGGCTGATTCCGCTTTCGGAATTCCAATATCTGAACTTCGGTGTATCACTTGTCTCTGTAAGTTTGAAATTTCAACTACATCATCGTCCACGATTGTAAGGTGGCCAATGCCTGCAGCAGCGAGGTACTGGATTACAGGGCTTCCTAGCCCTCCAGCGCCAACACACAATACTCGGGATTCAGAAATCATTCTTTGGCCATCTGCTCCTACTTGTGGAAGCAAAATATGACGAGAGTGACGGCCAATATCAACCATTATGATTGCCTCAATGTTCGTTCTCTTCTAACCAACGCTCACAGTCAATTGCCGCTTGGCACCCTAAGCCTGCTGCTGTGATGGCTTGTTTGTACCTTGTATCTACAACATCTCCTGCTGCGAAAACACCTGGCACATTTGTCATGGTATGGTCGCGGTGAATAAGATAACCTTCTTCATCAGTCTCTAATTGACCTTCTAAGAACCCGGTAATTGGGGTGTGGCCTATTGCAATGAATGCACCAGTTACTGCAATTTCTTCAGTTGAGCCATCTCTTGGATCTTCCAATACAGCACCTGTCAATCCAGAATCATCCGAAAGCCACTTCTTTACTTGGCGGAATGTTTTGATTTCTATTTTCTCATGATTGGCTGCACGATCGTACATAACTTGTGATGCCCGGAATACATCTCTTCGATGGACTAGAGTTACCTTGGATGCAAATCGGGTCAAGAAAGTCGCTTCCTCCATTGCGGAATCTCCTCCTCCTACTACCATTATTTCTTGTTCTTTGAAAAACGCCCCATCACAAGTTGCACAAGTAGAGATACCTCTGCCTTTCTGCTCAGCCTCACCTTCAACTCCAAGCCAGATAGACTCTGCTCCTGTTGAGATGATTATCGCATGAGTTAGATGCTCCTCACCTTCAGAATAAACCTTGAATGGACGCTCAGATAAGTCAACCCTGTCGACATTACGGTCTTGAACTTCTAGACCAAATCGTTCTGCTTGCTCTCGTAGTTCCATCATCATTTCCGGACCACCTATGCCTTTAGGATAGCCAGGGAAATTTTCAACATCACTTGTTAGCATTAATTGCCCACCAGACATGTATCCTCCGAACATTAGTGGCTCTAGCATAGCGCGTGCTGTGTATAATCCAGCAGTATAACCTGCAGGTCCACTTCCGATGATAATTACGTTGCGTACTCCGGCGCTCATATCTTCTTCCAAGGCGATAACCTCCTTGAACATTTTCTCTCAATATTGAATTATATGACCTTGTTCGTGGATACATGGACGTACTTTCCCATTGGCTTTGGAGCATCGCTATAACCAGAAAAAAGATTTCGTGGAAAGTAAGCGGACTAATGGGTGTATTACCTGATTTACTAGCATTTATTCCAGCTTCGATATACAGAATGGCTAATGGAATACCAAGACAGAGTGTGGATGATGACACAGTAACTTCAGACATGCCTTTCGCGTGGGAAATTTATCAGTGGACGCACTCTTTTACGATTGTTGCATTTTTGTACGGTTGCGCGTATTACTTCCTGAAATCCAAAGGTCATGAAAAGCCAGGATACATGGCTGGGATCTTTGTTTTGCCTTGGTTCTTCCATATCCTAATCGACATTCCAGGACACACTCTCAAATTTTTCCCAACTCCAGTTCTACATCCTTGGAGTGATGCAATGTTTGATGGGGTTAGATGGAGCACTTGGTGGCTATGGTTCCCACAATTATTCGTGTTACTTGGCATATGGTGGTTTATTTTAAAGAAAGAAAACCACATTCTTTTGAGACCTAGAGCATGGAAGATATTGCAGAAATAGCGGCTCTAGCATGAGGCTCTATTCGAGGCTCAATGTGATTAGGTTCAGCACCAGGGCCGATTATGCCTAAGCCGATTGGTAGGCCTGAACTCAGTTGTAGTTCAATGATTGATTTGATTACTGCTTGGCCCATTGCAAGTCCATGTTTAGTACTACCTTTCTCAATAATTCCCAAGCATGCTGCACCTACAATCCCTCCATTTTCAATAAGGCGCGATAGTGCTAATGGTACTTCCATTGCACCAGGAACCCAAACAACTTCTGACACTATTAGGCCTTCTTTACTTGCTTGATCATGAGCAAATCCGAGCATCTTTTCCATCTCTTCTTTGTGGAAACTGCCGCATACAATTGCTATCTTTTTCATGCTCTCTCCTCCAAAACTCTCTCAACTGTTGACACGATTGTTTGTGTCATTGAATCTACCTCAATATTGACATGTTCACCGAGTTTTTTTCCCCCGATTGTTGTCAATTTCATCGTCTCAGGAATCAAATGTAAAGCGAATCCTCCCTCATCTACCTCTCCAATTGTTAGAGAGATTCCGTCAATTGCAATGTATCCTTTCTGCTGTACGAACTTTAGAATGTCATCTGGGCAATCGATTAGCAAGTCTAAGTGTTCTTTTTCCGAAGAGCGCTCTATAATCTCCCCTACACCCATTATGTGTCCAGAAAGCAAGTGACCTCCTAGTTCATCTCCCATTTTCAAGGCTCTTTCAAGATTAACCCAATTGCCAACAATCTTCTCACCCAGGGTGGTTAAGGAGAGAGTTTCGGGTATTACATCGAAAGATATGTGTTGGCCGTTAATATCGACAACTGTCAAACAGACTCCGTCAACTGAAACTGAGGCGCCTTCTTCGAGACCTTCAGTTGAAACCATTGCGAAATCAATGACGATTCTGATTACATCGCTACCTTCAAGTTCAGTGATTCGACCAGTACCCGCAACTATACCGGTGAACATTATTGATCCTCCTTTTGAACATTTGTTGATGACAGTTCCAAAATTCTAGCGATAATCTTTCTAGTCCCATCCAAATCATCTGACAACCCTTCGACTCTAACCACTTTGATGTGGCCCAAACCTCTAGACTCGAGCGAACTTCTAATCCTCTCTTCAGCATGCTCTTGGTCGTATCCAAGAGCGATAATATCTGGTTTTACTTCTGGTAGAATGTCGAAAATTGGAACGTCAGGAGGATTACCAATAACTGCTCTGTCTACCGGTTTTAATCCTTCAACCATTCTTCTACGCAATTCTTGTCCTGTAACAGGTTCGTGCTTCCTTTTGCGAACTGTGTCGTCGTGAGCGACCACTACAACAAGATAATCTCCCAAAGATTTGGCTTGCTCCATATAGTGTAGATGACCTGCATGAAGAAGGTCGAATACGCCTACTGCCAAAACTCGAGTCATGTCAAATCCTCCTAACCTGAATAATTGTATTAAAGGCCTAAAGCACCCATCAATTCCTTTCCGGTTAGGAAAGGTATTCCTCTTTCATTCGCCCAAACTCTAGCATCATCAACTGGTAATGCTAGGTCACCGTCAGGTTGTAGCATCTCAGCTCCGATTACAACTGGAGTCATTCCTGCAAGCCTTGCTAACCCAACTGCGAGTTCGGTGTGACCTTGTCTACGTGAAAGGCCACCTTCTGATTCACGACATACCGGAATGTGCCCTGGAGTACGGAACTCTTTGCCCAACATCTCCAGAGCATTATCGTCTTCAGATAATTCAGAATATAATTCTGCAAATCTACGAGTGGTCAATGCTCTGTCTCTATCGGTAATCCCAGTGAATGTATCTCTGTGGTTTATGGAGAGGGTAAATGCGCTTCTGGCATCGTATTGCAAATCATCTGTCTGCAATTCTTTCAGGACTGGATAATCACTCATAAGTCTCTCATCCATGTGTAAGTCTTGTAAAAAAGGGAGTGAAAAGCGTTCGCCGACTTCATGTCCGATTGCAAGGAACAAAAGTCCTCCACAGTCAAACCTCAACTGGCGCATTGTCGCTGCTTCTGCAGATTGTCCTGGAAATAACAGATCTGTTTCGCCTTCTCGATTCTCAGCATCGAATAAACAGACTGGTTTTCCAGCGCGGAAAGCGTCGACGGCGGCCTCCACATGCGACTCCATATTATCTCCGGCTCGGTTCTCTCAAATGAAACCAACCCCCAAAAAACCCACACTATCTGAGGACGCTTCACGGAAAGGGGTTAACATAGGACAGCCCTTCCGCCTGTTCTGCGGGGAGTGGGAACATGCCAGTAAAATTAGGTCCAGCCGGAGTTCCACTATCTTGTAAAGGGCGAACAATCGTCGAAGGAATGGACGATATTATCTCTCTTGGATTAGAGACTATGGAAGTACAAACTGTACGCATGGTAGCCCCTCAGCACTTTGAACAGTACTGGCAAGCAGGAGTGCTCGCACACAAAACTGGATTCGAAATGAACATTCACGGACCGTACTATTCTGAGCTCCTCGGCGACCGCCTTCAACGCAACCGAAGTCTTGCAAAAATCGAAGCGGCCTTACAGGCGGCGAAGACAATCAACGCTAGACATGTTACTCTACATGCTGGGCACTATGGCGACATGAGTCGTGGTCAGGCTGCTAACGAACAAGTTGCTAGTGTTTTCAAAGGAATTGTTCAAAG
>MDSV01173056.1_pt1 | contig 31086 bp, 14 predicted proteins | sample 810851 | NCBI WGS metagenome assembly MDSV01 (sample SAMN05326640, study PRJNA326480) | marine metagenome | isolation source: seawater | place: Atlantic Ocean: North East | collected 2012 | reverse complement strand
TTGGCGCTCTTGGTATTCCTGGCTCGGGTCGCCGGGTGCGACGGGGACGCGCCCACTTTGAGCGCGCGCGTGGAGCGCGTGGGAGCGCTGACGTTCGTGGTGGCGATGAACGTGAGCGCGCCGGGAGAGGTTGACATCGTGGCGACGCGCGCGAGCGAGTATCCCGACTGGGGGTCCGCGAGCGCGCCGCCGTCGCTGGCGGACCTCCGCGCGGCGGTCGCGCTCGGCGGCGCCATCTCCACCGCGACCGACCCGCCCCCGGCGTACTTCCGCCGAACTGTCCGCGTGCCCGCCGCGAACCTCGAGACGCGCGTGCTGGTGCGCGGCGCGTACAACCTGCAGCGACCCGAGCGCAGCGGCGCGTACGGGGACTTCGTGGTGTACCCCGGCTCGGCGTACGTCGTGGCGGCGGCGGCGCGGGACGACGCGGACGGCACCGCGCAGGTCACCGCGCTCGAGGCGGTCACTGCCGCGTCGGTTTCCTCGGACGCGTCGCTCGCGCGTTTCGGCGTCGTCGTCTCGGCCACCACCGCCGGCGTCGTCGACGCCGCCGCGTCCGCGTCCAGCACCGCGACCGCGACGCTCGCGCCGACGTTCGACGCCGCGGGCGGCGTGAGGCGCTACGAAGCCTCCGTTGACGCGGAGGCGGAGGAGGTGACGGTGTTTGCGTTGCCGGCGGCGGGCGCCGCGTTCGGGGTGGAGGTGGACGGCGTCGCCGCGCGCGCGGGGCCGGCGCGCTTCGGCGGCGCCGTTCCCGCCGGCGCGTACAGCGCCGGGCGCGCCCGCGTTTTCTACGGCAGAAACGCGCCGATCGTGGTGACTGTCACCGCGGAGGACCGCGTCACGACGCGCGCCTACGAGGTGAGCGTGACCCGCTCGAGGTCGAGCGAAGCGCGTCTGCGCGCGTTTTCGCTTCGGTCGACGGCGACGGCGCCGGCGTTTTCGCCAGACACGTTCGCGTACGCCGCGAACGTCTCGCACGATACCGCGTCCGCGCGCGTGTTCGCGGAGCCGATGGACGCCCGCGCGCAGGCTGTGCGCGTGAACGCCGTGCTGATCCAGGGCGTGGACGTCGGCGGCGACGCTGGGAGAGGCGTCGCGAGGGAGAGCGAAGCGCCGTACTCGCGAGACGTGCCGCTCCGAGTCGGGAGTAACGTTGTCGTGGTGGAGGTGACCGCGCACGACGCGTCAACAAAGGCGGAGTACCGCGTGCAGATCACGCGGGCGTACCCGAGCGTGGACGTGGAGTTGCAGTTTTTGCAGGTTTACGCGGCGCGAACCGCGTACGCGCTGACCCCCGCGTTCGTCGCGCCCGACGCCGGCGCGTCGACAACGGCGCTCGAGCACGCCGCCGCCGTTGAGCACCGCGTTCGCGGCGTCTCCGTTTTCGCGTCCGCCCGCGACGCTCGCGCTACGGTGACGATGGCGTACACGCGACTGGAGGGGTGGTCGGGGAACGCCACGGTGGGTCTGACCAAGTCTGTGGAAGGCGTGCGGACGGCGTTTTCGCCGGGCGGACTGGCGTCGACTGCGCGCGTCACCGAGTTCGACGTCGACGGCTTGCTCGTGGGCCGTGCGCTGCTCGCGATCACCGTCACCGCGGAGGACCCGCGGTACAGCAAGACGACGCTCGTGGAGTTGACCCGGTACAGGCCGGGGGGGGAGGCCTCGCTCCGCGACCTGGTGGTGTACGGCGAGCCGGGGAGCCGCGTGCCCGTGATGCTCCCCTCCTTTCACCCCGAGACACTCGAGTACAACGTCACGCTCGACTTCGACACGGAGGCCGTGCGGCTGGTCCCCGTCGCAGAGGACGCGCAGCACCGCGCGGTACGCGTGAACACCGTCATACAGCGAAGCGGTGAGTCGTCCCGGACGTACCCCGTCGCGGTGGGCGGGCAGGTCAAGCTGACCGTCTCGGTCACCGCGCAGGACGGCGAGACGCGGCGCCTCTACGTCGTCCGGGTGTCCCGGGAGCGCCCGAACGCCGACGCGGCGCTGCGAAGTCTCGCCCTCATGCCCGCCGGCGCGCGCGCACTCGTGCCCGCGTTCGACCCGGACGTGTTCGAGTACAACCTGTCCGCGCCGCTGGAGCACACCGTGGCGTCCGTGCGCGTCGCGCCGACCGCGCGCGACCCCGAGTACGGCCGCGTGCTCGTGAACGGCGCGCGGCAGCCCAGCGGCGCGCTGTCGCGCGAGATTTCCGTGCCCGCCGGCTACGGCAACGGCGACCAGACGACGCGCGGCGAGACGACCGTCACGGTGGTCGTGTTCGCCCAGGACGGCATCACGCGACGTGCGTACTCGGTATTTCTCACGCGCAACCCGGCGCCCATCTCCCCGGACGACGCGACGTTACGCGAGCTGAGAGTCGCGCCGAGTCCGTGGGCGAGGCTGACGCCGACGTTCGCGCCGCGCGCGCGCGCGTACCGCCTCTTTGTCCCGGCGCGCGCGGCCTTCGCGGGCGTGACCCCGGTGGCGAACGACGCGAACGCGCACAAGATCGAGGTGAACGGTGTCACTGTCCTCAGCGGCCAAGAGGTTCGCGTTTCTATGGCGGAGCTGCTGCGACGCGAGGACACGGTGGCGCGGATCGAGGTGTTCGCGGCGAACTGCGACCCGGCGTGGCGCCCCGAGGGCTTCGACGCCGCCGGCGACGCGTACGCGGACGAAGACGGCGACGGCGACGCCGAGACGCTGTTGCTGGACGGGAAGTACAGACCCACGTGGTGCTCGACGCGCGTGTACGAGGTGGAGCTCCTGGAGTACGGCCCGGGCGCGTACGAGGGTGCGATGCGCCTGCGCGCCGGGGACGCGGAGGATCCCACCGGGATCGTCCGCGAGATGACTCCGTTTCCGTCGCCGTTCGGGGACTCGGCCGCGTTCCTCGCGTCGCTGGAGCAACGAGACGCGGCGGAGTTTGACGGCGGCGTGCGGTCCACCGGAGCGGAGGGCGAGTGCGACGAGTACCTGTGCGCCAACTCCATCGCCGACCCGTCGCTCGTGAGCATGGAACTCCGCGTCGCGTCCGCGACGCCGGCGGCGATTGGGGACGACCCCCTTCCCTCCGTCGGCGCCGCCGCCGGCGACGCGGTGGCGTTCGCGCCGGCGTTTTCAAACGTCACGCGTCTGTACGTCGCGGAGGTGCCGTCGCACCGCGTGGACGCGATCGAGATAAACGTCACCGCCGCGTCCGCCAACATCTCCGGCATCTTCATCGACGGGGTCGCCGCGACCAGCGGCGCGTTCAGCGCGCCCGTCGCGTTGAAGGAGGGCGCTGCGACGTCCGTCGAAATAGAGGTGGTGGCCGGGCGCGAGGACGAGCGGCGGACGTACGCGCTCCGCGCGTACCGCCCGCGATCGAACAACGCGTTCCTGAGAAGCCTCGCCGTGCAGATCGGGAGCGTCGATCGGACGGACTCCAGCGCCACTCCGGGAGCCGTCGCGATCATCAAACGCGTCGCACTGAACCTCACCGGCGTGCCCAAGCCCAGACGCGCGTGCGACCTGTACGACGCGGCGGCGCGCGCGGCGAGCGGAGTGGTGTTTCACCCCGCGTGCGACGACCCCGCCGGCACGAATCTCACCACCGCGGACAACGACCCGCCGAGCTTCGCGGCGGCGGCGGCGGTCCCGGCGGCGGTCGCGTACGACGCGACCCTGGGCAGGCTCACGCACCCGTGCGACGGGGAGGACGCGGAGACGTTTTCGGATGCGATGTGCGCCGAGAACGGTACCGTCGCGGAGGCCAACTTCTCTTCGGCGTGCGACGCCGCCGCGAGCTCGGCGGGCGTGCTTCCGGCTTCGGGGTTCCACCACGAATGGTTCGATTACCTCGTAACGGTCGACGACCGCACCGAGTTCGTGACGCTCCTCGCCGAGGCGGCCGATCCCGGCGCCGAACGCGTGACGATGGGCGCGTCCTTCCGCAACTGCCGGGCGCTGCCGCGTAGCCCGGGGTGCGCCGGCGGCGACGTCGCCGCCGTCGCGGCGTGGGGGTGGACCGCCGGCGAGTCCGCGGGCGGAGTGGTGGCCGTGGCGAGCGGCGAGCGCTCGCCGCCCCTCGACCTCGCGGCGTCACCGGGCTCGACCGACGCGTCCATCGCCGTCGTCGCGGCCGACGGCGGCTCGCGGCGCGAGTACACGCTTCGCGTCGCGCGCGAGAACGTCGCGCCCGCCCCGGTCGAAGACGCGGCGATCGTCGCCGGCGTCGGCGCGTTTCTCGAGGCGCTCGTGAAGGCGTCCCCGCTCGGCGCGACGACGGACGAGGAGGTTCGCTTCGCGTTGCGGTTCGCGGGGATGGACCCGCTGCACCTCGCGGACGCGTCGTTCCGGCGCGAGCTCGAGGCGCTCGTGCGCGACTACGTCGCGTACGCCGCCGTGGAGCCGGCGCTCGCGGTGACGGCCACCGCCGCCGCCGCGCCGCGCGCGCCGGGAAGCGAGTGCGCGCGCCGCGTCGCCGGCGCCGGCGCCGCGGGGGACGCCGGGGCGTTTTTTGGCGCGGACGTCTCCGTGACGGCGACATTCGCGGACTCGACGACGAACGCGACGGCGCGTCTGATACAGTGGGTGGAGCGCGCGGGGTGGAACGACCTCAGTTCCGGGTTCGCGTTCGACGCGTACTTACGCGCGTTCGGTCCGATCGTCGCGCTGGCCGTCGCGGACGACGGCGTCGGCAAGACCCGGACGCGCGCGGTTCCCGCCGGCTTCGCGCCGCGCCGCCGCGCGTACGCCGTCGCGCTCCCCGCCGCCGGCGCCGGCGTCGGAGGAAAAAAAAGCCAAAGCCATCCGACGCGCCTGCCGCTGGTGATCGCGCCGCCGCCCGGCCCGCTCGCGGACGGGTACGGCGTCACCGTGAACGGCGCGCCGGTGGTTCTGGGGTCGACCGCGTACGTGCCCGTGCCGCCGTGCGCGGCGGGCCCCAACCACTGCGACGCGCGGCGCTTCGAGATAAAGGTGGAGGCGTGCGTCGGCGGCGTCGAGCGACGCGGCGAGCTCGACGCGCGCGCGGGTTCGCGAACCTGCGCGCCGTACGCCTTCGAGGTGACCGTTCCCGGCGCGTCCGCGTTCGACGCGGACGACGCGACCCTCCGCGACGTGGTCGTCCGCTACGGCACCACCGTCGACGCCTCTGTCCGCGCGCAGGTGCGCGCGCGCGACGGAGGCGCGGTCCGCCACGACGCCGCCGAGCTCTTCGCGGCGGTGCCGCGCGACGCGGCGCGCGTCTTCGTCTCGGTGGCGCCCAACAGCCCGCGGCACGGCGGCGTCTTCGTGGCTGGGCGCGCCGCGTCCTTCGCCGCGAACGCCACCGCGAGCGCGTTCGCGAACGTCTCGACGTCCGATCTGCTGGACGCGAGGACCATGGGCGGCGTCATCCGCATACGCGTCTTCGCCGAGGACGGCGCAGCGCGCCGCGACGTCGCGCTCCGCGTGCGCGCGGACCCGCGGCTTTCGTTCTTCGTCGCCGAGTCGCTCGACCCGCTGGACGCGCTGCGCGGCGCGTACGGCTTCGACGGGGGCGGATTACCTCATTCGCCCACCGCGCCCACCGCCCCGGTGTTCCGCGAGTCGTACCCTCGCGCCGAGCCCCTCGCGGAAGGAGGCGCGCACGTCGAGCTCGCCGCGCAAACGCTCGCGCCGGCGAAGGTGTACTGGGCGCTGGCGGTTCCATGGACGCGCGCCCCGACGCGGCGCGAGCTGGTGGAGGCGGCGACGCGCGGGCTTCCGGGTTCCCGCGCGCGGGGACCCACGCGCATGGTCCTCGACAACCGCACGTTCGTCGAGCAAAACGTCTCCGTGTACGCGTACGTCGCGAACGCGGTGAACGCGTCGCTGGAAGCCGGAGACGGCGGGCCGCCGGCGATCGAGGCGGGCCTCGTCGCCGCCGGCGTGCTCGGCGGCGACGGCACCTTCGGCGCCACGCGCGAGGCGCGCGCGACGGCGAGGTGCCTGGACAGCCGCGTGGCGTACCGCGCGTACTTCGCGACGCAGAGGCTGGCGCGCGGCGTTGACGCGCACGCCCCGGGCGCGCGCGAGCGCGAAGGCGAGCCCGCGCTGGGGGAGGTCACGCCGGCGCTGGAGGCGACGCCGGGAAGCGCGCTTCCCGGCGAGTGTTAGTAAAAGGAGAGCGACTGTGACGTAAAAATACCGTCACACTCCTGTCTCGCACGGTGTCGATTCACCTTGACGAGCTCGTTCGCAGCGTGCAGATACGTGCGCTGACGTGGATACGAGCGACCGATTCACAGTCGGAGGCGCCCGTCGTAAACGGCACCCTCTGCCACCCCCATTCGCCAGTGCCATGAGCGGTATCAGCGGGCTCGCGCGCGCCGCGTGCGCGTCCTCCGCGTCCCGGCGCGTGGGGAACGTCTCCCGGTCGTCCTCGTCGTTCCGAGGGGGGCGCCTCGCGAAAGCGCCCGCGACGACGATTCGCGGCACCGCGCCGCGGTCCCGCCGCGGGGTGACGCGCGCGGTGCTCCGCGACGGGCAGCTCGTGACGATCCACTACGTGATGAAATTCCCCGACGGCACGGTGGGTGACGACACGCGCGTGCGCGACGCGCCCGCGACGCTGCCCATCGGCCAGGGCCAGCTCTTCCCGCAGCTGGAGAAGGGCATCGCGCAGATGGAGGTTGGGGAGAAGAAGACGTTCGAGTTGACGTGCGCCGAGGCGTACGGCGAACGCAAGGAGGAGGCTGTGCAGAAGTTCCCCGCGAGTCCGGAGGAGGTGGCGCAGCTCAAGTCGCAGGTGCAGCCCGGGCAGATGGTGCAGCTCCCCGATCGCACGAGCGCTATCTGCGTCGCCGTCGAGGACGACGGCGTGGTGCTGGACCTGAACCACCCCCTCAGCGGGAAGGACTTGACGTTCGAGATCGAGCTCGTGGACGTCGCCGACGGCCCGGAGCTGTTCGGGGTGCCCATCGTGCCCTTCGACCCGAACAAGGCGGTCACGAAGCAGTGAGTTGGTCCTTTCAGGGGAGGGAGGCCGTGTGAGGAGACGACGAAAGGGAGTGTCTCGGGGTGCGATTGTCGTGATAACAGGGGGGCCTCGCGCGCGATTCGGCGCCCCTTCGTGTAAAAAGTGCGTCCTCTTCGACACTCTCGCGAGCGCCCCGAACAGTCGCGATTAAAACGACGACGTCACCTCCGACCACAGCAACTCGCGCGAGTTCCCAGCATGCTTCGTCGGGTCGCGAAGCAACTCGCGGCGGCCTCAGTGGCCGCGCGCCCCGGCGGCGCGCCTTCGGCTCGGACGTTCACGAGCTCGTCCGCGCGCGCCACCACGGTCCTGTGCGTGCGCAAAGACGGCGACGTGGTGCTCATGGCGGACGGACAGGTCACGCTCGGGTCGCAGGTGGTGAAGCCGAACGTCAAGAAGGTGCGGAGGTTGCAGGCGGGCGTGATCGGCGGCTTCGCGGGCGCTACTGCGGACGCGTTCACGCTCTTCGAGCGCCTGGAGATGAAACTCGAGGAGCACCCGGGGCAGCTCACGCGCGCGGCGGTGGAGCTCGCCAAGGCGTGGCGCAACGATAAATATCTGCGAAGGCTCGAGGCCACCATGGTCGTGGCGGACGCCGAGCACATCTTCCAGATCACCGGCGGTGGGGACGTCATCGAGCCGCACGAAGGGATCATCGGAATTGGGTCCGGAGGGCCGTTCGCCACCGCCGCCGCGAGGGCCCTGATGGACGTCCCCGGGATGAGCGCCGCGGACATCTGCGGCAAGGCGATGACCATCGCCGCGGACACGTGCGTGTACACCAACCACAACTTCGTCACCGAGACCATCGGGCCCGACGATGCGAAGGACGAGGGCGAGATCTCGGCCAAGGACGCGGAGATCAAAGACAAGAAGAAGGACAAGAAGTAGGATCGGTGACGATGACGAGTTGCTCCGCGATACTGGTTCGCAGCTGAACGCCGCGCGCTCGCGGATGAATCAAAATCAAAACACGTCGTCCCTCCAAAAGTCGTCCCCGTCGTCCTTCGTGTTCAGGAGCGTCTTTACCTCCGTCTCGTCCGCGTCGAACACCGAGGCCCCCGTGATCGCCGGAAGGCCGTCGTCGTACGGGTCGTCCTCGTCCTCGCTGGATTCCGCCCGGCCTCGCTTACGCCGTTTCACGCCTTCGTCGTCGTCCACCCACTCTAACGGGTTGCCTCCCCACTCTTTCCGCTTCGCGCGCGTCGCCGCGTCATCCCGCGCCTTCGCCTTGGGCTCGGCGCCCGCGCCCGGCGCGTCTTCCCCCGACATCCACGGTCGCGCGTTCCTCGCCGCTTTGCGAGCGCGCCGCTTCGCCTCGAACTTCTCGCGCCGCGCGTCCCGCCGCTCCGCCTTCAAGCGGCGCTCGCGCGTCGCCGGGTCCTCCTCAGCAGGCAACGGCGAAGGCGACCGGCGCGCGAGTCGCGGCTTCGGCTGTTTGGGACCGAGGCGCGGTTCGGACTCGAGACGCGCGTCGTCTGAATCCGAACGCTCAGCGCGGTTCTCCCCTGAATCCGAATCGTCGTCATCGCTCTCGTCGCTCTCGTCGTCGCTCTCGTCGTCGCTCTCGTCGTCGTCGTCGTCGTCCTTCTTCGCCTTCGCGTCTGGTTTCAACGCTTCGTTCGCGGCGGCGCCCCCCCCGGAGAGCGCGCGGAGCCTGTCGTCGTCGCCGCCCGCCTCGGCAGCGGCCATGGCCGTGTTGACGCTGACGGCGTCTCGCTCCAGGCCTTCATTCGGCATGGCGTCGAAGAGCTCCAGCGCGCGCTCCCAGTCGCCACCGCGCATGCACGCGCCCATCGCGACGTTGTACGTGATGGTGGACCGCTCGTGGCCAAGCCCGGGCATGTCGTCGAAGAGTTCCAGCGCGCGTTCCCACGCCCCGCCCTTGGAACACGCGCTCATCGTCGCGTTATACACGATGGTGTTGGTCTCCACGCCCTGATCGCGCATGGCGTCGAAGATTTCCACGCACTTCTCCCACGCGCCGCTCTTGCGGCATCGCGTGGAGAACATGGTGAACGCCCGCGGGTCCCTCCGGATGGGCGCCTCCTTGTCATTCAGCGCATCGCGAATCACCGCCGCCACGCCCCCGGCGGGGGCGTTCAGGATGGCCTGCGCCACCTCGTACACGCGACCTCCGGGCGCCTTGCCCCGGGTCAGCTTGTGCGACTTCTTCACGCCTTTCGCGGGCCTCTTCATCGCGGCGAAGGTCTGGGTCACCGGCCGGACGCGGGCGCGTGTGTCGAGGTTGGCGGTGGCTTCCGAAAGATTCGTGAAGCAACGAACGCGCATGGTGGTGCCGTCTTCCCATTGTCGCTTCGATACCAGTCTGCTACGTATCTGGTATCGAAGAGTGTATGCCTGGCCTCAAGGCTCGTCCGCGACCCCTCAGACCAGAAGTCGCGTCACACGATGCTGCGGGCGGTGCTGGTCGTCGCCCTCGCGCTCGGCGCGGCGGACGCTACTCGGCCGCTGGTTGGCGCACCCGCGCCCGCCCCCTCGAGTCCGACCGTGCTGGACCTGTGCGACTGCGCGTTCGAGGCCTACGGAGGGTGCGTCCTCGGTGACTCGACTCTCGTCCCACGCGGGACGAGAGTGAATTTCACGCCGCCTGCCCGTCCACGAAGCGCCCCGGGGCTCCCGTCTCCGCGCGGAGACCCCCGGGAACGCGCGCCTTCCCCTCCGTCTCCCCTTCGAACACCGCTGACGCCCCCCCGGCCCCGCCTCCTCGCCCCCCGAACCCCGAACCGCAGAGCTCTGAACGAGGCGCACGACGCCACGGCGTGTAAGAAGCAGGGTTTCTTCGTCGCCGGGTTCGAGACTCCCGGCCAGTACGTCGCGCTTCACGACGAGTACATACCGCTCTCGCGCGCGATATGTTGTCGTCCGTGCGTTCGAAACGACGACCGAGTCTCCGTCGCCGCCCTCGCCGCCATCGCCGGCGCGGAAAAGGAAAACTTCACCGCGGACGACGTCGTCGCCGTCTCGGCGGAGTGCCGCGGATCGACGCGCGGCGCGCCGGGCGCGGGGCCCGCCGCGCGGTCTGCCTCCGGGGTCGCCGCGGACGGCCCATCGTGCCCCGCGGACACGTTCGTGCAGGGTTTCGCCGAGGACGTGCGCGCGAACCCCGGCGGCGGGAGCGGGGACCAGTACTACTACCCCACCGGCGGCGCACGGTGCTGCGCGCCGCGGTTGCTTCTGCGCTCGGGCGAGGCCATCGCGACGGAGCGGTGCGAGTGCACGCGGCAGACGTCGCAGTACGCCGTGGGGTGCGGCGCGGCGAACACGCCCGAGTCCGCGCAGAAGGCGGGCGCTTTGATCTACGCGTTCGAGAACGAGGTGAGCGCGGAGACGTCGGAGGGGAAGGTGGTGCGGGTGCCCGTCACGCCGCTATCGTGCTGCAAGGTGTGCGTGTCCCCGAACGCGAGGCCCGCTACGGAGACGTGCGCGTCGCTCGACTTCTGCAATGCGCGGGGGACGTGCGACGCGGACGGTCACTGCGCGTGCGACGCGGGGTACGCGGGGGACGCGTGCGAGACTGCGCTGGTGGAGGGGGGAAGCGCGTCGCCGACGGTGACGACGGCGAACCTGATGAAGATCGCCGCCGCGTTCGTGGTCGGCGGGCTCCTGTGGTTCCCGGCGGCGAGGTTCTTCGGGTGGGACCGGCGGCGCCGCGGCGCCGCGGAGGACCTGGAGGAAGAGCTTCTCGGCGCGGAGCAGCGCGAGCGCGTCAACGACTGGGAGTTCGAGGCGAGCGACCTGTCCACGTCCGACGAGGAGGACACCGAGGCGGAAGCCGCAACGCCGGACGCCGTCGGCCGCGAAGGCGAGGCTGAAGTCGTCGCGGACGCCGCGGGGGAAGCCGCGGGGGAAGCCGCAGGGGAAGCCGTCGCGGGAGCCCGAGACGTCTCGGACGATGCGCTCGAGGCCCGCGAACCTCCTGCGGAGATGCGCGAGGACGAAGCCGATGAGACCGCCGCGTCGCCGGCGGAGAAACCGGCGGAAGTCGCCGGAACCGAGAAAGGGAAGAGCGACGGCGGCGGGTTTTCGTCCGAGTGCAACGTGTGCATGTCCGCGCCAGTGCAGGTGGTGCTGATTCCTTGCGGGCACGCGTGCCTGTGCCGCAAGTGCAGCCGGCGCATGCGTCGGTGTCCTGTGTGCAGGACGGAGGTGGAGCGAAGGCAAAAGCTGTATTTGGCTGCGGATTGAGCGTCGGCGGCGGGGGAAGCGCGCTGGCGTCGTCTCGCCGTCGTCGTCTGTGCCACCGACGAACGTCGCGCAGTTCGTGGCGAACGAGCCAAGATAAATGATGTATGACATGTGCATGATAGTGCACTTCTAGCTATGTACGCTTCTCGCGCTCGCACGCCCGCCTGTTCCGCTCTCCGCTCACTGCATGCCGCCGCCGCCGCCCTGCGAGTACGCCTGCAACACCACGTTGCTGATTGCGCGCGTGGCGTCGACGTAGCGGTCGGTGCACCGCGCGATGCACGTCTGCTCGCCGCTGCTCAGGCTCGTGCCGGGCTTCGGGATGCACTTTTCGAAGCACTTCTCGCGCACGGTCTGCGTCGGTCGGGGGAGGAATGGGAGCCGGTCGGTCAGGATCCCCCGGGATCTGCGGAGGGCGTCGAAGCAGCGCACAGCGGGATTCGCGTTTCGGGGGAAGTCGATCTCGCGCTCCACGCGAGCGCACCGTGAAGAACTCCTGAGCGTACGCGTTCGCCAGCTCCGCCTGGACCTGGTTCATCACCGCCTCTGGGTTTTGGCCGTCCATCCTTAACGAGCACGTGGCGCGGGCGCGTCGCTTAGTGGCCCAATCGGAGAACGACGAGTGGACCTGTGTAAAAAAACCTGGTATCGGCTGAGCATCCAGGCACAACAATATCAGAGTGAATGCTCATACACGCTTTGAATCCAAATGGAAAGGCTGTCACAGCCTTTCATTCGACCGCCGCCTCCCGGATCGCGCCGAAAAAGCGTCGGCCCACTCGCACACGCGCGACGCGGGCGTCGTCGGTTCGGCTGAACAGGCAGTCGGCGCGCAGGTAACCTCGCGCGATGGCGGCTGAAGCGCCGTCTCCCCTGGAGGCGTCTAAGCCCATCGCGCCATGGTACCACGAGAAGATGACGAACGGCCAGACGCCGCTGCAGATGGGACTGAACTTTGGATTGGTGGGCACGAGCTGCGTGGTGGCGCAGGGGACGGTGCACTGGACGAGGACCGCGATGGTGCAGCAGCAGCTGGCTGGCATGCGAGGCGAAGTACCGCTCGGAATGTTGGCGCAGACAGCCTCAATCTGGCGGAGCGAAGGGCTCAGAGGCTTATATCGCGGGTTCTCGGCCGCGGCGTTGCGCGAAGCGACGTACAGCTCGCTGCGTTTCGGTTTGTACGAGCCCTTGAAAGTCGCGCTGGACACCAGCGGCGGCGAGAAAGAGCTCCCCGTGTGGAAGAAAATCACCGCCGGCCTCGTGGCCGGCGCGGGTGCCGCCGCCATCGCCTCCCCCACGGACCTGCTCATGATCCAGATGGCGGCGTCCAAGCAGTTCCCGCCGCCGTCCATGTTCCAAGTCGGCCGCGAGGTGATCGCCAGGGACGGGGTGCTGGGTCTGTACAAGGGCCTGGGCACGACCGTCACGCGCGCGGCGGTGCTCGGGGCGACCAAGATGGCGACGTACGACGTCGTGAAGACGGAGCTGCGGAATAACGGCTGGAAGGAAGGGCCGGAGCTTGTGTTCGCCGCGTCCGTCGTGACGGGCCTCGCCATCACCGTCACCACGTCGCCGGCGACCAACATGCAGACCATCATCATGAGCGGGAACGCGCCGGGAGGGGGGGGCATGCTGGGCGCGGCGGCGGACATCATGCGCAGGCAGGGCCCCGTGGGGTTCTTCCGGGGCTTCGGTATGCAGTGGGCGCGATTCGGACCGTACGCGGTCGTGCAGTTCGCCGTGTGGGAGTCGCTGCGAAACGTTTGCGGCATGGGCGGCATCTAACTCTCTCGACGTCTGAAGGCGGAGCGACGGTTCGGTTTTCGCAAGCGCCGGAAACGGGAGCAACGCGTCCTTCACCCCGAAACGAGGGGTGGCGCGCCGGGTTCGTGACACGATACCAGCGCGCGTAGTGTTAGCGACTATTTATTCGTGTAGTACCAGAAGACGTGGTCATGAAGCTTCTGCAGTGTCCTCATTCGCCGGCGCCGACGCCGAAAAGCGCCACGCACGTTTGGCAACGCTGCCTCGTCGCCGAATCGCCGGATCTGGCCGAAACTCATATCCATCCAGCTCAGCAGAACAGCAGATCTGACACGACGCGAACATTGCTCGGAGCGCCACGGGTGACGCAATGGCCGGTATGTGCTGCGCGCGCGCGCCCGCGATGCGCTCGATATGCGCCGGCGCGACGGCCGCCCGAACAGGCCTCGCGCGCGCTGTCCAGCGTCCGTGCCCCGTTGCTGTTCGGCGATTTACCATCCGACCGCTCGCGAATCGCGTCGCTGTCCCCGCGGCGGCGACGCCCCGATGGCGACGCTCGGCGGGGGACGCGCACTTGCGTTTCTCGTCGAGTCACTTTGCCTCGACGAGCGCGCGCGCGGCCTCTGCGACGGACGAGGCTCCCGCCCTCGGCGACCTCGTGGCGCCCCCTCCCGCGGCGTCCGGCACCGAAACCCCCGAGACGATGCTCTTCCTCGTCGAGGGCATGCGGTGCGGGGGCTGCTCGGCCGCGGTGTCGAAGGTGCTGAACGCCGACCCCGGCGTGGCGCGCGCCGCCGTGAATCTCGTGACGGAGACTGCCGCGGTGGAGCTCGCGCCCGGGTCGGATGCGCTCGAGACCATCGCGCGCGCCAAGTCCGCGACGGAGGCGAAAGGATTCCGAATGTCGGCTCGACCGGTGGGGCGCGCCGCGGAGGAAGCCGCGGTGGCGGCGAACGCGCGAAAGGAGGAGGAACTCGAAAAAACGCAGTGGGACCTGTACAAAGCCCTGGGTCTGACTGGTCTGTGCCTGTTGACGCACACCACGCACCACCTGCACCACTTCGGGCTGCACGAGTACGCGCACGGCTCCGTGCTCACCGCGCTCGGCCAGCCTTGGGTGGGCGGCGCCATCGCCGCGCTGGCGCTTTTGGGCCCCGGGCGGAACATCTTGAAGGAAGGGTTCAACGCTCTCGCCAACGGCGCGCCGAACATGAATTCGCTGGTCGGCGTCGGCGCGACCGCGGCTTTCACGCTCTCCGTGGTCGCCGCGTGCGCCCCCCCCGTCGTCGGCGAGTACGGCATCCCCGTGAGCAACGACTTCTTCGAAGAGCCCGTGCTGCTTCTCGCGTTCATCCTGCTCGGCCGCGCTCTGGAGTCGCGCGCGCGCGCGCGCGCGGCGTCTGACCTGCGCGCGCTCTCCACGCTCCTGCCTCTGGACGCGAAGCTCGTCGTCGCGGACAAACCCGAGATGATCGACGAGAACGAGGAGGAGCCCATGACGGTGGTGGTGGACCGGCTCGCGCTGCGCGCCGGGGACCTGGTGCGCGTGTTGCCCGGTGAAGTCGTTCCGGTGGACGGTGTCGTCGCCGCGGGCGCCGCCGCGGTGGACGAGGCGACGCTCACCGGCGAGCCCCTGTTCGTTCCCAAGGCCAAAGGCGACGACGTCAGCGCGGGGACCGGGGTGTTCGAAGGGCCGCTCACCGTGCGCGCCAGCGTGGCCGGCGACGGGAGCGTCGCCGCCGGCATCGCGCGCACCGTCGCCGACGCGCAGGCGCGCGCTGCGCCCGTGCAGAGACTGGCGGACGCCGTCGCCGGCCCCTTCGTGTACGCGGTGATGGCCGCCTCGGCGTCGACGTTCGCGTTCTGGTCCCTCGCCGGGGACGCCATGTTCCCGGGCGCGCTCCTCGAGGCCTCCGGTGGCGCGGGCGCGACCCTCGGCGCGCTGAAGCTCGCCACCGACGTGCTCGTCGTGGCGTGCCCCTGCGCGCTCGGGCTGGCGACGCCCACCGCCGTGCTCGTCGCGACGTCCGCCGGCGCGCGGCGCGGGCTGCTGCTGCGCGGCGGCGACGTGCTCGAGGCGTCCGCGAACGTCGGCGTCGTCGCGCTGGACAAGACGGGGACCATCACGGAGGGCAAGCCGCGGGTCACGGGCGTGGCGGCCACCGGGAACGCCGTCAACGCCGACGTGCTTCGCGTCGCCGCCGCCGTCGAGGCCACCACCGCGCACCCGCTCGCCGCGGCGGTCGCGGCGGCGGCGGCGGCGGCGGGGGAGAAGACGCCTCGCGCCAAGGACGCCGAGACCGTCCCCGGGCGCGGCGCTTCCGCGCTCGTGGAGGGCAAGCGCGCGTTCGTGGGTGAGCCCTCGTGGGTGGAGCGCGCGGTGGGCGCCGCGGGGGGGACCGCGGCGGCGCTCGGCGCGGCGGCGGCGGAAAACTCCGAGGCGCTGGGTGGCCCCGCCGCCGCCGCTTGCAGTTTGGTGTGCGTGGGCGTCGAGGGCGAGGGCGTGATCGGCGCGCTCGCGCTCGCGGACCGGGTCAGGCCGGGCGCCGCGGCGTCCGTGCGCCGGCTCCAGGAGATGGGCATGCGGGTGGCCGTGCTCTCCGGCGACCGGCAGCCCGCGGTGGACGCGGCGGCGCGCGAGCTCGGGTTGACCGGCGCCGACGCCGTCGCCGTCGGCGGGCTGCTCCCCGACGACAAGGCAGCGTTCATCGAACGCCTCAGGGCCGAGGCGAACGGGAAGGGCGTCGCCATGGTGGGCGACGGAATCAACGACGCACCCGCGCTCGTCGCGGCGGACGTCGGGATGGCGGTCAGCGGGGGCATGGAGGCGACCGCCGCCGCGGCGGGCGTGGTGCTCCTGGGCGAGGGCCAAGGGGGGGAAAAGTACGAGTCCCCCGGCGGCGGCGTCGGCCAAGCCGCGGACGCGATCGAGCTCGGGCGCAACGCGCTCGGCAAGATTCGACAGAACCTGGGATGGGCGCTGGCGTACAACCTCATAGGCGTCCCGGTCGCCGCGGGGGTGCTGCTCCCGGAATACGGCATCAGCCTGAATCCCGCCGCGGCGGGCGCCGCGATGGCGTTTTCGTCCGTCGCGGTGGTCACGAACTCGCTCCTGTTGAAGACGCCGCGCGGAGACACGGACGGCTCGGCGGCGCGCGCGGCGACCGCGCCACCCTCGCGATAGCTGACGTGCGCTGTGTACGCGGCTGATTTACTACTACACTCGTCACCCTCGACGCTCGCGTCGCGCGTCGGGTCTGGAAAAAATGGAAAGCCCCTCGTCCTCGTCGCCTACCTCGACGACGCCGGAACGGCCGCCGCCGCCGAGTCCTTCCCCGCTTTGCGCTCGCGCGCGCGTGCCTCCTCCCGCGCCGGCGTGAACGTGATGACGTTGGAGACGCCCTTGCGCTCGCGCGCGCACGCCTCCTCCACCAGCCGTTCCGAGACTTCCCACAGCTTCTCCCCGAGCGCGGCGTCCAGCGCCTCCTCGCTCGGCCGCTTGACCCCGAACTCGGGCCTGAACCACCCGCGAAGGAAGCCGCCGCCCAGGGGGTGCGCGTCCTCACCCGGCACGTCGAAGGACGGCGGCCCGCACAAGTACGCCCCGGTTATCTCGCCCGTGTTCTTCCCGAGCGCCATCTGCGTGGTGAAGCGGCCCGCGTTCTCCATGCTGGTCGCCAGCGGGGGGTGGTCGAACATGAACTTCAGCATCGCGCGCACGGGCGCCGACTGCAGCCGGAACAGCCCCGACGACGGGACGAATCCGGGGGAAAACGCGTTGACGACGACGCCTGCCGCCTCGACGCGCCGCGCGAGCGCGCGCGCGAACAAAACGCCGCACAACTTGCTGTCCTTGTACGCCTTGTTCCCGTCGAACGCGCCTCCGTCGCACATGGAGAAGGAAACACCGGCGCGCATGCCGGCGAGGTCGCCGAGCGTCGGCGTCGCGCCGTTGCGCCCGTCGGGGCTTGTGGGATCGTGCACGCACGACGACGTCACGACGACGCGCGAGCCGCGGCGCATGCACGGCAGCAGGTCGCGCACGAGCGCGAAGTGCCCGAGGTGGTTCACCCCGATGGTCTCCTCGAACCCGTCGCGCGTGCGCCGCGGGGCGCCGCGCGCGCTCACGCGGTTGCCCGCGCGGTCGGGGGCCACGCCCGCGTTGCACACCACCGCGTCGAGCGCGACGCCGCGGCGACGGAAGCGTTCCGCGAAGGCGCGGACGCCGGCGAGTCTCCCGAGGTCCATCACGACGGGCTCGGCGCCTCCCCCCCGCGTCCCGGCGTGCGCCGCCACCTCCTCCGCGGCCGCGCGCGCCTTCTCCGCACTACGAGCGGTGACGAGAACGTGACACCCCGTGGCGCACATCTGCTTAGCCGCCTCGAGCCCGATGCCGGAGGACGCCCCCGTGATGAGCACGGTCTTGCCCGTTCCGTCGAACGTCGCGTCCACGCCCAGGGGCAGACGCGAATCGCGCGAGGCGGCACGTACGCGCACCGCGCGACGCGCGGTGGGGCGGCGCCCTTGGCGGCGCGCGAGCGGCGCGGGCGCGCGCACGGCGGACGTTGAGCCAGCGAAATTCGATGCGGATGCCATCATCCCACGCGGTACCGTGCCGGAGGGGAGGGCGGCGCGCAATCGCGATTGCACGGATATCATCAAAAAAGTGCGTGAAAGCGGGGCTTTTTCTTGGTTGCGACGTATCAGAAGCCGCTCTGGGGCGGACAGCGCGCCAAAACAGAAAATGTCGACGTGTCTCGCGAATCCTCTTCTGTGTTCTTGTCCATCGCCCAAACTTAGCTGAAGCTGAAGAGCACAGGCAAACAGGCAGAAATTTGACAGGATATCCCAGGGGATTTTTCACTAAAAAATGAAACCGGAAAAAAAATCGAAAGGCTTTGGGATCGGTGAACTTTGATCGATTTCATTTCCTATGAAAATAGACTACCATTAATAAACGCGGCTGAGCGCTCGTCCGCGGCAACCTTTCTCTCTTTCCAACGCTTCTCTATGCATAGCTACTATTGATAACATGTATGCGCGACGACGCGCGTCGCCTCGACTCTCCGAACCACGTCTCGAGGTCTCGGTACTGGTGATACAAGTGTGGTCGCGGCGCGCGCGCCCCGATCGGAGGGCGCGCGCCCGGGAACGCTCTTCAAAAGAAATACCGCGCCGCGCGGTCATCGCGGCGTCGCGGGCGGCGCATCCTCCGCCTTGGGGAACCCCGCTGCGGTGAACGCGGCGGAGAAGGGATGACCCGCCTGCGCGTGAGTCCCCGCGCCATTCCCGGACGCGGCAGCGAAGATGGACATGAGCACGGCCATCGTCGCGGGGTCCGCCGCCGGCGCCGGCCCCGGCGTCGGCGCCGCGCCTGTCCCGAGCATCGCCGCGAAGGGGTTGTACGCCGGCGCCGACGCGGGCGCCGGAGGCACCATCCAAGGCGCGTGGAACGACGGCGCCGCGGGTATGGATTCCGCCTTGGGAGCGTCTGAAGCCTTGGGAGCCTTGGGGCTGTTCGACATCGACGCGCCCCCGTCGGTGAGCCCCGGCGCGAGCAGGCGCGCCTGCACGAACGCGACGCGCGACGCGAACGTCGCCCACGGCTCGGCGCCCAAAACCGCCGGCGCGCCGTTCGCGTCGACGTACGCAATCTGCAGCGCGCTCGGGTCGTACCTCCCCCCCGCCGGCCGCGCAGCGCCGACGAGGTCCGCGAGCGTGACGTGCAGGGCGTCGAACGAGTCGATCGAGCTGAGATCGATGCTCTGTCTCGCGGACGCCCCGCGGCCCGACCCCGCGGGCGCGGGCACGAGCTCGACGTCGCACTCCACCGACCGCGCCGCGCGCTCGCCCGCCTTCGCGGCGGGCGCCGCCGCCGCGGGCGACGCGGGCGGCGCGGGCGCGACGCCCGCGAGCGAGTCGACGGAGATCGAGGCTTTAGAGGCGGTCGGTCGGTGCGTCGCACCCGCCTGGCCGGGCCCGGGGAACCCCGAAAACGCCGTCGCGCCCGGGAATCCCCCGAACGCGCCGAACGCGCTCGACACCCCCCGACTCATCGCGCGCAGCACCGCTTCTTTGTGCCTGAGCTCGTCCAGCGCAGACGCCGCCACGTTCAGCAGCGGCGCGGCGAGCAGAGGGCTGGGCGCGCCCGCGAGTCCGTTGACGTGCGGGGGAAACCCGGCGGGCATCGCGCCGTGCGCCCAGCCGTTCTCCTCCGCCAGCCACCGCGGCCGTTTCGCGCCCGCCGCGCCCTCGGCGGCTCCGCCGCGCTGCTTGCTTCTCCCGCTGGCGGACCACCGCATGTGCTTCTGGCAGTGCTTGTGCCCGGGCATGGCCATCTCCGAGCACCGCCAGTTCTTTCCGTCGTTGCGGCTGCACCGCATGCGCCCCTCGGGAATCTCAATCGCGGGCGCGCCGTTCCGCCGCGACGCGCCGACTCGCGGCTCCTTCTTCGCGGCGGCCGCGGGTTTGGACGGCGGGCGGTTCGGCGCGCGGCTCGGCGCGTCCACGTTCGTCGCCTCCGCCGCGTCCTCCGCGGCGTCGATCGCCCTCTCCGTGGTCTTCGCGCTCCCGTCGCTGTCCATGCGCGCGCGCTTCGTCACCGGCTTGCCGTCGTCCGCCTGCTCATTCTCGCCGCTGCTCGTCTGCCCGCGCTCGCCGCTGCACGTCTGCCCGCGCCCGTCCAGCGGCCCGCCGGGGGAGGTCTTCCACTTCTCGTCCGACGCCTTCGCGCTCTCGGGGGCAGCCTCAGGCTCGGTCCGCATCGTCGACATCTCTTCTCGTCCTTCCAGTGTTTGCGGGTCAACTCGCGGGATGTCTCCCGTCGGTCTGCGCGGCGGAGAAAGGAGCGGACGGTCAGCGAAGACTGAAAAGAACGAAAAAACGAAAACAGTCAAAAGTGGCGCTCGGGATAACCGAGTAATATCGCAAGATGCGTCAGCACGTGACGTGAGCGCCCGGCAGGGCGTGCCGTTCGCGCGTGCACGCGCGGCGACGGGGTCGAGACGCGCGCAGTCGTGACGACAGGGCCGAAAAACGCCACCTCCGGGCGAGCCGCTCGTTCGTCGCGCGTCGTGCCGCTCGCGGCCACGCGTTTCCGAGCGCGCGCGACTCGGAAAAACGCGCTGTCGCTGTCCCAAGCAAAAGCCGTGATTTTCTCCTCAAAAGCCTCCGCGGGACCGCGCGTCTCCGCGACGACGCGACGCTGGAGACGCGTCACGAGCGCACGAGTCACCGGTCGACCATTGAGAGGTGCTGTTCCTGGCGCTCGCGCGCGCGCGACGCCGGTTCCCGCGTGTCGACGCGACGTGCGCGCGCGCTCGTTCGATAAAAAAGCATGCCTGAGTCGTTGACGCACCGCTCTCCGCGTGGGCGTGCAAAAGCGTGAGCTTTAGTGGGACGTCAGTACGCGAGTGACGACGGCCCGTCGTGAAGGTACCGCCGCGCTTGACTCGCGTGAGAGGTCTTCTCTGTGGCGCGTCGCGGGAATGTTTCGCGCGCGCTGTGAAGTGCCCGCGGGGCGCAGGCGCGACGCGCTCCGGCGACACGAGGGGGAAAAAAAAAGCTGACGCGGCGTCTGAGCCACAGACTGCCACGCGTGACATTATTCAGGCGCGAAATTTCAGGCCGAGCGACAGCGAGCGGTTTTAGACCACCGTTTCAGGGGTGGGGCGCTCGTCGCTTCGATGACAAACAGGAAAATCCGCGCCAAAATCAAATCAGCAGATCTTTTTTCCGCAGGAAAGATCGCGGCCGTTTCCGCCTCGTCGCGTCTTTGAAAAAGGCATCCGCCGTCCCTCGCGCGTCACGCGACTCTCTCGGTGACCTTGGCGAAGTCCACCTTGAAGTCCTCGGGCAGGACCTCGAAGGTGATTCCCGTCCGTCGCACCGCGTCGATGAGCGCCTGCCCGCCCGCCACCGACGGCGTGAGCACGCCGCCCACGAACGGCAGCTCGTCGCGCTTGCACGCGAGCAGCAGAGCCGTCTCCACGGAGACGCGCGCGGTTTCGTCGTAGCCGTCCCCGGCGGAGACGCGCGCGCGCACGCGCGCGCCGTCCTCCGCGACGGCGTTGACGTAGTAGTCCGTGAATAGCTTCCCGCGCGTCTCGTCGTCCAGGCCCTCGCCGAGCTCGTACAGCTTGCCCTCCGCCTTGAGCTTCTCCTCCTCCTTCTTCGAGGAGGTGTTGGCACTCGCCGCGGCGCGCGCGGAGGCTTCGTCCGGGAACAGCAGGTGCTCGCAGTAGTTGAACTTCATGCCGTACGGGTCCTCGCCCATGTCCATCAGGAGCCAGTTCGACCGCCGGATCAGGCGCGTGTCGTAGAAGGCGTACGTGAACGGACCAGACCACCCGTCGAAGTCGTCCCAGTGCTCGATCTTGTTCAGGCACTTGTCCGAGTCCTCGGCGCGCTTGCCGTCGCTCACCGTGCCGCCCAGCGCGAACGGATCCGCCATGATCTTCGCCACCTTGCTCATGGCCTTGGTCATCGCCGCGCGCGTCGCGAGGGTCCCGCCGGAGGGCACGCCGCCGTTGCTGTGCATGAACGTGTGCATTCGCGCGATGTCCGCGTCCGTCTTCGCGCGCAGCTCTTTGGCGGCGAAGAACGCGGCGACGTCGGGCAAGCCGCCCGCGCCCGCCGCGTTGGGGCAGACGATCACGCGCCGCTGCTTCGCGTAGTCGTGCAGACCGATGAGCTTGTGCGTGAACGGCACCTCGCCGTTGACGTCCACGTAGTCGCAGTCGTACTCCAAGCACGCCTGCACGAGCAGGTGCGCGTTGGTGTTCATGAACGGGCCGGCCACGTTCAAAACGCACCGCGCGCAGAGCGCGAGCGCGCGGATGTCGCGCGCGTCCGCGATGTCCGCGCGGAGCACGTCGGGCGCGTAGGCGACTTCCGGGAACTTCTGCTTGATCGCATCGATACGCGCGTGGAGCTTGGCGGGGGTCCGCCCGGCCAACGCGAACGTGATCTCGGTGCCCAGCCCTTTGACGTGCTCGTAGATGTACTCCAGGATGAGCTTGCCCGTGTACCCGGACGCGCCGTACACCACAAAGGCGTGTTTCCGGTCCTCGCGCGAAGTGGTCTTCCCGAAGCGCGTCTGGAAAAACTCGCGGAGCTCGTGCTCCTTGAGGGAGTCCCAGTACTTGTCGAACAGCTGCGGCTTCCCCTCGAAGAAGTGCTCGGTGAGGCCCTTCTCCACGTTCTCCTTGGACAGGAGGCTTTCCACGAAGTCCAGCGGGCGATGCACGGACTCGGACGTGGGGTGCGCGACTTTCAGGGTCATGGGCGTGTCGAGGGGAAGAGATGCGCGCGCGACGAAAGGGGCGAGGCGGGAGGGGGCGAGGCGGGAGGGGCGCGGGCTCGGCGAGCCGGCGTGCGCGCGGGGGGCACACGGAAAGGTGGTGCGGTACGCCGTGCGGGCTCGGATGCGCGCGTGGAAGTGGTCTCGGCCTCGGGGGGTCGTGGCCTTCGTGGCCTCGGGCGTGCCGGTGGAAAAACGCTTGTTGTCAACCGTCGGTCTCCCGAATATCATTTCGTGGGTTCGAGGTGTCGAGGCGCTCGTCGTGATCGATGAACGGCACCGAGCAAGGGCGCAGTCAGATGTCAGAAAACCAAAGTGACTTGTGCCGTTGTGCCCAAAACTGGCACCGTAAACGGCAAACAACGCGCGGAGGGACGCCGGGTTGAGCCACAACGAGCGGGGCACGCGCCACCGCAGGGGCGGCTTCGATCGAGAGGCGCACCCGCGACGTGAACACCGCGCCCGAGGAGTGGCTGTGTGGCTCGTCCGTGGGGTTCGCCGGGTTTGACGGAGCATCCATTTGCGGCATAATTGGACCGCGACGCGCATTTCGTGTTTCCCCGCACTGCGCTGAGCGTCTCGTCGCCGGGAATCCAGGCGCGCGGCCGTCATGGGGAGAGGAGCGGCGGCTTTGGCCGGCCACAGGAAACGCGATGAGTCGCACACCGTCGCCGAGCCCGCGATGCGCGGGTCGCTGAAGCGGGTACGTCCCGCGTCCGGCCTACCCGGTCGTGCCTAATTAGGGCGACGCTCTCGCCCGATCGGAAGGGGAAACCGTCGCGGCGACGACGACGAAGACGCGTCTCTTACGCGCGACGCTGACCCGTTCGTTTTCCGTCCATCTCCCGGTTCCGTACTCGACACAGCCCAAGTTCCGTCCCCAGCCTCCTCCCGAGACGGAGTACTACCCCGCGAACATCATGTTCGACCGGCGCGTGATCCGCGGGAACACGTACGCGGCGCAGCCCGTTCCCGCGGCGCCGCCGACGGAGCGCGCGCGCCCGAAACCGCGCGCCGCGCCGCGCCGGCGCATCCCCGGCACGCCCGAACCCGTCGAGGGGCGCCGCCACATGGACATCCAGACCGAGACGTACCTGGAGGAGCTCGCGGACACCGTGCCCGAGGCTGAGGTGATGACGCAGACGGACGCGTTCATGGATCGCCCGCCGACGCCGCTGTTCATCCCGATGAAGATTGGCGTGGACGTCGAGACGCAGATCGAGAACGGCGACTTGTTCGACTTCGACTTCGAGGTGGAGCCCATCTTGGAGGTGCTCGTGGGAAAGACGCTCGAGCAGGGCCTGATGGAGGTGATGGAGGAGGAGGAGCTCGCGGCGATGCGCGCGCACCAGGAGCACTTCGAGCAAATCCGCAACGCGGAGCTCGTCGCGACGCAGCGCATGGAGGCGGCGGAGCGTCGCAAAGCCGAGGAGCGCGAGCGCCGCATCGCGCAGGAGAAGCAGCGCATTGAGCGCGAGAAAGCCACGAGGGAGAAGGTTGCGGCGCAGACGTTCGCGCGCGGGTACACGTCCGGGCTTCTCGGGAACGTGTTCGACAAGCTGTACGACTCTGGATTTTTTTACGACCCCGTGCAGCGCGAGATCGAGACCGATTTCGTGCCTTGGTTCGAGGACCAGGTCGTGGCGGAGTGCTCGAGCGCGGCAGCGTCTCGCAAGTGCGTCGACGAAATCATCAAGAAGGCGTTCATGGACGCCGCCGCCGCGCAGGCGGCGGGCGCGACGAACCTGCAGCGCGAGGTGGACGAGGAACGGGCTCGGAAAGCCGCCGAAGCGGAGGCAACGGCGGCGGCGGCGAAGGCGGCGGCGGAGGAACGCGTTGTGCTCGCGCAGACGGCGCTGGACATCTTCATGAAGGTCCCCGAGGGCGAGGTTCCCGAGGGCGAGCCCGCACCCGAGGCGGTGGTGTCCCAGGAGAAGTTCGAGGAGGCGAAGCACACGCTCCAGGTGGTGGCGGCGACGAAGGAGAAGGAAGAGGCGGAGGCGCTGGAGGAGGATGAGGCGAAAAACGCCCACGCGCTTCGCCTGCTGAACCTCCTGCTCACGCCGCCGGAGGCTCCGGAGGGGGAGGAGACTGCGGAGCCCGCGCTGACCCAGGAGCAGCTGGACGAAGCCAAGAAGGCGCTCACGCCGGAGCCCGAACCCGAGCCAGAGGCGGAGGGAGACGCACCCGCGGAGGGCGAGGGCGATGCGCCCGCGGAGGGCGAGGGCGACGCGCCCGCGGAGGGCGAGGCGCCGCCCGCGGAGGGTGACGCGCCCGCGGCAGAGGGCGATGCAGGGGAAGTCGAAGCCGCGAAGGAGCCCGAGCCCGTCTTCGAACCCCCGTCGGCTGATGTCCTGCAGCACTTGATCGAGGCTGGGACGGTGACGGCTGAGAAGATCGTCGCGGCGCTCGTGTCCGAGGTCCCTGATCCCCCCGCGGACGCGATCCTCGACCAGCTCCTGGAGAACGAGATCCTTACCGACGACCAGATCGCCAAGGCACTCGTGGCGAAACAGCTCGAGGACGAGAGCAGGGAGGGTGTGGAGGAGGAACCCGCGGCGGAGGAACCCGCGGCTTAGAATCGTAGAACTCCGACGCGCGCTTGTAAGGACACCCGTCGGACGCTAAACTGAAATCGTTCGGTGGACACCGAAACGACTACCTCTCCCCTACTTACCCCGTCCCCATCTCCAGCGCTCCGGGTCTTAAAACTCGTCCTCTCGTCCGGTCAAACTACTCGTGAACCTCTGCGTCAGGATGTGGAACACCCTGCTCAGCCACACGCACCCCAGCACCACGAACAGGAGGTTTATTCCTCTGACCTCCCCTCCCCGCACGGGATGCCTACGCTTGAACCCGTTCGCCGTGCGCTCGGGAAACCCCTCCGGAAGCTCCTCTTCGAACTTCACCGACTTCCAAGGACTCGCACCTTGTCCCGCACCCCTAATTGTCTCGCCCAGGATGCTCTTTGGTATCGGCGTCTCCTCGCAGTCCCCCGAAGGCGTCGAGAGCGTGTCCTCGTCTATCCCTCCGCACGCAGCGTTTTCCCCAGCTTCGACCGCCCCGCGGCCGCTCACTTCGGCCGCGCCGATACCGCTCGCGCGCGTGATCATCAGACCAAACGCGTGCCCGTCGCCTCCCGCGGCGTTTTGCCTCGGGAGCGCCCGCGTTCACCTGGGCGAGCGTGGGACCACCGCCGCCCTGGATTATAGTTATAGTGGGTGTACCCGAACTTGAGGTGACTGAAAAAACGTTCTGGCATCATTCATGAGTCATCGTTCGCGGTTCGGGTCGCGGCAATGGACTGACTAAAAAGTGAAAGTTCTGTCTTTCAAACGTGTGCTAACAGTATAGTGGGAACTTCATCATCAGTTACGCTCGCGCACGGCCGCGAACGCCTCCTCTCCGAGCCCGGCACGTCCATGCAGACTTGCGGTATCGCGACCGTGCGCTCCGCTGATGTCAGACTGGCGTGTAGACACGCCGTCGGCGGCGGCGCGGCGCGCTCGCTCTCGTCCCCCGTCGCGAGGACGACGCGCTGGACGCGAGGGTCATCTGGCGTTCGTCTCTCGCGCATCGAACGCGCGCAGGTCGTCGCCGCGGCAAACGCGCCGAGAAGCTGCGACCGCAACCTCCTTGTCGTGGGCCCCGGCGTCCTTGGGAGCCTCGTGTGCCAGAGGTGGCTCAACGTACGTGCGCGACTCGCGACGCCGCCCTCGGTTTAGGTTTTTTTCCACGCGCGCGACTTCGACGCCCTTTTCCGGCGCCGTGAAGAGCGCTTTTTCCGGATCCCGGCTGACCGCCGCAATCCCCCTCGTCCCGCGCGACCGTCTCGTCGTCCCCGCGCCATCCCCGCAGCTCTTCCCTGCTGCGGTCGTGAAGGGTCAGACCAACACCGAGGACGCGCACGAGCGGCTGGAGTCCATCGGCGTCTTGCCGCGGCTGAAAACGGAAGCCGAGGGCGCGGCGGAGGCGTTTCCCTTTGTCGTGTTCAGCGCGCCTCCCAGCGGGAGCGACGACTACGCCGCCGAGGTCCGGGCGGCTCTGAAGGCGTGGGACGGCACGGGGGGCTTCGTGTTCACCAGTAGCACGGCGGTGTACGCCGGAAAGGACGGCGAGGAGTGCGACGAATCCACCCCCGAGTTCGCCGTCGGCGAGAACCCGCGCGCGGACCGCCTGTTGCAGGCGGAGGCGGCGGTGCTCGAGGCGGGGGGGTGCGTGGTCCGGCTCTCGGGCCTGTACCACGCCACTCGGGGCGCGCACATGTACTTCCTGAAGTCGCCCGAGCTCAAGTCGGGTGCGGCCGGCCTGGTGAACCTGGTGCACTACGAAGACGCGGCGAGCGCCGTCGCGTCGGCGCTGGTCGCGCAGCTCGAGGGCGGGACCGAGGGAGGCGAGGTGTTCCTGGCGACGGACGGCGTGCCCGTCTCGAGGCGGGACATGGTGCAGGCGTGCCTGGACAGCGGCGCGTACGAGGGCGACATGCCGACGTTCGCGGTGGAGAACGAATCGCTCGGGAAGCGCATGTCCAACCCGCGCACGCGCCAGAGACTGGGATGGGAACCCGTGTATGCCAGCTTCGCCGAGTTCTGCGCAGAGGGGGCGTCCGACTCCTTCTCTGACAAGAAAAAGAAGTTTCGGTGAGATCGACGGGAGGTGACGAGAGGTGTTCTGCATGTTGACGGATCTTTCGTATGGGCTTTCAGTCTTAATGAACCATTTTCATATGTATCAGACTGATTTGTAAGGTTCGAGATCAACATGGTAAAGGTTTCTAACTGCTGTCCCATGCGTAATTTCTGCGCCGACCGGGGGTAAAACCGGCGTCGGGAGCGGTCTCGGAAACGTTTCCACGATTGAAGAGACGAGACGCCCGCGGCTACTGCGCGGGGCGCCGTCGGTGCGACGCACGGAAGACGACGATCCGGCGAGAGTTTGGTGTGTAGCCTGGCGAGGAACGCCGAACCACACCCCGCTGAACGTATCTGCAGCCCTGAGGGTGGGCCCGGGGACAGAGATCTACGTGACGGCGGTTCGGAGGGGCTTTTTCTCTGCGCCACACAATGATGGTAGCGGCGAGATTGTCTGTGGCGACCGCGACGCCCCGCGCCGCCGCGAAAGGACGAGCGCGACGCGCGACGCGCGGCGTTTCGCGTCGTGCGATCGCCGACAGACTGGGCGAGCCCGACCCGCGGGTCTCCGCGCCGAAGGACGTCTCCACCTCCGACACCTCCGCGGTGGTTGGGGAGACCTGTCCCGTCGACCGCGTGGCAATTTGGCAGTCGCTGTGTAAAGAAGCGCGCGAGGACGCGGAGTTCGAGCCCGCGCTGGCGAGTTACTTGTTCTCCACCATTCTCGCGCACCGCTCGCTGGAAGACGCGCTGGCGTTCGTGCTGGCGAACAAGCTGCGAAGCAACGTGTTGCTGGACTCGCAGCTCCTCGAGCTCTTCAGCGCGCAGTACCGGAAAGACGCGACGCTCGTGCGGAGCGCGCAGGCGGACCTGCAGGCGGTGGTGGACCGCGACCCCGCGTGCGACAAGTACCTACAGATCCTGCTCTTCTTCAAGGGCTTCCAGGCCGTGCAGGCGCACAGGGTGGCGCACGCGCTGTGGAAGGAAAACAGGGGACCGCTCGCGCTGCTGCTGCAGAGCCGCATCTCGGAGGTGTTCCACGTGGACATCCACCCGGGCGCGGTGATCGGCGAGGGCGTGATGCTGGACCACGCCACGGGCGTGGTCATAGGCGAAACCGCCGTCGTGGGCAATAACGTGTCGATCCTGCACGGCGTCACGCTGGGGGGGACGGGCACGAAGGACCGCGTCCGACACCCGAAAATCGGCGACGGCGTCGTGATCGGCGCGGGCGTGACCATCCTCGGGCCCATCGCGGTTGGCGCCAACTCGAAAATAGGCGCCGGGTCGGTGGTCCTGCGGGAGATTCCCCCGAACCGAGTCGCCGTTGGCATTCCCGCGCGGCTGGTCGGGAAACCCTCGCCCTCGGCGGAGCCCAGTCTCGACATGGACCAGGTCTCTGGTCTGTCGGACTACTTCTATAGCATATGAGCGGCGGGAATCGCGCGGTCGCGCGAAGAGGGGGTTCACCGACCAAACTCGTGGGTGGCCCTTCGGCGCGCGCGCGTCCGCCGAGCCAGGCTCGGCGCGGACTCGCGCGCGCGCGAGTGCACAGTACCTTACTTGTAGCGGGCGCGATTGTAACGCGGACGCGTGTATAACGATATTCCGATGTTCGCGCACAGCGACGTCACGTGTGAACAGTTCGGGGCGTCGACAGACGGCGCGGTGCGGTTCGCGTGACTGGATGAAAACTTCTCCGCTCAATGGAACGCCCGTCCGCGCTCGTCGAACGCGGCGATCGCGGCTAGAATATCATCCCTCAGCGCGTTCGCGCTGGATTCAGTGAGCCGAACGATGCGCACGGGCGCGACCCGTTTTCCCGATTTCGGCGTGACTCGGACAGTCACGCAGTGATCGCGCCAACCTCTGGTCGACGACTCGACGCCGTCGGGGGCGATATCGTCAAACGCGACGCGCGCGCCGCCGGCGCGAGACGCGCCGTCGTCGTCCTCGGACACATCCTCGACCACCGGCAGCCACACCACGGCCGCGGAGGTCACCAGCAGCGTCCCCGGTTGCTCGACGAACGCCTCGCGCACGCACAGAACCACGCGACGCGTGGTTTCGCCGTGGGGCATCACCGCGCCCGATGACGTCGGCGCGAGCGCCGCGGCGTTCGCGAGGAACGGCGAGCGCGGTCGATTCGCCGCGGCGGACGCTCGAAGTCCCTCCAGCGCCAGGTCTCTCGCGCGCGCGCCTCCCACAAAACACTCGAACCGGATCGTCGCGCCGTCCACCGTCGACACGTACAGCGCCGCCGCCGCGGCTCCCGCGCCCTCGGACGTCCACGCGCGCGTCACGTGTTCGATCTTCGCGCACGTCGCGCCGTGCGCGTCGTGCGGGTGGTCCGGACCCACGCCGCACGGCGAGAACCCGACGCGCGTCTGCGTGACAAAGAGTCTCCCGCCCAGGGTCGTGGCGTGTTCGCGGCACACGAACGACGCGACGACGATTTCCCCGAGCGGCAAGCCCAGCACCGCCTGCGCCTCCGACGCGGCGGCGGCGGAAACCTGCGACTCGACCTCCGCCGCGGCGTCGCCGTCATCGTCGCGTTGCGCGAGGAGTTGCAGGAGATCCAGCGGCCCGACGCCTCCGCCGCGCGACGGGCGCACCACGCGGCCCGGACCTCCCGACCCCGCGATTCTGGCGCCGCCGCCGCCAGACTCGATCGCCTCGACCTGCCTCCGATACTCGCGCACGACCTCGACGGTGGGCGTGAACCACAGGTTCAGCAGACGCCGCAGCCTCTGCTCGCCGTCCACGAGGACCTGCGCCGGGACGCCGTCGTTGTCCGCCGAGAGAAACTCCTCGAGCGCCGACGCGAGCTCCACTACGCGCGAGTGTTGCGCCTCCGTGAGCGGCGCGGGCGTTCCGGAGAGGCTGCCACCGGACGCGACCAACGCCCCGGTGGCGAAGCGCGCGCCGGCATCGTCGTGCGCGCGATGCAGAATCAGGCGCTCCAGGCACGCGCACGCCGCGCGGTGCACCGCGGCGGCGGCGAGGCGGAACGCTCCCGCCGCCAACGCGGCGTCCATCGCGGCGAGCTCGGCGTCCACCTTCTCCAGCGCGCGAGAGAGCGCCGCGCCGCGCACGAAGTACTCCGGAGATAACGCCGCCTCCTCAAAGTCGGGCGCCACCGCGTCCATGAGCAGCTCGGTGGCTGAAGCGATGACGGAGGCGCGCGAACACCCAAGCGAGCGCATGAGGTCGCCGAAACTCGCGCTCTCCGCACTCGACCGGTCCTCGTCGCCGTCCTCGACCGCCGCCTCGTCGTCGCTCGAGTCATAATCGTCTCGAGTCTCGAGCGCGTATCGTCCGCTCGAGGCGCGCGCGCGCCACAGGATCGGGCAGTCCTCGCGAAACGCGCGGAGCGAAGATACGCACGCGTGAATGTTACTGAGCCGAGTGTGGAAGCCGCGCGTGAGCAAAGCGGCGTCCGCCGCGACCGTCGCGTCGAGACTGGTGTCTTCCCGCCGGTCACGCAGCCGCGCGCGCGCCGCGCGCACTTCCGCCAAGCACGCGCGCTCGTTTTCCTCCGCGTACCACCGAAACGCACCGGATACGAGCGTTTCCACCGCCAGCGCGTGTTCGCGCGCGAACGCGTCGCGCCGCCGCTCAATCGTCCCGGGCAACGCCGCGACGTACGCGTCGCGCGTCGCGGCGAAGACATCACCGAGAGAGGAGGAGTGCATGACGCCTCTTTCGGGGGCAATCGCCGTTATGGCGCCTCCGCGCTCACGCGCCGCGGCGTCGCGAAGCGTGTTCGCGAGAAGCGGTCGCAGCACCACGAGGGTCTCTTCCAGCGCCAGACGCGCGTTCTGATCGAACCGCTTTCCGGCGGCGAGCGCGCCGGCAGACGACCCCAGGTTCTCGGCGCGCATCTTCGCGCGCAAATCGGCGATGGCCGAGTCGAGCGTCTCGAAAGTCACGCCGTAAGGCGGCGCACAGAGCTCGCCCACCGCGTCCGTCGCCGCCGTCGCCGCACGCGCGAGCGCCGACGCCGTGGCGTGAGACGCGACGGAGGCTGCGGAGACGCCAGCGGGTAAGACTCCGAACGCTGCGATGTCGAGTGGAAAACACGCCGCGGCGACTCTCGCTGCTTTCGCGACCCGCGCGAACGTCGGCGTCGACGCGTCGCGAATCGTGCCGCCCGGTTCCAGAAGTTCGGAACCGGGACCGTCGTCGACGAATTCTGCTCGACT